>ENA-OXTJ01000184-OXTJ01000184.1-human-gut-metagenome-genome-assembly--contig:-NODE-184-length-23073-cov-10.739204_pt1 | contig 23073 bp, 14 predicted proteins | sample MGYA00249342_ERZ652646 | MGnify/ENA primary metagenome ERZ652646 (study PRJEB26925, sample SAMN05826522) | human gut metagenome | biome: ENVO:2100002; feature: ENVO:00000062; material: ENVO:00002003...
ACTATCCTCTTCGTCGGCAGCGTCAGATGTGTATAAGAGACAGGGGTGAGAGAGTTTATGGAAACAGGCAGAAAAAAAGTCCGTTTAGGTGAATTATTGGTAAACAGTGGGGTGATCACGGCAGAGCAGCTGCAGCAGGCACTGGACAACCCCAATCGTCAGGGCAAGAAGCTGGGAGAATTCCTGGTAGATGAAGGCATCGTATCGGAGGATGATCTGGCGAAGGCACTGAGCCGCCAGCTGGATCTGGATATGATCGATCTCCAGAGCGTCAATGTGGACAAGGAAGTACTGAATCTGGTACCGGTCAACGTCCTGAAGAAGAACAAGATCTTCCCCTTCGCCTACAAAGAAAATAACTTCAACGTTCTCATGGTCGCCATGGCGGATCCCCTGGATTACAATGCCATCGATGACATCAACATCATCACCAACTTCCAGGTAGAGCCCGTAGTAGCCACCACCCGCAGCATCATGCTGGCAATCGATAAATATTTCGGTCAGGAGGAAGTAACCGAGGCACTGGCAGCCTACGCCAAAGAGAAAAAGCTGGATGTGGTGGAAGACATCGCCACGGAGGAGAACATCAACAGCTCCCCCATCGTAATGCTGGTCAAGGACATGATCGAAAAAGCCGTCCGTCAGCGTGCATCCGATATCCATATCGAACCCATGGAAAATATCATCCGTGTCCGTTACCGTATCGACGGTGCATTGTATGAGAGAGCGAGATACGGTGTCAATGTATTGTCTGCCATCATCGCCCGTATCAAGATCATTGGCGGCATGGATATCTCCGAGAAGAGAAAGCCGCAGGACGGCCGTATCACCCAGGTGGTAGACCGTGTGGAATACGATATCCGTGTATCCATCCTGCCTACCGTATACGGAGAAAAAGTCGTAATGCGTCTTGCAGCGAAGAGTGCACTGAACCGCGACAAGAGTCAGTTAGGCTTCAAACCCTACGAATTAAAACAGTTTGACTACATTCTGAAAAATCCTCACGGTATCATCCTGGTAACCGGACCTACCGGAAGTGGTAAGTCCACCACCCTGTATACCGCACTGAGCGAACTGAATAAAGAAGACGTGAACATCATCACCGTCGAGGATCCTGTCGAGGCCAATATTGACGGTATCAACCAGGTACAGGTCAACACCAAGGCAGACCTGACCTTCGCATCGGCACTGCGTTCCATCCTGCGTCAGGACCCGGATATCATCATGATCGGTGAGATCCGTGACCAGGAGACCGCCAGCATCGCCGTACAGGCGTCCATCACCGGACACCTGGTGGTAAGTACCCTGCATACCAATTCCTCCGCCAGCACCATCACCCGTCTGGAGGATATGGGCATCGAATCCTACCTGATCGCAGATTCCGTCATCGGCGTTATCGCCCAGCGACTGGTACGCAGACTCTGTCCTTTCTGTAAAAAGCCGAAGCAGGCCACCAAGGATGAAAAAGAGTTCATGGGCATGAGGGAAGAGGAAGATGTAACCATCTACGAGCCCTGCGGCTGCAGCAAATGCGACAATACCGGCTTCAAAGGCCGTATCGGTGTCTATGAGATCATGCAGATCACTCCGAAACTGAAAACCATTATCAGCAAGCGGGAGGGTGCCGATATCTTAAAAGAAGAAGCATTAAAAGAAGGAATGCATACCCTGCGTATGAGTGCCACGGACTACGTACTGGACGGCACCATCTCCTTCTCCGAGATGGTAAAGGTATCATTTGACGTATAATTCTATAAAAACCGCAATATTTTATAGAAATTTATCAAAATTTATAAAAATTTTTCAAAAACCTGGACCTTTTCAGGACCGGGGCTCGTCTTACATGGTTAGGGAGAAAGTTAAAGATAGAGACGCATTGGAGGGAAGGCACATGGCGACCTATGGCTACAGAGCCATCACAAAGGCTGGAAAAGAAGTAAAGGGAAGTTTGGAAGCGGATAACAAAGATCTGGCAATGGCAGAACTGAGAAGGCAGGAGCTGACCGTTATCGATCTGGGAGAACAGAGCTTCCTGACGAAAGACATCGACATCCAGATCGGCGGATGGCCCAAGGCCAGGGATCTAAGCGTCATGTGCCGCCAGTTCGTCAGCATGACCAAAGCGGGCGTCAGCATCCTCGAATCCCTGAAAATGCTCTGCGAGCAGACAGAGAACAAGAGATTGCAGGATGCACTGAAGGAAGTCCGCATCAGCGTGGAAAAGGGTGAGACCCTGGCAGACTCCCTGGCAGAGCACCCGAAGGTATTCCCGGGGATCATGGTGAATATGGTGGCTGCCGGTGAAGCATCCGGTAGTCTGGAGATTGCATTAGAAAGAATTGCAGTACAGCTGGAAAAGTCCCATAAGACACAGGCAATGGTAAAAAAAGCAATGATTTATCCTATTGCAGTATGCATTGTTGCGATTATTGTTACGATTGTAATGTTAGTAAAGGTTATTCCGTCTTATGAAGACATGTTTTCTCAAATAGGCGGAGAACTCCCAGCAATTACTAAATTCTATGTAACATTGAGTCACGGCATTATTAATTATTGGTTTATTATTATACCAGTTGTTGCGGCTATAGTGTTTGGAATTAGAGCGTTTGCAGGTACGAATGCAGGAAAGCATTTTTTTGGAAAAATTGCTTTAAAAATTCCTATATTTAGTAAGTTAATTACAAAATCTGCGTCATCTATGATGGCGAGAACTTTAAGTACCCTGTTGGGTGCAGGAGTTCCACTGATTGAAGCAGTAGATATTGTATCGGGTGTCATGAGCAATGTTTACTTTAAAGAAGCATTACAGGATGCAAAAGAAGAAATCACTATTGGTATGCCACTGTCTAGACCATTGCAAGAAAGTGGAATGTTTCCTCCAATGGTATATCAGATGATTCGTATTGGTGAAGAATCTGGTAATACAGAGGAAATGCTAGATAAGCTGGCTGATTATTATGAAGAAGAAGTGGAAATGGCAGTACAGTCGGTTATGGCAGCGTTGGAACCTATGATTATTATTGTATTGGCGGTTGTAGTTGGTGGACTGATAGCTGCATGCATGATGCCTATGATGAATATGTATGAGGCACTGGATTCTATGTAAAAAAGAATTATCCGTTCTGTGTAGGGACAGAACGATAATTAATAAATGGGGCGGAAAACTTACTACCCTGAAATTAGAAAACACATAAAAAGGAGAATGTTATTATGAACAAGAAACAGAAGAGCTTAACAAACAAAGGTTTCTCCCTGGTAGAGCTGATCATCGTTATTGCTATTATGGCAGTATTAGTAGGCGTATTGGCACCACAGTACATCAAGTATGTTGAGAGATCCAGAGAATCAGCAGACATTGACAATGCACAGGCTGTTATTAGTGCAATTCAGGTTTATGCTACGGATGATACTGTTGCTACAGCTGATAGATTAGCAACAGGTACAGTTACTTTTGCAAGCACTGGTGCAACTATTACTGCTAATTGCAATATTGACAAAGCTTTGGCTGCAGCGTCTGTAGATATTACCGGAATTAAATTTAAGAGTACAAAATATACGAATGCAGATTTAGTAGTAACAGTAACTGATGGAGTACCTACATTTAGCAGTACTAATACTGATTTTGCAGCGGCACTTGGCTTATAATTATTATTTTGAAAGGCACCTGACATGCTTCCAACAATCCTTCTCTACATAGTCGTATTCCTTTATGGAATCGTGATCGGTAGCTTCATCAATGTGTTGATCTACCGTATCCCGAAAAAAGAGAATATTGTAACGACCAGGTCTCACTGCATGAACTGCGGTTACCAGCTGAAGTGGTACGACCTCGTACCACTGTTCAGCTACCTGGTACTGGGAGGCAAATGTAGGAAATGCAAGGCACATATCTCCGTTCAGTACCCCGTCATCGAGGCACTGAACGGAGTGCTGTACCTGATCGTATTCTGGAAATATGGGATGAGCGTGGATTCCCTAGTCTACTGCTTGTTGTTTAGTGCACTTCTTGCTTTAAGTGTGATTGATTTCAGAACATATGAGATCCCTGTGGGATTTAACTTATTTATACTGGCACTGGGGCTGATCCACGGAGCTTTCCACTATACACAGTGGTTGGACTTCCTGATCGGCTTCCTGTGTGTCAGTGTATTTTTGCTTCTATTGTATTATGTTACCGGAGGCAGAGCCATCGGTGGCGGAGATGTGAAGCTGATGGCAGTCTGCGGACTGTTGCTCGGCTGGAAATTGATTATTTTCGCATTTTTACTGGGATGTATCATCGGTTCCGTGATCCATCTGATCCGTATGAAAGTAAGCGGCGAAGGACATGTCCTCGCCATGGGACCGTATCTTTCTGCAGGGGTGGCAATCGCCGTCCTCTGGGGAAATGAATTCTTACAGTGGTATCTGCATTTTTACTTATAAAAGATATCCGCATTTCGAACATGATTTCAGAAAGTTCTTCAAAGATTCCGCGATGGCGGAAGGCTTTTGAAATACAATAAATATCGGGAAGAGGAAGGGTAGAAATATGGCAATGAACAATCGCGTATTGAGTATTGAGATCGGCAACTCTTTTACGAAGATCTGCGAGATGGACTATAAGGTGAAGAAGCCGAAGGTCTACAAGGTATTGACGGTGGAGACACCGGAAGGCATTGTGGTAGATGGTATGTTGCAGCCCACACAGGAGTACGCAGACCATCTGGTGAATGCACTGGGAACGAACGGCATCCGTACGAAGAAAGTGCTGTTTACCATTTCTTCTACCAGAGTGGCAAGCCGTGAGGTACAGATTCCCAATGTCAAGGCGAACAAGATCGAGGCACTGGTGAAGACCAATGCCAGTGACTATTTCCCGGTGGATCTGACCCAATATGAGATCGGACATTATCTGGCAGGCGGTCTGGCAGAGAATGGCAAGCTTCGTGTCATGGCTCTGGCCGTACCCAAGGCTCTTTTAAACAGCTATTATCAGTTGGCACAGATGTGCGGCTGGGAGATCGAGTGTTTCGACTACAGCAGCAACAGCTTATACCAGATTCTCCGCGATGAGAAGTCCGAAAAAGTTACTATGGTCATCAAAATCGATGAGAACAGCACCATTGTGACCGTGCTTTCCGCCGGTAAGGTGTTATTACAGAGAACGGTGGCTTACGGTGTGCAGGATGCTATTGATACTATGATCGCTTCCGGAGCCTATGCCGTGAACGATCCCATGAGTGCGGTAGAGCGTTTCCAGAAGAAGACCTGCCTGAACAGAGTACTGCATCAGGGAGATAAGGTCTGGGAAGAAAATGCCGGACGCTGGGAAGACGAGGATGCCGGTAATGTGGAAGTCACGGAAGCGAGACAGAAGATCACCGCTTCCCTGGAGCCTCTGATCGTGGGTGTGAGCCGTGTCATTGACTTCTATGATTCCAGGAACAGTGAAAATCCCATTGAAAAGTCCTATGTTACCGGTCTGGGCGGCAGCTTCAGCGGCATGAGCAAGCTGTTCACCAACTGTCTGGAGCGCAAGGTACATACCCTGTCCGAGATGGATGACAAGATCGGCATGAGCAAGGCCATCCGTTCCACCAGACCCGCAGCCTATATTTCCTGTCTGGGTGCGGTGCTCGCCCCTGTGGGACTGATTGACAAGAGCACCCAGAAATCCAAGGGACTGACCGTGGTCAGCGGCACGAATTATACCTTCGTCAGTGTGGCGGTACTGGTGTTGGGCGTGATCCTGTCCATCGCCATGGCAGCCACCTCTGTGACCAGATATCTGGGAAATGTGGCGCAGAATGTGTATCTGCAGAACCGGGTACAGGAGTTGCAGCCGGCACAGGCAGTATACAACGATTATCTGGCGGCAGAAGCCCAGTATGATAAATACACATATTTGTATGCTTATACCCAGACTCCCAATGAGAATCTGGTGGAGTTCATCAATGAACTGGAACAGATCCTGCCGGACAGCTTCTATACCAACAGCTTCAGCTCCGACCAGACCGGCATCAGCATGTCAGTGACGGTGGAAGGGAAAGCAGCGGCAGCCCGTACGATTCTGAATATCCGCAACATGCAGAGCATTGATGATGTAGAGATCAGCAATATTACGGACAGCAAGGATGAGACCGGCACGTCCATAGTGACTTTTTCCATTACCGGAAGCTATAAGGAGCTGACGGATGAGACCGAAGAGAGCGGTGAGGCACAGGCCGACACCCAGACAGCACAGTAGGAGGCAGCGGAAGATGAAGGTTAAAAAGAGTGAAATTCAGCTTTTGATCGCAGTGATCGGTGTTCTTATTGCTGTGTGTACTTATTTTCTGGTATATTCCAGTTTTAATGAAAAATCAGATGCCCTTGAGGCACAGAATGTAACGTTATCATCCCAGGTGGCAACGCTGGAGATATTAGATCAGCGTAAGGCGGACTACATTGAAGCAACCGGGAAGATGCAGTCCTATATCACGAATTTTGAGAACCGCTTCCCGGCAGATATCTTACCGGAAGACAGCATTATGATGGTAAAGACATTGGAAGATTATACTCGTACCGAGGTGGCAAATATTGCATTCGGTTCCGAAGCAGAGGTGGTGTATACTCCTGCAGCGGATGCGGCAACGACGACTGCGGATGCAACAGCTGCCACGGATACGACAACAACAGATGCTGCGGCAACAACTACAACGGCATCTACAAGTCCGGTATCTACGGACGGTACTGCTTATGCAGATACCCATATGTATGAGGTACCCCTGAGCATCAGCATTTCCTGCACCTATGACGATTTCAAGGGACTGGTAAGATACATTTACAATCAGCAGGAACGCGAGAGCATCCAGGGCGTCAGCATCAGCTACAACGAGACCGACGGAATGCTCACCGGCAACATGACCATGAACACCTATTATCTGCTGGGAACCGATAAGGTATACAGTTCACCTTACATCCCGGATATGCAGATGGGCGTAGACACTATTTTCGGAAACGTGGAATAATAGATTTGCAATCATAGCAGTATACGACTGCTTGCAGGCAGGATACTGCTATGATTAGCAAATCAAACAACCATGAGCAGGAAGGACGATAGTCCGGAGTGCGAATGGTTGTCCGGTTTCGGGAGCACGGAGTGCGGAGAAAACGGTATTAGTCAGAGCAGGGAGGATGCCTCACATGAAGGAGTACACGGAGAGAAGACAACTGAATAACGAAGGCTTTTCTCTGATTGAACTGCTGATTGCCATCGTGATCCTGGCGATCATCGTTGTGCCGCTTTTGCACAGCTTTGTGACTTCTGCCAGAACCAATGCCAAGTCCCGCAACACCATGCATGCCACGGCCATCGCAGAGGATGTCATGGAGCAGTTCGAGGCACATACACTGGAGGAGATGGCAGACACCTATGAGGCGGCAACCCCTACCGGCTTTACTAACAGCGTGCAGAAGGATGCTTCTCTGGATGTGGACGGAGACGGCGCAGCAGAAGATGGTATCTGGCAATATACCTTCCGGGATGAGAAGACGACTTCCGGCATCTATGATGTGGTAGTAACACTGGATCCTAACGGTTACACGGCACTGAATGAGAAGGATATTGTAAATATCCAGAACCTGGCAGGCAATCTGAATGCGGTATATTCCGAATCGGAAGATGCCGCACAGGAGGCTTACGGTTATTTTGAAGCGTATTCCGGCGGCAGAGACGTTATGGAGATTGCCAGGAATACTACCAAGACCATCGAAATCTCCATAGACAGCAGCCGCATTTTACTGGATCTGGGAGACGGAGAGAGTGTAGAGACAGATGTGTATCTGGTGACGGCCTCCACAGTCTATCATTGTAATTCCGCTATCCTTACGGGCATCAGCGGAGATTATCCCCAGAACGGCTCGGATTATGTGATCTTTTCCAATGAAGAGGCGGTAAGAGCCAAAGCAGCGGAGCTTAAGAAGGAGAAGGAGAGCGGGAACCCGGTGGACAGTGAGGAGATCATTTCCCAGCTGGCCAATATTATTGTGTGCTTGCAGCCCAGAGTGGAGGCTACCCAGAGCATAGTGACTTCTGCAGTCGATAAAGTGATCGTGAACAACCCGAAGAATGTACAGACGAATCTGTTCCTGGTGGAGCAGACTCCGTCAGCGGAGAGAATAGACAGTTTTGCGGATGAGAGTACCGGCTTTAACCCGTATTCCTCCTGGGACAACAATTACAAAGCGGCATTTGAACTGCGGGAGACCTGGCCGGGCTGGATGTCCTCTGCCGGAGCCAGCATTGATTCCGCCTGCAGACTGCGGACGAATCTGATAGACCGCAGCAATACGGAATACATTTTCAATGATCTCAGCGTGTCCGGTACGGCAGGAAATGCTACCGGAGATGTGGCGAAGGATATTATGGGTGCGGACGGCGGTCTGACACCGACGGAGCGACGCAACCGTATCTATGACATGCGGGTACAGGTGTACAGCAGGGATACGATCGGTGTACAGTCCCCTGTGCTTACCATGACGGGAACCGTGATCGAGTGATCCGTCAGGCACAGGACAGAGAAGATACCGGAAGGAAGACGAGAAAAATGAAGATATGCGGAAGAAATCCCAAAATATTTTCAAGGGTAAGACAATTCCACAGACGAACGGACAATAAGGGCTCTGCAATGGTCGTTGTGATCATTGCCATGGCCTTTATTGGCATTTTAGCCAGTGTTTTGATGTATATGTCACTGCTGAACTATCAGATGAAGGTGAACAATCTCAAGGCGAAGGACAATTTTTACTCTGCAGAGACTGTGCTGGATGAGATCCGGACGGCTATGGGAGAGCGGGTGTCCGCTTCTGTCGGAAGTGCCTATGAACTGGTCCTGAAAAATTATGAGGCAACCTCCGCAGAGGAGAAGCAGAACAAACTGAGATATTATTTCCTGAAGGATATGCAGGATTATTATGCAGTGACAGGAAGTATGAATATCAACAACTATGATCTGACCAAGCTGTTCAACAGCCTGTCTTCGGAGATAAAGCGGGGGACGGTGCTAGAGACATTGAATGACTCCGGGGAAGTAGTGTACCGGATGGCTCTGGACAGCAGCGGCAGTCTGAAGGTATATGTAATGACAACGGATCCGGTGACGGGCAACAAGGAGAGAGTGGAGACCACGGATATTCCTACCGGACGTTTTCAGCTGTACACCGACGGACTTTCCTTCTGCGGCCTGAAAGTGACTTATACGGATACCGATGGCTATGTGTCCGTGATCCAGACCGATATCCGGGTGAAGATGCCGGATATGGATTTTGCACAGGCAGTGACACTGCCTTCCATTACGGGAATCTCCATGGTGGCGCAGGAGAATATTCAGGCACTTCCTTCTGATTCCACGCTGATCAGTAAAAATGTCATTGGCGGCAGCTTTTATGCGGAACGTTTTATCGTGGGCAGCGAAGAGTCTGGCAAGGGTAACGGTGTGACGGTGGAATGGAAAGAGACCACCGGCAATGAAAACGAAGACAAGCGTATGGTGATGGCTTCCGACTTATATCTGGGAGAAGGAGCCACACTTACCACAGATCAGTACGGTGAAGTATGGGCCGGTTCCATTGCCATGAACGGAGGTATTCCGGGCAATACGGGAAGCAACGGAACGTTGAACTTTCAGGGAAACAACGTATATGTGGCCGGAGATCTCAAGATGAACGGAGAGCGGAATGTATTTACCGCCGGAGCACAGATCGACGGAGAATATGCCGGACAGTATATCGGCTTCGGTAACGGAAAGGGCGTGGATAGCAGCGCCATTCTGGTCAACGGCACGGATACGGAGATCTATCTGAATGAATTGAAGAATCTTACGCTGGCGGGAAATTCTTACATTTCCCTGACGAAAGCCAATGATGGAATTACCAGTGAGGATGGTGTGAGCAACACCGGAGTACAGGATGTGATGATGGGACAGTCTATCGCTGTGAAGAGTGACCAGCTGGCTTACCTCGTTCCGGCGCAGTGTATCGGCGTGGATGCTTCCGGCAAGACCGTGTTAAACGGTGCCAGCAACCCGATCACGTTGGAGCAGTATAAGGACAAGATCAGGGACCAGGCGGATGTAACGGAAGTGGCATTGAATATTCCGTCCGCTACCCTGAATGGTCATACGCTGGCCGAGTACGGACTGACCCAGAACAATATCCAGAAGATTTTCAAGCGGATCAACAGCAAGATCACGCTGGTGTATTATTATGTAAGCTTTGACAGCACCTCTGATACCGCGAGAGCCAATGCCAACCGGTATTTTCAGGATTATTACGGTGCCAACCAACAGACCATGGAAGCCTATACCGGTCTGTATACCAAAGCCATTCAGGTGCGTGGACAGCAGAACGGAGCGTACATCATGCATCTGGCAGGCAATGTGGCCATGTATGACAGCAGTGCGGCTGCGGGAAGCAAAGAGAAGCTGTTGGATGCCACACTGACCAGTGATGGTGCCAATGCAGGATATCAGGCACTTTTGGCATCGGATCAGTTGAAATTCCAGGCATTGTCCAAGAAGATGATCGATGTCTATGAGCAGCTGCTTCCTTCGGAGAAGACGGATGCAGCCAATGCTTATACCAATCTGGTAAATGAAGGGGAGATAACGACCTTCCATGCTGTATTAAACGGCAGTACCGGAAATAAGGTGGAGGCAAAATATTTCGGCAACACTACCGGAAGCCTTGCGGAGCAGAATTATAAGGCGGTTATTGTAAAGGGTGATTATACTTATCCGGAAGCCGGATTCGGTGAATTTAAGGGGCTGATCATTGCTGACGGAGATGTCAAAGTGACGAAGAACTTTCAGGGAACGATTCTGTCCGGCGGAACGATCACGCTGGATCAGAATGTCAATGTGGAACCCGACCGGGATGCTGTGCTTCATGCCCTGACCTATTCCCAAACGATCGTAAGTTCTGCCGGTAAGACACAGGAATATCATGTGGTAGACTTTTTGAATGGCGGAGACGGTTACCTGAGCAGTAACGGTAAGTCCTATAAGAACAGTGATATAAATCTGGGAGATTTGATAGTTTATGAAAACTGGCAGAAAGAATAACAACAGTGGCTTTTCTCTGGTGGAGCTGGTCATTGTCATTGCGATCATGGCGGTGCTGGTGGGTGTGATGGCCACATCCATTACATCCCTGACCGGCAGGAAAGTCCGGAAATGTGCGGACGAAATTGTGACAACACTGGAGCGGACCAGAGTGCTGACCCTCGGAAAAGAACAGAATCGGGTGGAGTGCGTTATCAGCTATAATGATACGACCAAGGAATATACGGCACAGATCCGGCAGGGAGATGTGGAGGTATCCAACAGGGTACTGGGAAAAGAACCTATTGATATAAAGGTATATTTTGAGGGAGATTCCACGGGATATTCCCTGACGGAACTGAAAGGATCCGACAGCCTGTTACCTTATGTTTCATCTTCAAATGGGCTGCATCTGGTGTTTAACCGTGCATCCGGGGCCTTTGAGAAGGATACCTGTACGGCAAACAATGTGTTGAAGGAATATTGTCAGAAAATCGTCGTAAGCAACGGAACGAGAACCATAGAAATCACAACGGTCGGCAAGACCGGCAAGATCCTGACGAAGTAAGGAGGTTGACCATGGGTATTGGAAAGAAAGGATTTACTCTGGTAGAGATCATCGTATCTCTTGCCATCATGACCATAGTAGCTGGTGCGGTGGGAGCATTCGTGGTCGCCGGCAACAATTCCTATATGCGGGGGAACAAGGAACTGACCCTGCAGGAAGAAGCCCAGCTGACCGCCAACCAGATGATCGATCTGATCATTGATGTGGAGAAAGGGATCAGCTTTTCCAATCTGACAGATCAGGAAGCGGTTGATGTTGATGGCAATGTGGCAAAAGACGTTAACGGCATGGAAGTAACAAATGCCAGTGTCAGCGAGCTGCGTCTGATCAATAATGACAACAGCTATATGATCCGCTGGCAGGGGGGTGCCGGAGCGGATTATGCCGATGCCAATCAGGTGTATCTTTATGAGGTAACAAATACTAAGGACGGCGAAGGCAAAGTTGTGGTAGGAGATTTTGATACAGCCAGGCCCGCACTGATGGCAGAGCATGTCAGCAGCTTCAGCGTGGACCTCAGTGAACTGGATAAGCGGAAAGTCGTTCTGAACATGACCTTTACCTATCAGGACAAGTCCTATGATATTTCCGAGACCATCAAGCTGAGAAATGATCTGAGCTCCGAGCCGTCCAGCATCTATTCCTGGATCAGCGGCATCCGTATCATTCCCGAGCACGCAGATCTGAAACAGGGACAGGCTTTCGTCTTCGATTACGAGATCACCGGAGACGAGGAAGCCATTGCTCAGGGCGTGACCTGGGCCGTAAGTTATCAGGATGGCAGCGCATGTAAGAGTACCATCAGCGGTAACGGTAAACTGAGTGTGGCAGCGGATGAGACCATAGCAGAGAATATTCTGACAGTAACCTGTACCGCCGTAGCGGATCCTACCATAGCGGCAACGGCTACCGTAACGGTACAAAAGCATATGGTGGATTCTCTGGATATAGAACCGAAAGATGCTTCTGTGATTCAGGGGGACAGCCTGCAGTACTCTTATACTATGGAAGGAACAGAAGAGGCTAAAAATGCCGGGGTGACCTGGAGCGTGGCAAGAGTGGACGCAACTGGACTTAAGGCAGGAACCACGATAAATGGGAGCGGTCTTTTGACGGCTGACAGATATGAGCCGACCGGAACACTTGTGCTACAGGTAACCTGTACTTCCGTGGCGGATCCCGGAATGTCTGCATCCACAAAGGTATCGGTATTACCCTATACCAACATTGACGGAAAATATGATGCAACACTGATTGCCAAGAATCTGACCACATATGATTTTACCGAAGGAAGTACGGAAAAGATCGGTTATAAGGCATTGATTGAATGTCTGCCGTCCTGGGCGGATTACAGAAATGGTTATCCACAGATTGAGTGGAGTGTGGTAGATGATTATGCCAATAATTACAAAATAACCGGTTTGACAGATTCTGATGGTCGACAGTTCCAGGCAGAACTGGAATGTGGAAATATGACGGATACGGTAGTACGTGTACGTGCGGTGATAGCTTTATCAGTAGATATTAAGATTACCAGAGAAATCGATATTACAATCCCTCCCCTGAAGACGGTTGTAAACGCGAAGGAACCGTATATTTACTCCAGTCAGTTTGTATTAAACCGTAATGGAAAAATTAATTGCGAGATTCGAAATTATAAAGGGGAAGTAAATTGGAGATTTGCAGATATTCCCAGTGAGCTGAATAATGATTTCAAGGTATGGAACGGAATACAAAAATCATATCAGGTCGGTTTTGAAGTCTATGACGGAGCATATGATAATGTTCATCAGGAAGCCTATCTGACAACAGAAAATACGGGAGAATCTACAGAGGTAAGAGCACTTAGCTATATTTCCTGGGATACCGAATATCGTCTGAAGCTTCAGGCATGGAGCCTGGATGATTCCACATTAGTGGCCGAAACGGTAATACTGGTGCCGGTAGTGGATATCTTATTTGCCAATGATCAGCATGTGATTACGGTGCTGAGACCTACCTGGACGAATCGTTATGATCTGCATGCGTATGGTTTTGAGTCTGGAAGAGAGAAAGGACATAGAGCAGCAAAACTGGCAGGATATTTCCAGGGAGAACTTCCGTTGGATTCCAACACGAAATTTGCAGAAATTGATAATATGCATCTTCCTTTTTCGCAGGTACAGTTTGATATTGGCGCACATGAAGAAAATGATTATTTAATTATGACCATTTATGATGAACGATATCCGGATCATAAGAGAAATCTTTTACTGGAAGTAGAGAAGAATCCGGAGTGGTGGGAATGGAAGGATAATAAATGACCATGAATTGGAAACGCAATTCAAAAAAGTATATAGCAGGAATCCTCACCATAGCTTTGGCCGTCGGAGCCGGTCAGAGCTATGGCTCTATGGAGGTCAGTGCGCAGGAAAGAACCCTTCCGGGTATTGAAAAACTGGTACAGGATACGGTAGCTTCTTCTGATGGTACTTTCCATATTCTGGAGATCGTTCCGTCGAAGGAAAATGCCACGATCGGCTATCTGGCAGGCGGCGAGGAGCCGGTATCTGAGGGCAGAAAGCTTTCCGAGATGCCGTCCGCCACAGAGCGCCAGACAGCTATGGACAGTCTGGATGCTGCAAAGTTTCCGACGACAGGTCCGGTTACTTTTTCTGCCTACAGCGAAAGCACCGGAGCTTCCAGAACCGAGGACGTAAGAGGACGCTTTGTATTCCGACAGGACGGATCCGGCAGATACAATTATCAACAGATCGATGCGGTCTATCGTGAGATTGCCAATGGGGAGACGGTAGCAGCAGGAGAACGTTATAACCGATACAGTGCATTGGAGGCCGCCGGAGACAGTAACCGGGATGCCAAAAGCGTGACCCCGGTATTTTCCCATAGATCTACCGGAGGAAGCAACGGACTGGAGACTACGATTATCAATGGTTCAGACAGCACCAGGGGGTATGCGCAAGGCTTATATGCAATTTCGGAGACGGATCTGGCCGCTATTGATAAAACGAGTTTTCAGGCAAAAGATTATGTGGGCAGGACAATCTATCAGAAGATAGGTACGGGTGAGACTGCAGTTTATACCTATCTTGGACAGATTGTATACGGTACCGATGCGGCACTGCCGGATGGATTAAAGACTACGTCCAGAGGGGTATCCGGAAATGATGCAGGTACTGCTGTGCAGGCACGCACGACATCCGGAGGAGATGCGATAGCAGCCTATTCTGCCGGAGATATTACCCAGAATCTCTACATCCTGGATCATGCACAGCCGGATAGCGCACAGCTTTTGGCAAAATGGGATGATGTTTCGAAGGCATATACATTTGAGACCATAGCCAGTGCCTATCTTGTGGACTTCACAGCAAATGATAACGGCGACTATTATGTATCTGCAATGACAGTAAGTGACAAAAACGGTGATTACCGTCTGATCGATACCTATCGTAAGGATGAGGCCGGCAGCTACACTATGGTGACACCGGGTTCCCTTCAGGTTACTTACAAGGGGGAAGCGGGCTTTGACACCGCCAACAGCTATGATTTTGTAGGGGATGACAGAGAGGATGCTACGGAGACTATTGCCTATAACGGCGGTTTCTACAACAAAGAATGGTTCAAGAAAAATGTCCTGAATCTGTCCGGTACCAGTCGTTATGAGAGTGGTACAGCCACCGGAGACGATATCGATACACTGAAGATCGAAGTGACAACACTTACCCTGCAGGAACTGGCTGATCTGGCAGATGCTTTCATTACAGCGGAGGATTCTTATTGTGGAATTGATCTGGCAGACGTGGATCTGTTCTATTTTTCCGGTCAGGGAAATTACGGGGCAGAGCCGTCCAATATGGTCTCTGCGGCAACCGTGATCGCAAAGCTGGCATTTGGCGTGGACGACAGCGGGATCAGAACCGCTGCAGCCAGAGTGCCGGTGATCATGGATTATAATTTTTATGCCAAGAACAGCACCCAGAGCAATGAAGTGTTGACGAAACTGGCATTGACTCTGCTGCAGGTGTCGGATGACAATGTGGCAAACGCAATCGCAAGTCAGGGAGATTCCTATTGGGAAAATGTAAGTGTCGATACGCTGAAAAGCGCGGCAGAGGGAAATATCAGATCCTATGCGTCTGCAATGCAGGCGGCAAATGCGGATACCCTGACGTTGGATACCTTGAAGGAATACCTGAACGAAAATGTATACCTGAACAACGACAGTTCCAAAGCTTATGCGGCAGAGGATTATCTGACGGATCTGAAATCGGATACGACAAGAGCATGGATCTACACGGATGTCCTGAAAGAGATCCGCTACGAGAATTTTCTGATCACACAGGAAAATACCACGGCGGTCACTTTGAATGAAGAGATCAGCAAAGCTTCCATCACCAGATATATTATGAACTGGTATCTGCACAGAAGCCAGGTAAAGGACAGCCTTGCAGTATTGGATCTGGAGCCCTGTTATGATTTCGGAACCGGAGCTTTATCTGCAGATTCCGTGAAAGGATTTCTGGGGCAGAGCAGTTACGGTGGAAGGATTTCCATTACCCAGATGGCTTCCGCAGAGTTCATTGGCAAGATAGAGGATCTCAACGATCGATATGATATGATCTATGTGGGTGCCCGCACCGGAACCATGAATGTGAAAAACAATCAGACCGTTTACAATGACAGTTCCATGAATGGGCTGATCTATACGCATATCGGGGATCTGTATGATTATAAGGATGAATCGGATGATAACAAGAAGCGTCTGAGGGATGATTCCCTGAGTCACACTTCCAATCAGTACCGTGGCCCGGGAAATGATATGAACTCCACCAGAGAAAAGGAGTTCGAGCAGTATATTTCCGCCGGGTATCCGGTAGTATTTGCGGATGCACTTCTGACGGGAATTGACGGTAAGGTGAGTGCCAATACGGCAACAGTGGACGAAAGTTCCTATTTTTACCAGTTGATACAGTTTGCCTTGTCCACGGATGAAAGCGGCAATTACAAATACTGGCAGGAGAATGTATTTGCGGAGAGTCAGCTGACGACTGCAGCCCGGGAGACAACGGAGCAGAAGGCGGCCAGAGAAGAGAGACAGAGAAGCTTTGGCAACCATCTGAATCTGTCCAAACTGCAGATCGAATGGGTGAAAAATCTTGGGGAAGATTATATTCCTACAGAGCTGCATTACAACGGGGATGGTATCAACGATGCGTTCCTGAAGATGACGGACGGTAAGTTCTATCTGCAGTATATTTTTGCTCTGTCCAATGATGCGGCTGCCTCCCAGGTGAGCACGACGTATGATTGCAAGCTGTATATTGATAAGAACTCCGACGGTCGCTTTTCCGGTTCCGATGTGATCGGGCAGACACTTTCCTCCACGGAGGAGCTTTCCGGACTGAATCTGTATGTCAGATCCGGGCAGGAATGGAAGGAAGTGGCGAAGAATGACAGTGGCCATTACGAGCTGCGCACCGGATATACCTATAAGGTAGTCAGAGTGCTGCCGGATGATTATCAGGGAGTATTGCCCTGGAAGATGATCTTCTTTGATAATTCTGATGCACTGGTGAGAACCGCAGTGTCCGGTTATACGGCAGTGGACAGAGGTTCCAGAGTGGATATTCAGGTATTGCAGCTGATGTCCGACAGAAAAGCATCTAATGACAAGACACTGTGGGATCTGGAAAGTGACAGTGATGTAAAGTCACTGTTAAGCGGTATCCGGGAATTTAATGTATCTATTGATTCCGTGAAGACTTCAACTTTTATCAACGGATTGATTTCAGACGATCAGTTGAAAAAGCTTAAGACCGATGAACAGAAGTCTGAGGCTTATTACAATGCGGCATACAATACTTTCCAGCAGTACGATATGCTGATCCTGGGATTCGGAGACAACTATCAGTTCGGAAGCAAGGATCAGAGCCTGAAGAACATGGCAGTATCCGAAGCCATCCGTGATTATATCGAAGATGGTAAGAGTGTCCTGTTTACCCATGACAGCAGTTCTTATATCAACAGTAAGGCCGGTAGCGGTAAAGGCTGGTACTGGGGCTACGAGTTCAACAAGACCATGCGTGCGGCGGTAGGGCTGGATCGTTATGGTGCGTTGCTGGAATATTATGATGACCAGAGGAACAATTCCAGTTTATCCGATGCCCAGAGAAAGCGTTATGATGCTTATTACAATATTCTGGACACGCAGTACAATTACGATACGGCATGGAAGCCGGGAACGGACCGGAGCAGTGATCAGACGGTCGGAAATATCGAGGGCACGACCAAATATACGACAGTCCGTTATGTGCAGAATCGGATCAATGCGATCCTGCGGAAGGGAACGTCTTATACGAGTTTCTATTTTCCGATTCGCAATTCTCTGTTTTATCAGGGTATGGATAAGACGACGAACTCTCAGGGGCAGATCACGGTGTTGGGAGATTACAAGGAATTCGGAGACGGTGCCGGTCCTGATATGATCGTTACGCAGGTAAATCAGGGACAGATCACTAATTATCCTTATCAGATCACTACAGAAGAACAGCAGACTCTGACAGTGGCGGCAACACATTATCAGTGGCTGCAGCCGAACATGGAGCTGGATAAGGATGGAGACGGCAAAAATGATATTGTGGTATGGTATTGTCTGTCTGACCTGTCCGACAATGCCAAGACCAGAAAGACACAGACTGAGAGGAACAACGGACGGGGCAATGACAATGGTGTGAACCTGTATAATGTCAGCCCCAAAGATGTGGTAAATAACTATTATATTTACAGCATGGGCAATGTCACGTATTCCGGTGCGGGACATACGGAGCCTACAGGAATGGCGGAGAAGAAGCTGTTTGTGAACACCATGGTAGCAGCTTACAATGCCGGAACCAAGGCACCTTCCGTATTTTTCCGGGATGACAACGGCAACACCATTGACTCCGTATATATGATGTATGATGCTGCCAACAAGATGATCCTGGATCGCAGCAATAAGATTCAGGTGGATTTCAAGGCTACCGATTACAACATCCTGTCTTCGGCAACGGAGATCCGGGTAGAGTTCTTCAAGGAGTCCACGGATGCGGATGCTATGGAGATCGCATACGGCAAGGGCACATTGAAGGTGAAGCCTCTGACCGGACTTACAGTGACAAATTCTTCCAAAGCGGAAGTGGGAGCACATGTGATTGCCGGCGGAGACAATCACTTTACGGAAGGTGGAAAGGACTATTATGTCACAGGTACGTCGTATTATTCTGTGACCAGTGACGGTGTATACACGCTGGCATTCCCTGCATCGGAGATGGGCCTGTTCTCCGGCAGCGGCAAGATGACGCTTAACGATCAGGATGCCGCCACCATCTACATCCGGGCGACAACCGTTTACGACAACGGAGCCAAGCGGACCGAAGGCGCTGTTAAGAGCCTGACCGTCAGCGCAGCGGAACTGTTTGACCTGGATTAAAGAATTTGCACTCAAAACAGAAAAGACAAATTGCACAAAAAGCAGGGCTGTGGAAAATAACCAATTTCCGCAGCCTTGTTTTTGTGAGAGTTTTTGGGCGGGATTTTCTTGCAGAATCAATATATGTATGCTATAGTAATCACATCTTAAGAAAGTCTATATAGGCAATATTCTGAAAAAGTTTTAATGCGTAGATGCAGTCGATGGCGGATCGCCGCGAATTCATGGATTGACAGAACAATCGGACAGGGAGGAAACTATTGGAAACAAACGATATTGTGACGAAAAATTTTGAAAGCTATGCGGATGTGGCGGCGGACATAATTAATGTTCTGTTACATGAAGGGAGAAGAAGGGTTAAAGATTATGAAATGTTGTCGGCGGCTACTGAGAGTCTTTACTTGGATAAAGAAAATGGATTGCGAAATCAATTGGAAGATGTAGCAAAGTACCATGTGGTAAATGGGGTGCCTAAGGTATTGTATTTATTTGCCAATCAGACAAAGGTGGATAAGGGCATGGTATTGCGCAAGGCCGGGTATGCAGGTGGAGAATACCGCAGACAATATGAAAAACAAAATCCGAGCCTATATCCTGTGATAGAAATAGTGTTATATTGGGGAAAGAGCAGGTGGAAAGGGGGATGCAGTTTGCACCGGTTATTTGATGAAGAAGGGGCGACTGCAGATATTATATGGAAGTATGTAGATGATGTACAACTTCATGTTTGGGAAATGCGTCATTTACCCAGAGAAATACGAGAGCTTTTTCAAAGTGATATGAGAATCATCGTGGATTATCTTGCAGAGGGAGATGGCTATCGGTCGGACCGGAAAGTGATTCATAAAGAAGCAACAGTTAAGATGCTACGGGTATTATCCGGAGATACAAATGTTGATGATACCGGAGATGCATTAAAAGAAATGGGAATCAAAGAGGAGGATGAGATCAGGGTGTGTGAATTATTTGATCAGTATACAAGAAAAGGGATTGCACAGGGAATTTCGCAGGGGATTTCTCAGGGAGTTGCGCAAGGGATTATTATAATGTGCAAGGATTTTAATACCAGTTATGAAGAAACTTTACAAAAGGTGAGACTGAAACTGAATATCTCAGAGCAGGAAGCTGAGAAAGAAATGAAACTTTATTGGTAAATATGGAATAGAAACTTGACTTTTTCTATGTACTATGATAAATATATACTATACCTACTGGAACAGTAGGAAATATAAAGGGAATAATATAGTATACATAGACATAGGAGGAGAAAAAGATGGCATTTGCAGCAGAGACCATATGTGTCCAGGGAAGTAATGAGAGAAAGGATCCGTTCGGCGCCATCAGCATGCCCATTTATCAGAATGCGGCGTATGCGCATCCGGGACTGGGGAAGAGTACGGGATATGATTATTCCCGCTGCAGCAACCCCACCAGAGACGAAGTGCAGAAGACGGTTGCTCTGTTGGAACAGGGAACAGAGGCACTGGCATTTTCTACGGGAATGGCGGCAATCACTGCAATGATGGAAATCTTTTCTCCCGGAGATCATCTGATCGCTACCGATGATCTGTACGGCGGTACGTTGAGACTGTGGAACACGATCAGCCATAAGAACGGAATATCGGTAGATTGTGTGGATACTTCAAATGTGGGGACCGTGAAAGCGGCGTTGCGCCCGGAGACAAAAGCTATCTATCTGGAGACACCGTCCAATCCGATGATGAAAGTAGCGGATATTCAGGCAATTGCAGATCTTGCGCATGAGAATGGATGCCTGTTGATCGTGGATAACACATTTCTGTCTCCTTATTTCCAGAAGCCGTTGACATTAGGAGCTGATATCGTGGTACACAGTGGAACCAAATATCTGGAAGGACATAATGATACTTTGTCCGGTTTTCTGGTGGTGAAGGATAATGCTCTGTATGACCAGCTCTATAATATCTACAAGACTACAGGAGCCTGTCTGTCTGCGATTGACAGCTGGTTGTTACTCCGCGGTATCAAGACACTGGCAGTCCGCATGGAACAGCACCAGAAGAATGCTCTGGCCATCGCACACTGGCTGGAACAGAGACCGGAAGTGGAAGAAGTCTATTATATCGGACTGGATTCCAGACCGGATAAGGAGCTGATTGACAGACAGTGCAGCGGCTATGGAGGAATGATTTCTTTCCGATTGAATTCTGCGGAGAAAGCTGTTAAAATTTTGGAGAGCGTAAAGCTGATCCGTTTTGCAGAAAGTCTGGGAGGCGTGGAAAGTCTTCTGACTTATCCCATGAAGCAGACCCATGCAGATGTACCCGTAGAGGTCAGAGAAGCCCTTGGAGTGGACGAGAAGCTTCTGAGAATGTCCGTTGGTATTGAGAATATCGATGACCTGCTGGCAGACCTGGTGCAGGCTTTTGCCTGAGAGGGGTTGATTGGTATACATAGTAATTTAGCCAGTTCCGCGGAAAGTTTCACGGAAGTCCCACAACAGACGCAACGAGTCAGGACGTGCAGAAGGTCCTGGTAGAATAGGTATGATTGACAGAAAAATTTAACCTGCAACTTGGGGCCACAGGCAGAAAGCTTGCAGGTTGTCGAAAGGTAAGAGGATTCGTATGGCTACATACAACTTTGATAAAATTATAAATCGTAAGGGAACGAACTGCCTGAAGTACGACTATGCCGTGGAGAGAGGCAAGCCTGCGGATGTGCTGCCACTGTGGGTTGCAGACATGGACTTTACAGTATCGGAGGAGATTACGAAAAGCCTTCACGCGGCGGTAGATCATGGAATCTACGGATACACCCAGCCTAAGGATGCTTATTATAATGCCATAACCAATTGGATGGAAAAAAACCATAATTGGAAGACGAAGAGAGAGTGGATCATGAAGACCCCCGGTGTGGTATTTGCACTGGGTGCAGCGGTAAAAGCTTTCACAAAGCCGGGAGATGCGGTCTTGATCCAAAATCCGGTGTATTATCCCTTTACCAATATCATTAGGGACAATGACCGTAGGGTGATTGATAATACATTGGTATACGAAAAAAGGGTAACTGAAGGAAAGTCGCAGTACAGCATAGATTATGAAGACTTCGAGCGCAAGATCGTGCAGGAGAATATAAAACTGTTTATCCTGTGCAATCCTCACAATCCGGTGGGAAGAGTATGGAACAGAGAGGAACTGCAGTATCTGGGAGAGATCTGCCTGCGCCATCATGTGATCGTAGTCAGTGATGAAATTCACAATGATTTTGTATATCCCGGATTTGAGCATACGGTGTTTGCCAATGTGGATCCCCGTTTTGCGGAGTTCACCGTGACCTGCACCGCACCCAGTAAGACCTTCAATCTGGCAGGCTTACAGATTTCCAATATTTTTATCTCAAATGAGACATTGCGGGAAGCATTCCAGAAGGAAATCGACAAGACCGGATACGATGAGCCGAATGCGTTGGGAGCGGTAGCCTGCGAGGCTGCATATCGTGGCGGACAGGAGTGGCTGGATCAGTTGAGAGCTTATTTGCTTGAGAATCTGAACTTCCTGCGAACATATCTGCAGGAGAAAATTCCACAGATTCATCTGGTAGAGCCGGAAGGTACTTATCTGGTATGGCTGGATTGCAGTGAACTTGGGATTTCCGGCAAGGAACTGGATCAGTTTATCGTAGAGAAAGCGGGACTCTGGCTGGATGGCGGAGCAATGTTCGGACCCAGTGGATCAGACTTCCAGCGAGTGAATATTGCCTGCCCCAGAGCAACTCTAGAGCTTGCACTGGACAAGCTGAAGGCGGCAGTAGACAACCTGGGCTAGGTCCGACAGATTTGATGTGAGCAAAGAAAAATATCTGTGGACGCTTGTTCCGATAGGACAAAAATTATAGCTGTATAATATTAACAGACATATGGTATATTTTTACAATGTTGTCCATATACCTGTCTCTTATACACATCTGACGCTGCCGACGAAGAGGATAGTGTA
>ENA-OXTJ01000193-OXTJ01000193.1-human-gut-metagenome-genome-assembly--contig:-NODE-193-length-22387-cov-7.075855_pt1 | contig 22387 bp, 19 predicted proteins | sample MGYA00249342_ERZ652646 | MGnify/ENA primary metagenome ERZ652646 (study PRJEB26925, sample SAMN05826522) | human gut metagenome | biome: ENVO:2100002; feature: ENVO:00000062; material: ENVO:00002003...
CCTCTCTGGTCTCGTGGGCTCGGAGATGTGTATAAGAGACAGTCAAAGACACATAGTCTACCGAACCATCACTATTGAAAGGAGTTATGAGGGCTATGCCCAAGCCTCTGAAAATATTCTGTGCCATAATCTTACAAAAGAAATCGTTCGCAAATTTACAATAATATCACCAATTTGCAAAATAATTCCCCGGAATTCTTTCGGAATTGAATGTGTATCAAAAAAATATACCGATGCAACGGACGGGTCTCTAAACTTTTTTGTAATTTTGCATCCGCAATGCAAAGATACTTCATTTATTTAAGTTACGACGGCACCAACTACCACGGATGGCAGATTCAGCCCAACGGCAATTCCGTGCAAGAGGAACTGGAAAAAGCCCTGTCGCTTCTGTTGAGGACAAAGACGGAGATAGTGGGAGCCGGTCGCACCGATGCGGGGGTGCATGCACGCTTGATGGTGGCCCATTTCGACTATGAGGTGGAAACCACAACGGAGGGGCAAGCGGCAAAAGACATCGACTGCCCCCAGCTCTGCTATAAGCTCAACCGACTCTTGCCAAGGGACATCAGTATCAGGAAAATCATTCCCGTAGCACAAGACATGCATGCCCGATTCAGTGCCGTGGCACGCACCTACCACTATTACATACACACGGGCAAGATGCCTTTTGAGCGGCACTACTCCTATCAAATGCCTTATGCGCTCGATTTCGATGCCATGCGGGAGGGATGCGAATTGCTGAAGAGACAAACAGACTTTGCCGCATTTTGCAAAGCCGGAGCCGACAACAAGTCAACATGCTGTACGGTGACAGAAGCACGGTGGGTGAAAACATCACCGGGAACTTGGTATTTTGAAATCACGGCCAACCGTTTTCTCCGCAACATGGTGAGGGCAGTCGTAGGCACACTGGTCGATTTGGGGCGGCACAAAATCACACTCGAACAGTTCAGGCATATTGTGGAGGCAGGCAGGCGCAGTGATGCCGGTGAGAGTATGCCCGGACACGCCCTCTTTCTGGAACGGGTGGAATATCCTTTCACCAATGACACGAACAACTGATAATTGGCATGAGTCCTGCCGGAATAGGCAAGAGCCGGCAGAGCAACTTGCAACATACACATCGGATAACAACAAATTTTAAATACGGATAACAGCCATGTGGTTAGTTTTGGCCTTTCTTTCGGCCACTCTTTTAGGATTTTATGACGCTTTCAAGAAAGAAGCATTGTCGGGCAACGCAGTCATCCCCGTGTTGTTTTGCAACACCTTATTCTCGTCGCTCATCTTTCTCCCGTTTATCCTGCTCAGCGCACAGACAGATTGGCTCAACGGTTCCATCTTTCATGTGGCTTCCGGTGGCTGGGAGGTGCATAAATACATTCTGCTCAAGAGCTTTATCGTGCTCTCCTCGTGGATATTCGGCTATTTCGGCATGAAGCATCTACCCCTGACCATTGTCGGCCCTATCAATGCCACACGCCCGGTGATGGTGCTTGTGGGGGCCTTGCTCGTCTTTGGCGAGCATCTCAACCTTTATCAGTGGATAGGTGTGCTGCTGGCTGTGTTTTCATTTTTAATGCTAAGTCGCAGCGGAAAGAAAGAGGGCATTGATTTTAAACACAACAGATGGATATTGTGCATCGTACTGGCAGCCGTGCTCGGAGCTGTCAGCGGACTTTATGACAAATACCTCATGGCATCGCCTGCCGATGGCGGTGTGGGACTCGACCGGATGATCGTGCAAAGTTGGTACAACATCTATCAGTGCGGTTTGATGCTGGCCATACTGATGGTTGTATGGTGGCCAACACGCCGTCACACCACCGTTTTCCATTGGCATTGGTCAATTATCTTTATCAGCATTTTCCTGAGTGCAGCCGACTTTGTATATTTTTACTCTTTGAGCCTGCCCGGAGCTATGATTTCCATCGTGTCGATGGTCAGGAGGGGCAGTGTCATCGTCAGTTTTCTTTTCGGAGCAGCGGTTTTCCACGAGAAGAATCTCAAGAGCAAGTTTGTCGATCTCTTGCTCGTGCTCTTGGGTATGCTCTTCCTCTACTTCGGTTCCAAATAGCTGTCCAAGGGAGACCGGAGGGCCCTGTTTAGCATTCCCAAGTGCGTACACTCACCCGCCTTATTCTGCCAATAGCCAGCAACAACGAAAGCATGGCTACATAGAGCAATACCACTTGCACCCTATTGAAATGGATATCTCCGATGGATGCTCCCGGCAACGATGCTATCCGACTTACAGCACCGACCATCTTCTCGGCCAAAAGCAGCAAGGCTTCGCGAACGACTTGGAAGACCGGTGGAAAGGGAGATAGAAACATCAGAAGCACCACTCCGTAGATGAGGAGAGTGGCCAAAGGTATCACAACGACATTGGTCAACAGAAAATAAGACGAAAAACGCCCAAAATAGTAGAGGGTCAATGGCATTGTGGCCAACTGAGCGGATATGGAAATAGCACATAGTCGCAAAATCCGGTCGGGCAACCACCAACGGAAGTGGAAAGAATGGGCAAATGGAAGATAAAACAGCTTGATGCCGAGTACGGCCACAAACGACAGCTGGAAGCCTACATCAAAAAGATTGTTGGGATTGAACGCGAGCATAATCACTGCGGCCAAGGCCAGAACGTTAAGGGACATGCGCGAACCTCCCAACAGCGAAGCCACCGAACAGAGTGTGAGCATCGTAGCAGCTCTCACCACGGAGGGCGACATGCCCACGACGAAGACGTATGCCCAAATGGTCACCAGTGTGAACAACATGGACAACTTACGCTGAAAAGGGGAACAGACGAACATGAAAAACATATAGATGATGCCCACATGGAGCCCGCTCAAAGCCAAAATATGTGACGCTCCGGAAACGGTAAAATCGTTTTTGGTGGCTTTGGAGAGTCCGGCCTTGTCTCCTAAGGTCATGGCGGCAAGCACAGCCCCACTCTGTCCATTGGCAGACAATCCGCTTAACAGCCGGCTGCGAAAACGGAGGGCGGCTATGAATGAACGCTCGACTGAGGACAATCGCAAAAGACTCACCTTGGCCTTCTGCCAGTCGTCGGGAAGAATAAAAGTCATACCGGCATAGTCATGAATCCGCATCCACCTCGCATAATCGAAATGTCCTTCGGTCGGACGGCTCCACGGTTTTGAAAAGGTGGAGAAAGCCCTCAGTCCATCTCCCACACGGAGTTGCTCCCAACGATGGGTCAGCGTGTCCCGAAGAAGACTTGCCTTGATTTTGGCCCCTGCATTTGGCCCATCGGATATAACAAGATCGAACATGACAACCTTACCATGAACCACAGGAGTGCTCGTGACCACGGCTTCATAACTCTGAGGACGGGGAAGCGGCAGGGGCCGGTTGACTAACAATCCATACCACGTACCAACGAAAAAAACGGCAAGATAGATCAATATCCCGTGGAGCATGCGAGACTCCAACATTCGGGAAGAATGGAAAAAGGAAAAACGGGAAAGGAAATTAGGGAGTTTAGGGGGAAAGGTAAGGAAAAAAGAGAGGGCGACACACGTAGTGGCAGCCACAACAAATGTCCAAAGAAACGGGTAGCCGGTCACACTGTCTCCAAGAAGCAACCCGCACACAAAGGGCAAGGCTATCCCCACAAATGGATTGAGACGAATGTGATCGGCTACGCTCATGATACAGATAAAAGGCTATAGAAATGGATTCAAACTTTATTTGGTGATTCTAAACCAATCGACATCAAGCCAGCCACGACCGCCTTTCATGTCGGGTTCTTCGGCCAGAAGTCCTATCTTGGCACCTATCCACTTTCCTTCTTTCATGGCAAACGTGTTACCTGCTTTCTTAAACTTCCTTCCATCCGAACTGAAAAAGAAATCGGCCTTGCCGTCATTGATTACCATGCGAAGATAAATGTCAAGGTGAATACCCGGCTGGTAGTCTATTTGGTCCTTAGCGGTAGGAGCCAGAGTGGCAATATCCTCCCATGTAGGCGCAGCCCCTTTGTCGGCTTTGATGCAAGTGGAACGCTGGAGCACGAAGTTCTCTCCTACTCTTCTCACAACAAGGGCAGAGTAGTCGAGACCCATAACCACGATACCGGCATATTGCTGTTCGGCTTTAGAGGTAAAGCACAATTTGGCTGTGGCTGTAAAACAATCGGCCGGTGTCTTTTGCAACAAGAGATTGGGAGCATCCCAAAAAGAGGGCACTCCGGCTTTCCCCTTGGGCATCGTGGGGGTGGAAGCCTTCAGTTTGTGCGTATAGAGGCGGTAGTATCCCCAAGGAGTGGGCATACCAAACTTTTGGTCATAATAGCTTTCCCACTGCCATTGTCTGCCGAGAATGGTGGTGTTGAACTCGTCGCTTTCCTGCGGATTGACATTGACCGAGGGCTTGACCGTTTTCGGTTTACGGAAAGTCATCACCGGTTGGCCGCAATATCCTTTTGTGGGAACTTTTCCCATAACGGGCCAGTTATCCTTCCATGTCACCGGCTGCAGATGTACAACCCTACCATAAGCCCCTTTGTCTTGAAAGTGCATGAACCAGTCTTCACCTTGAGCCGTGTGCACCCATCCTCCTTGATGAGGGCCATTGACAGCTGTGCTTCCTTGTTCAAGCACCTTCTTGACCTCGTACGGACCGTAAGGGCTCTTCGACCGCATGGCCAACTGAAAGCCCGTAGGCACGCCTCCGGCCGGGCACATAATCCAATACCAGCCCTCACGCTTGTAGAACTTCGGTCCCTCACAAGTACGGTTCTCGGTTCCGTTGCCGTCAAAAACTATCACGGGGTCGCCTATAGCCTTAGTCCCTTCGGCATTAAGTTCGCGCACCGTGAGGACACTCGCAAAACCGGCCCGGCTATTGGCCCATCCGTTGACCAGATAGCATCGCCCGTCATCGTCCCAAAGAGGTGTCGTGTCAATCATGCCTTTGCCGGGAATCACACACACCGGCTTCTCCCATTCCCCTCTCGGGTCTTTGGTTTTTACCATGAAGACTCCCGTGTCCGGGTCACCCCAATAAATATAGAACTCGCCTTGATGAAAACGGATGCTGGGAGCCCAGACTCCATTGCCATGACCAAGACGCTCACCGGGAACATTGTAGGGCTCGCGAAGGGCATGACCGACAATTTCCCAATTCACCAAGTCAGTGGAATGGAGAATGGGCAGGCCCGGCATGCTTTCAAATGAACTGGCCGTGAGGTAATAATCATTGCCGACAGCGATAACATCGGGGTCGCTGTAATCGGCATTGATAACCGGATTCTTGTACATGCCATTGCCCAAATCAGGGTTCCACACTTGCGAAACATAAGGCACTTGTGCGCCGACCGCCAACGCAAAGGAGATGGCACAGCAGAGATTTAGTAGACGTTTCATTGATTAAGAGTTATTAGATTGATTTGTCTGTTATTCTTCTTATGGTGAGTGAAAGAGAGCCTTTCCAGCATCTCCATGCCGTCATAAAAGAATGTCTCGTTCCTCCTGAGAGGCGGATATTCTGTTGACGCGCAAGTGATAACGGTTCCCATCATATTCAATACGCATCAGACGGCGTTCATACTTATTCCCCAAAGCCCTGAGTACCAAAGCCACATGCCCCATCGTTCGCCGGAGATTAAGCTCAACACACGCATTGAGCTTGAGCGGTTGGGGGGTGTCCGACGCTCCTTCTGTCTCGTTAACTTCCTTTGGGCGATAGAGCATCATGTCTATTCCAAAGGGCCCTTGATATAGATTACGTATAGCCGGAGAAATCACCTTAATAGCTTTTTCTCTGGCTTTTCGAAGTGTTTCCCGTGAAATATACCGGGCTAAAAATTCTTCTTTTTCTTGTTCCGATACGAGCAAGTTGCCAACATAAGCTCCCTTTACAGTATGGAAGAGCGACAAACCACAATAGGTTATTGTACCGTCAGCCCCCGCTTCAAATTCCATTCCAAAATCTATCACCTTATTGCAATAAGGTTCAATGGCTATTCCACCCTGTCGGGCGATAATATTGGCAACCCACTTTGCCGTAGAAGTATCGAGTTTCCCGCCAACATACCTTACCCCACGGCCACTGCAGCTCCATGGAGACTTGAGTACACACGCCCTCCAATTGTCTATAACGTGTTCAAGTTCAGTAAGATTAGCAACAAAAACGGCCTGTCCTTGCAGGTGTGCGGCAGCCCACTCACGGCTACTCAACCTCCGGATAGCCTCAAGTTGCCCATCAGAAGGCATAACCTCTCCCTCCACACCGGCATGGGTCAACTGGTGCTTGATAGAAATATCCCATCCCCACGGACTCACTCCGGAGATCTTATGGCGAAGCAGTCCGAGCCCCTGAAGCGTCACAAAATCGACTTCGGGTACTTGCATACCTAAATGCCGGAGCTTGTCAAAGGCATTGTCCACATCATTCACCAACACCACATCGCCACGGTTCGCCCATAAAGCCGGCATGAAGTCGAGGTCGTTGCGCAACTGTCTTCCGGCGTGTGGTGCCGTAAATGGCACACGACCGGCAGCAAGTGCCATGTCATGCTCGGGATTGAATACATGTAGAATCATGCTACAAAGATAAGAAAAACGCACAAACCGTCCAAGAGTACGCATTTAGATTAGTGCTAAATAATGAAAAAAAAACAAGATTTTGCCAACTTGAGTTTGCAAATATGAAAATAAGTGTTATCTTTGCAACGTAAATTAAAAACAATAAAAGCTAAAAAACAAACATGGAAGAGGCTTTCTTTCACACTCACGCGTACCTCCTTGAACATACAAACGCCACCGTTCGACGCAACCTCATGGACGAGATCGATTGGAATGAGCGCATGATAGGCATCAAGGGTACACGTGGCGTGGGCAAGACAACCTTTCTCCTCCAGTATGCCAAGGAAAAATTCGGCCCCGGTGACCGCCAATGTCTGTATGTGAACATGAACAATTTCTACTTCCAAGGACGTGGCATAGCCGATTTTGCCGGTGACTTCGTGCGCCACGGAGGGCGCGTGTTGCTCATTGACCAAGTTTTCAAGCAGCCCGATTGGAGCCAAGAGTTGCGGAAATGTCACGATCTCTATCCCGACCTCAAGATTGTATTCACGGGCAGTAGCGTGATGCGTCTCAAAGAAGAGAATCCCGAACTCAACGGCATTGCGAAAAGCTACAATCTACGCGGATTCTCATTCAGAGAATATCTGAATTTGCAAACAGGCAACAACTTCCCTCCCTACGAACTTGAAGACATACTGAAAAACCATGAACATATCATTAAACAGATCCTGCCCAAGGTGAGTCCGATGAGGTATTTCCATGATTACATCCACCACGGTTTCTACCCTTTCTTTCTTGAACATCGCAACTTCTCGGAAAATCTCCTGAAAACGATGAATATGATGACCGAAGTGGACATTCTGCTCATCAAACAAATAGAGCTGAAATACCTCACAAAAATCAAGAAACTCTTCTATCTGCTCGCCGTTGACGGTTCCAAGGCACCCAACATCAGTGAGTTGGCCAAATCCATAGAGACCAGCCGTGCTACAGTGATGAACTATATCAAGTATCTGGCCGATGCTCGCTTGATAAACATGATTTACCCCATAGGACAAGAGTTTCCCAAGAAGCCCGGCAAGATCATGATGCATAATTCTAACTTGATGTATGCCATTTATCCCATCACCGTGGAAGAACAGGATCTCATGGAGACTTTCTTTGTCAACTCCTTGTGGAAAGACCACTTGGTGAACCAGGCCGGCAAAGACCACTTCTTCATGGTAGACGGCGACAGAAAGTTCAGAGTGTGTGATGCCCAGGCACCCAGCAAGATAAGATACAATCCCGACACCATCTATGCGCGCTATAACACCGAGGTGGGCAAGGATAACCGCATACCGCTTTGGCTCTTGGGATTCCTCTATTAAAAGAGGGAACAACGGCCCCGATGCGGCCTACAACACAATGACAACAAAAACATTATTTCTGTTTTTCACCGACCAGCCGGTGAATCGAAAATGTGGAACTTCTTTTATAGAACATTAAATTATACAAACAACATTTATCTATATTGATTATGGCTAAAGAAAAAAAGTTTATCACTTGCGATGGTAACGAGGCCGCCGCACACATCAGCTACATGTTTAGCGAAGTGGCCGCCATCTACCCCATCACTCCGTCATCTCCTATGGCGGAGCATGTTGACGAGTGGTCTGCCCGTGGGCGCAAGAACCTTTGGGGCCAGACTGTCAGCGTTCAGGAAATGCAATCCGAGGGTGGTGCGGCCGGTGCCGTTCACGGTTCGTTGCAGTCCGGTGCCCTGACCACTACATTCACAGCCTCCCAGGGCTTGCTGCTCATGATACCTAACATGTACAAGATTGCCGGTGAATTGCTACCATGCGTGTTCAACGTTTCGGCCCGTACACTCGCTTCGCACTCTCTCTGCATTTTCGGTGATCATCAAGATGTTATGGCTTGTCGCCAAACAGGCTTCGCCATGTTCTGTTCCGGCTCGGTACAGGAGGTGATGGATCTTTCGGCAGTACCCCATCTGGCCACCTTGAAGACCAGCGTGCCTTTCATCAACTTCTTCGACGGTTTCCGCACATCTCATGAATATCACAAGATTGAGTGCATGAGCGAGGACGATATCCGCCCATTGGTTGACGAGGCCGACATCAAGCGTTTCCGTGACCGGGCCATGACTCCGGAGCATCCGGTAGTTCGCGGTACAGCAGAGAACCCGGAGACTTTCTTCACCCATCGTGAGGCCAGCAACTCTGCCTACGAAGATGTTGCCGAAGTAGTAGAACACTACATGGGCGAAGTCTCCAAGATTACGGGTCGTGAGTACCATCTCTTCTCCTACTACGGTGCCAAGGATGCCGAGAACATCATCATTCTCATGGGCTCCGCCACCGAAGCTGCCCGCGAAGCCATCGACTATCTGCTCAAACAGGGCAAGAAGGTGGGTATGATTTCCGTTCACCTTTATCGTCCGTTCTCCGTGAAGCACCTGCTTGCCGCCGTTCCCAAGACAGTGAAGCGCATCGCCGTGCTCGACCGCACCAAGGAGCCCGGAGCCGAGGGAGAGCCGCTCTATCTGGATGTGAAGAGTGCTTTCTATGATGTTGAGAACAAGCCGCTTATCGTGGGTGGCCGTTATGGTCTCGGTTCTTCGGACACTACTCCTGCCAAGATCATCGCTGTGTATAACAATCTGGAACTTCCCGAGCCCAAAAACCATTTCACAGTGGGCATCGTAGATGATGTAACCTTTACCTCTCTGCCCGAGGTGGAAGAGATTCCGCTCGGCGGTGAAGGCCTTTTCGAAGCTAAGTTCTATGGTCTGGGAGCCGACGGAACCGTGGGTGCCAACAAGAACTCGGTGAAGATCATCGGCGACAACACCGACAAGCACTGTCAAGCCTACTTCTCCTACGACTCCAAGAAGTCGGGAGGTTTCACCTGCTCGCACCTGCGCTTCGGTGATTCAGACATTCATTCCACCTATCAGGTGAATACGCCCAACTTCGTGGCTTGCCACGTACAGGCCTATCTTCACATGTATGATGTGACCCGTGGTCTCCGCAAGAACGGTACGTTCCTGCTCAATACCATCTTCGATGGACAGGAGTTGGTAGACTTTATTCCCAACAAGGTGAAGCGTTATTTCGCCAAGAACAACATCACCGTATATTATATCAACGCCACCAAGATTGCTCAGGAGATAGGGTTGGGCAACCGTACCAACACCATCCTCCAGTCGGCATTCTTCCGCATCACGGAGGTTATTCCCATCGACTTGGCCGTGGAACAAATGAAGAAGTTCATCGTAAAGAGCTACGGCAAGAAGGGTCAGGACGTGGTAGACAAAAACTACGCTGCTGTTGACCGTGGTGACGAATACAAGAAACTTGATGTTGATCCCGCTTGGGCCAATTTGGCAGACGATGCAGAGGTGGCAGACGACGCGCCCGCATTCGTTAAAGAGCTGGTGCGCCCGATGAACGCACAGGTGGGCGACCTGCTCAAGGTCTCCGACTTTGTGAAACATGGCACGGTCGACGGCACATGGAGTGTGGGCACAGCCGCTTACGACAAGCGCGGTGTAGCCGCTTTTGTTCCCACATGGGCTTCTGAGAATTGCATCCAGTGCAACAAGTGCTCTTACGTTTGTCCTCACGCTTGCATTCGTCCATTTGTTCTTGACGAGAACGAGAAAGCCGGCTTCAACGAGCCTACGCTTGACGTGCTCGCTCCGAAGCAGCTTAAAGGCATGCAATTCCGCATCGAAGTTTCTGTCCTCGACTGCACAGGTTGCGGCAACTGCGCCGATGTATGCCCGGGCAAGAAGGGCGAAAAGGCTCTGGTAATGAACCAATTCGTTGCCGGTGAGGAAGAGGCTACCAGACGCGCAGCCGACTGGGATTATCTCGTGAAGAACGTGAAAACCAAGCAGCACCTCATTGACATCCGCACCAATCCCAAGAACACGCAGTTTGCCACTCCGCTCTTCGAGTTCTCCGGAGCTTGCGCCGGTTGCGGTGAGACACCTTATGTGAAGCTCGTCTCCCAGCTCTTCGGCGACCGTGAAATGATTGCCAATGCCACCGGTTGCTCATCTATCTATTCAGCTTCTGTGCCTTCCACACCTTACACCACCAACGAACAAGGTCAGGGCCCGGCCTTCAACAACTCTCTGTTTGAAGACTTCTGCGAGTTTGGCATGGGTATGGCTATGGGCAACAAGAAGATGAAAGAACGTATCACCGTGCTGCTCACCGACCTGATAGGGCGTGAAGACACTCCTGCCGACTTCAAGGAAGCTGCACAGGAATGGATTGACGGCCAGAATGATGCCGATGCATCAAAAGTAGCTGCCGCCAAACTCAAACCGCTCATCGCTGCCGGTGCCGAACACGGATGCCCCGTCTGCACAGAGCTGAAGACCCTCGACCACTATCTTGTGAAACGCAGCCAGTGGATCATCGGTGGTGACGGTGCTTCCTACGATATCGGTTACGGTGGTCTCGACCATGTGATTGCTTCCGGCGAAGACGTCAACATCCTTGTACTCGACACCGAGGTATATTCCAATACCGGTGGCCAGAGTTCCAAGTCCACTCCGCTCGGTGCCATTGCCCAGTTTGCCGCCAAAGGCAAGCGTGTGCGCAAGAAGGACCTCGGCCTCATGGCCACCACTTATGGCTATGTATATGTAGCCCAGATTGCAATGGGTGCCGACAACAACCAGACGCTCAAAGCCATTCGCGAGGCAGAGGCCTATCCCGGTCCGTCGCTCATCATCGCTTACTCACCGTGTATCAACCACGGCCTGAAGATTAAGGGTGGTATGGGACGCAGCCAGGCACAGGAAGCCAACGCCGTTGAGTGTGGCTACTGGCACCTTTGGCGCTATAACCCACAGCTGGCAGAGGAAGGCAAGAATCCATTCTCGCTCGACTCAAAAGCTCCCGACTGGTCCAAGTTCCAAGACTTCTTGGACAGCGAGGTGCGCTTCCTCTCCGTGAAGAAAGCGTTCCCCGGAGAAGCCAATGACTTGTTCAAAGCCTGCGAAGACATGGCCAAGCTCCGTTATAAGAGCTATGTGCGCAAGTCGCAGGAGGACTGGAGTAATGAGACTGAGGCTTAATCGACTGACACTCACCATGTATTGCTTTCTCCTTTTAAGGAGATCATGAATACCTATCAGGAGGTTTATTTCGTAAAAGAAATAGGCCTCCTCTTTTTATATCCTCATCCTAACTGTCACCTTTTCACACCTTATTGGTAAAATGTCATTTCCTCCCCCTACTCTCTCAACATTCCAAAAGCACCTCCCCGACTCCATCTGCCAGATTTCTTATCCCCCTACACTTACCCACCTCTTTTTGTCAACATTTCTCCCATCACGTTTGCAAAAGGCGATAAAATGTTGTATCTTTGCATCAGCAAGGGAAGCACATTGATGTTTCCCTTTTTTGTTTTCTCCCAATTTCCCTTGCAATTAGACCCAAACAACTGTGCAAAAGGGCCCATTTGGTTTTCTCACTACGGCCAAATTGCATCCCCACTGTAGCCCTTTCATCTCATAACTATGGCTTGACCGCATCATATTTTCTTCTTTTTTGACTTCTTACATCCCTCATTTTGTTACATGCAAGAAAACCTACTGACAGACGTATAAAACTTTTTCGAAATATCAATATACTTCTCTCTATAACCTATGCCATCCTCCCGATAAAGCCCAAGAAGACGGTATGAAACATACGACATCCGACTATAGAGCCGATTTCACAGCCTGTAAAAATCCTCTGAACAAATAATCCCGTTTCTTTGCCATTCCAAAAAGAATCATTATCTTTGCATGTAGAATATCTACCCCTGTCAAGACAAGAAAAAGTATCAACAAAAACTATGGAAAGAACCTGGAGATGGTTTGGCAAAAACGATAAGATTACGCTTGCCATGCTAAAACAAATCGGTGTGGAGGGCATTGTGACCGCCCTGCACGATGTGCCCAACGGAGAGGTGTGGACACGTGAAAGAATCAATGAGCTCAAGACCTACATCGAGCAATTCGGTATGCGTTGGAGCGTAGTGGAAAGCCTGCCTGTGTCGGAGAGCATCAAATATGCCGGGCCCGACCGCGACCGGCTCATCGACAATTACAAGCAGTCGCTGCGCAACCTTTCTGCTGAAGGCATACACACCATTTGCTATAACTTCATGCCCGTGCTCGATTGGGCCCGCACTGACCTCAACCATCCCAATCCCAACGGCTCCACCAATCTCTATTTCAGCTTTTCCGAATTTGCCTATTTTGACATCTACATCCTCGGCAGGCAGAATGCTGCAGCCGATTGGGAAAAAATGGGCCACGACATGGGGCGCGACATCATGAGCGAGGTGGAAAAGCTGAAAAGCGACATGACACCTGAAAAGGAGCACAAACTCGTGGATAACATCATTGTGAAAACACAAGGATTCGTGAGCGGCAACATCAAGGAAGACGATGAACACCCCATTGAACTTTTCCGCCAGTTGCTCGACTTGTATAAAGGCATCACCAAAGAACAGCTGCGCGAGAACATGCGCTACTTCCTTGAAGCCATCATGCCCACTTGCGAAGAGTGTGGCATGTATATGTGCGTACACCCCGACGACCCGCCATTCCCTATCCTCGGACTCCCCCGCATCGTGACTTGCGACGAAGATATCGAGTGGCTGCTCTCGACCGTGGATAATCCTCACAACGGACTTACCTTCTGTGCCGGAAGTCTCTCGGCCGGAGCCCACAACAATGTGGTGGCTTTGGCCCGCAAATATGCTTCCCGCTCATGGTTTGTGCATCTGCGCTCGTGCCACATATTCCCCAACGGTGACTTCACCGAAGCCAGCCATCTGGGCGGCCGGGCCGACATCATCGAACTGGCACGCATCTTCGAGAAGCAAAATCCACAGCTACCCATGCGCGTAGACCACGGCATGACCATGCTCGGCGACGAATCGCGAGGCTACAATGCCGGTTACAGCTTCCTCGGCCGCATGTTTGCCATGGGACAAGTGCAGGGCATTCTCGCCACCGTAGACCGGGAATTGGGCATCGACTACAAGCAACCGGGCTTCTTCGACTGAATGTGCGGCGCACGGGCGGAAACTCCGCAAAGCTATCTTTCAAGCAACAAGACATCACAAACACAACAAATACAATGAACTCACTTTTCAATATCAAAGACTACGTGGTAGTCATCACCGGCGGCACAGGAGTGCTGGGCCGTGCCATTGCCAAATATCTCACCCTCGAAGGGGCCAAAGTGGCCATCATGGGCCGCAAGGAGGATGTTGGCCACGCCATCGTTGACGACATTTGCAAGGCCGGAGGCGAAGCCTCGTTTTACAAGACCGATGTCATGGATCAGACCGTGGTTGAACAAAACTGCCAAGACATCCTCGACCGCTATGGGCGCATCGATACGCTGCTCAATGCAGCCGGAGGCAACCAGCCGGGAGCAACAATCACCCCCGACCAAACCTTTTTTGACCTTGATGCTGCACAGTTTCAGAAAGTGCTCAACCTCAATCTCACAGGCACGGTGATTCCCACGCAGGTGTTTCTCAAACCTATGGTGGAGGCCGGCAAGGGAAGCATCATCAACTTCTCATCGATGGCCGCCTTCCGCCCCATGACGCGCGTGTGCGGTTATGCAGCCGCCAAAGCCGGCATCTCCAACTTCACGGCCTACATGGCCACCGAGTGTGCCAAGAAGTTTGGCGAAGGCATCCGTGTCAATGCCATTGCCCCAGGATTTTTCATCACCGAGCAAAATCGCAGTTTGCTCACCAATCCCGATGGCAGCTACACCCAACGGGGACAGGACGTGATACGCCAGACACCGTTCGGGCGCATGGGCGATCCCGAAGAACTATGTGGAACCATCCACTATCTGATGTCCGATGCCGCCAAATTTGTCACAGGCACCGTGGCCGTGGTCGACGGAGGGTTCAACTGCTTCGCCATGTAGCCCTTCCTCTTTCCACCTCTCCCACCCGGCAACTAAAGGCGGGAGGGGTGAATCCCATTTACGCAAAGGTTTACGCAACGTTTTCGGAGAAATTCGGCACTCCCTATTCCAATATTTTATACCTTTGCACTACACAAACGAAATCTAAAAATCAAATCATAAAACAAACTATGTCAGAATTAAAATCTTTGAACAAGCGCACCGCCCCCAAGGGTGTCATGCCTGAACGCATCATCCAGTTTGGCGAGGGAAACTTTCTCCGTGCTTTTGTAGATTGGATCATCTACAACATGAACCAGAAGACCGACTTCAACAGCTCCGTGGTCGTGGTGCAGCCCATCGAACGCGGCATGGTAGACTGGCTTAACGGACAAGACGGCCTCTACCATGTCAACCTGCAAGGCCGGGAGAACGGTCAGCCTGTAAACACACTCACACGCATTGATGTCATCAGCCGTGCCCTCAACCCCTACACGCAGAATCAGGCCTTCATGGCACTTGCCGAGCAACCCGAGATTCGTTTCGTGATTTCCAACACCACCGAGGCAGGCATTGCTTTTGATGATACTTGCAAGTTTGCCGACGCTCCGGCCTCTTCCTATCCGGGCAAACTGGTGCAGCTGCTCTTCCATCGGTTCAAGTTCTTCAACGGCGATGCTTCCAAGGGCCTCATCATCATGCCTTGCGAGCTCATCTTCCTCAACGGGCACCATCTGAAAGAGTGCATCTATCAGTACATCGAACTGTGGAAAGACGACTTCGGTGCCGACTATGCCGCTTTCAAGGATTGGTTTACCAACCACTGCTATGTTTGCGCCACCCTCGTGGACCGCATCGTGCCGGGATTCCCCCGCAACACCATTAAGGAGATTCAGGAAAAGGTGTGCTACAAGGACAACCTTGTGGTGCAGGCCGAAACATTCCATCTGTGGGTCATCGAAAAGCCGGAAAACATGAGCATTGAAGCTCTCCGCAAAGAGTTCCCTGCCGAGAAAGCCGGGCTCCATGTGCTCATCGCCGAGAGCGAGAAACCCTACCACGAGCGTAAGGTGACACTGCTCAACGGCCCCCACACGGTGCTCTCGCCTGTGGCTTTCTTGAGCGGTGTCAACATTGTACGCGATGCCTGCAACCACGAGGTCATCGGCAAATATATCCACAAGGTGCAGTTTGACGAACTCATGCAGACTCTTAATCTGCCGATGGATGAGCTTCGCCAGTTTGCTGCCGATGTTCTCGAACGCTTCGACAATCCGTATGTCGACCACCAGGTGACAAGCATCATGCTCAACTCTTTCCCCAAGTTCTGTGCTCGCGACCTGCCCGGCGTGAAGACCTATCTTGAGCGCAAGGGCGAGCTGCCGCAAGGACTCGTATTCGGCTTGGCGGCCATCATCACTTATTATAAAGGTGGAAAACGCGAAGACGGCACCGAGATTGTGCCCAATGACGCACAAGACATCATGGATCTGCTCAAGAACCTTTGGGCAACGGGCGACACTCAGAAGGTGACCGACGGTGTGCTCGCGGCAGAATCAATCTGGGGTGAAGACCTCCATAGCGTGAAAGGCTTGGCCAAACTGGTGAAGAAAGACCTCGACCTCATACAGGAAAAGGGCATGCTTGAAGCCGTAAAGACCATCCTCTAAGCTTTGGAGAGATTCTTGACAAGGGCCCTCAAAGCCCCAACAAGAAGATCAACATCCACCGGAGAATAAAAAGACAATAGTGTGTGGGGCGATTCCTGAAGAGGGAGCGCCCCATTCACATTCTCTCCACTCCCCCCACTCACCATTTATTTTATTCTCATCACCAACATCCAAGTTTCTAAACAACCATGACACGATTCATCCACACGTGGCTGTTCCGCCACACTCTAAAACCCCTCATACTTGTCTTGCCGACCTTGTATTTCACCTTGTCCGTAGAGGCGCAAGACAAAGGCTACTACACCCGCTACTACTCCGACAAGTCCTTGAAAAAGCAGGCTGCGGAGTGGTGCTCCACCAACCAATGGCGGCAGGGCTTCACCGGCGCATCACCTCACAGGAGTGTCAACCTCACGGAGTTTTACCGGCAATATCAAAAGAATCCGACACAGTGGGAGGCACTCTTCAAATGGCTTGCCACAACCGACCTCGTCAACATCCCAAAGGGCAGGCATCCCATTGAGGGCACCACGCTCACGGCCAGCGTGGAAGACTCCCACAACGAACCGCTTGAGAAACGACGGAGTGAAAGCCACAGTCATCACATCGACTTTCAATATGTCGTGAAAGGAACCGAGCGTTTCGGACTCATAGACCATTACACCAGCACACCCGATTGCAAGTATGATGCCCGAAAAGATGTTATACATTACAGTTATGACAAAGGGCGTACCCAATTCTACGACAGCACCCCCGACCGGTTTTTCATTTTCTTTCCCGGTGATTGGCACATCGCCAAGGTCAACAATGATTCGGGCAATCAAGATATTCGTGTGATCGTCATCAAAGTGGATTACATCGACTGACAGCCGTTCTGATGCGATACCCGTGCATGTCTTTTGCCATCCAAAACAAACAAAAGGCCCGTTCATTGAATATCAGACAATGAACGGGCCTTTTATATTAGGTGACGGCCAACATCACCTATTCTTATGTTTTATATACCAAGGGTGAAGCAAAAAGTTATAGGCAATCAGGCTTAACACCACCAAGATCAAGGCCAGCATATCGACATGTCGGTCGGCAAGTGTGCAACCGGCAAAGAGTCCAAGGCTCATACCGGTCTCCCACGAAAGGAAAAATGTGCTTTGACTCGTCCCACGCTGGCAGTGACGGGCCAATTTGATGAAAAATAAAAGATAACGACTGCCCACAATGCCTACGGCAAAACCAACCAACACCGGTCTTATCCAATGGAGAGCCGTTGCCTCACCGGTAAAGGTAATGAGTACGGCGGCCCCCAAAGCTATCAGTCCGGCCACGATTTCGCTCTTGAGGTTGGCATCGGCAAAAGCATATTTTTCAGCCAAAAGAGCGATGAAAAATCCAAACATCAACATACCGTAAAATTCCTCAACATGGGGCAGGGAGAAGAGCAGGCCAACTATTGAGGTGAAAACGGCCAACCCAACAAAGAGCGGAAAGGCTGAAGGAAGAAAGAAGCGATCGAGAGAGACCTTGCGCATGTGTTCGTCAGGTGCCTTAAAGGGAAATCTGACCATGCCTATCAGCAAGAATGACACCACAGAGAGGCAACCGGCAAAGACCAAAACAGCCCGATAGCCTAAAAGTCTTGAAACCAGCAGAGCACCTACCGGACCGAGCGAAAGGGCAAAACGCGAAAACCAAACGGAAGAATGATTGGCCTCGGTGCGAAGGAATGATTCGCAACTGTCGATGATGAGCGTACTGTACAAACTCATCTGAGCCAAACCGAAGCAAGCACCCAGCAAAAAACGCAACGCAACCAAAACTTCAAATCTACCTCTGTCTGTTGGCAAAAGGTCGGCATAATACAATCCCGCCATGCAAACCACCATCCCAATCATGGAAGATATGCACACCCGGTTGCGACGATAACGTTGCAACAAGTAAGAACAAAAGGGCCCAAACATATAGATTCCAAGTCCCAAAACGCCCATAACCAGTCCAACCTGCCATCCCTTGAATCCACTCATCAACAAGTGGGGAGGCAAAGCCGGCACAAGCATATAAACGCTCATGGTGACCAACAGACCGGCCATGCTCATCAGCCAAAAGTCACGATGCCATAATTTGATATGAATAGGAGTATTCTGGGTATCCACAGGTCTTATTTTAGAGGAATATTAAAATAGGCTTGTGCAAAGATACAAAACGTTCCGGCACATTGCAAACGCCACAAGAATCAATAGCTCTCGGCTTCACCGGGGAAAGAACCTTCCTTCACACACTTCACATATTCTTCCACCCCGGCTGCCATACATTGGCCCACTTGGGCAAAATGACGAAGAAACTTGGGCTTGAAACCACTCGTCATGCCAAGTGCATCAGCATAAACCAGCACTTGTCCGTCACAGCCGCTTCCGGCTCCAATACCTATGGTAACGGCCTTCACCTGCCGTGCCACTTCCGATGCTATGGCAGCCGGCACTTTCTCAAGCACGATGGCAAAACATCCCACCTCGTCCAATGCCTTGGCATCGCTTACAAGTTTAGCCGCCTCAGCTTCTTCTTTGGCTCTAAGACCATAGCCGCCAAACTTGTGTATGCTTTGCGGAGTGAGACCTAAATGACCGCAAACAGGGATACCGGCAGCAATAAGTCCGCTTATCGTGTCGACAATCTCCACACCACCTTCAAGTTTTAGGGCATCCACCCCGCTCTCTTTCATCATGCGGCATGCATTGCGGAGGGCCTCTTCACGACTCACTTGGTAGCTGCCAAAAGGCATGTCACATATCACCAAAGCATGGTTGACAGCACGAACCACCGAGCGGGCATGGTAAATCATCTGATCGACAGTGATGGGGAGTGTATCCGCATTGCCGGCCATGACATTCGAAGCCGAATCGCCAATGAGGATGCTGTCTATTCCCGCCGAATCAATGATACCGGCCGTTGTGTAGTCGTATGCCGTAAGCATCGTCACCTTTTCCGCGGCCTGTTTCATCTCGGCAAAGGTTTTGGTCGTTATTTTTTTCTTGTCAGTTGATAGATATCCCATAATTTTTTTCAATATTTGCTTGTAGAAGTATGTAGTTTCATCAAGACAGATGTGCGAGTTCCACTAATTTCGAATAATCTATATCCGTGTAGTCGGACATCACATAGTCGGCATAAGAAGCGATATCTTCGGCCAAGTTGGTGGTGGAAAGCCCAACAGTGAACATGCCGGCAGCTCTGACGGCTTTCAGACCATTGAAACTGTCTTCGAATCCCACGCAATGGGCCACCTCTTCGTCAAAAGCCCGGGCACCTTTCAGGTAGCAATCGGGATCGGGCTTGCTCTTGGAGAAGTCTTCCGCAGTAAGGATACGGTCGAAAAGAGCGGAAAACTCGGGATGCTGCGCATAGACACATTCCATCTTCTCAAGATTGCTGCTCGTCACCACTGCGGTGTGCACCCCGTTGCGTTTGAGATCTTTCAAGAAATCTTCCAATCCGGCTATATACCTGTATTCCATCCGTTTCTCATACTCATTAAGGCGACGCGTGATAACGGTCTGCACATCTTTGAGTCCGCTGAAATACTTATCGTATATCTGTATCAGTGTTTGACCTTTAATCTGGTGTTCAAGTCCGGGCAAATCAGGGCGGAACTCCCTGCAAATGTCACCCCAGAAAATGGTGTACCGCGGCTCCGTATCAAAAACCACACCATCAAGATCGAAAAGCGCTACTTTTATCATTTTGCAATCCTCAATACTTTATTCGGTCTGCAAAGTTACCATTTTTAATTCATATCCGCATACTTCTCAAGGATTATCACGTGAACAAACCTAAAATATTCATGTTTTATTTTGATTTATCTTTGAATTACACTAACTTTGCCACCAAAAGTTTGATGCAAGGAGGAAAACCGATTCCTTAATTGGGAATGGGGACACAGAGAGGAAACAATGATTAAAACAAAAAACATTCTGATGATTGGACTTGCCGTGCTGGCCATTGCCGGATGCGGGGGCAAGGGAGGAGGACGCACTGCTCAAATCGAAGGCCTGACATTCGACAGTGTGGTGATAGACACGGCTGCACACATCACCGCCGACCCCAACTCGCCCAAATGTGAGGTTAGCATCTCGATGCAATACGCACGAGGGGGAAAATTGGCAGAAATCATCAACAACGAGCTACTTAGGTCGGGCATTCTCACCCCCGACTATTTCTCCCTTGATGGGCAAACCAACCTGAACGTGAAGCAATGTGTAGACTCTTTTGCTGCTGAATATCTGAATGGATATGTAGCCGATTATAAGGAAATCTACCGCCAAGATGCTGAACATGCATCATCGTTCAACACTTTCTACAAGGTGAACACCAGCACCACAAGTGGAGCCGAGGGCATACTTACCTACATCGCCCGGATAGCTTACTACGGAGGTGGAGCCCATACAAGCCACCAGACCATCGTGAAAAACTTCAATGTGAAGACTGGGAAACTCATCACTATAAATGACTTGTTCGTAAAAGGTTATGAATACAGGCTAAACGAAGTCCTCAAGAGTAAGCTCATGAAGCAATACAAAGTGGACGATTGGAAAGCGTTGGGTGACCGATATTTCTTTGCGGACGGCAAACTCTATGCCCCCGACAACTTCATCCCCACAGACGACACGATTACTTTCATCTATTGTGAAGATGAAGTGGCACCTCACGCAGAGGGAGAAATACGCGTCGAGATAGATCGCAGCGACATCAAAGATATACTCAAGAAATAAAAATGACAAGCCTTATCAAGAAATATTTTCCTAATCTCTCAAAGATTCAGGAAGAACAATATGCACAGCTCGACCAACTTTATCGGGAGTGGAATGCGAAAATCAATGTCATTTCACGTAAGGATATGGACAATCTTTATGAGCGTCATGTACTCCACTCATTGGCCATAGCATGCAACATACATTTCAGACCGGGCACCGAAGTGCTCGATTTCGGCACCGGTGGAGGGTTTCCCGGCATCCCGCTAGCCATCATGTTTCCTGAAGTAAAATTTCGCATGATTGACGGAACGGGCAAAAAAATACGAGTGGTCAACGAGGTGGCACAGGCCTTGGGACTAAAGAATGTCACGGCAGTCCATCAACGTGGCGAGGAGGAAAAAGGCAAATTCGACTTCGTAGTGAGCCGAGCCGTGATGCCTCTCCCCGACTTGGTGAAGATTGTCAAAAGGAATATTCGAAAAACTTCTTCCAATGCCCTCCCCAACGGAGTTTTATGTCTGAAAGGTGGCAATTTGAAAGATGAACTTAAACCTTTCTCCAATATCGTGGAAGTGACCTCACTCGACACGTTTTTCGAAGAAGACTGGTTTAAGGAAGACAAGAAACTTATTTATCTGCCTATTTGAAAACCCATAAAAAGACGATTCAAACAATGTTAGAAATAAGAAAGTTTCCATGCAATATGCTCATGGAAAACTGTTACATAGTAAGCGATGAAAACAAAGAATGTGTAATCATAGATTGTGGTGCCTTCTACGAAGAGGAGAACAATGCCATTGAAGATTATATTCGCGGAAACAAACTGACTCCCCGCCATTTACTCTTGACACACGGACACTTAGACCACAACTTTGGCAACCGCTTTGTTTACGACACTTTCGGACTAAAGCCGGAAGTGAGTGCCAAGGACAAATATCTGATGGACAAGCTCAAGGAACAAGGTAACAACCTCTTTCACATAGACTTGGAGCAAGACTTCCCCCCTGTAGGTCATTATTTTGAAGAAGGGGAAAGTATCAAGTTTGGCCATACCGAGTTTACCATTATTGAGACGCCCGGGCACTCATGTGGCTCTGTGACATTCTATTCTGCGAAAGAACAAGTGGCTTTTACCGGCGACACCTTATTTTCCGGTTCCATCGGACGCACCGATTTCGAAGGTGGCTCCATGTTCCAAATCATCCAAAGTTTGCGATTGCTGGCCCAATTGCCCGACTCGACAGTCGTCTATCCCGGCCACGGTCCCACGACCACCATCGGGAATGAACTGGCCCACAACCCTTATATGGATAGATGAAGGCGGAGAAAATCATTTTAGGCATCGACCCCGGAACCAATGTCATGGGATATGGAGTGTTGAGAGTGGTGGACAACAAGGCATCACTCGTTGTCATGGGCCTGTCTCTTATACACATCTGACGCTGCCGACGAAGAGGATAGTG
>ENA-OXTJ01000219-OXTJ01000219.1-human-gut-metagenome-genome-assembly--contig:-NODE-219-length-20528-cov-9.757925_pt1 | contig 20528 bp, 19 predicted proteins | sample MGYA00249342_ERZ652646 | MGnify/ENA primary metagenome ERZ652646 (study PRJEB26925, sample SAMN05826522) | human gut metagenome | biome: ENVO:2100002; feature: ENVO:00000062; material: ENVO:00002003...
CAGGCGAGCCTTACGTCATCCGCCAGAAGATCCCCCGCGAGGGCGTGACCGGCTTTGACGATGTGGTGTACGGCCACATCGAGGTGAACAACAGCGAGATGGACGACCAGATCCTCATCAAGACCGACGGGATGCCCACCTACAACTTTGCCAACGTTGTGGACGACCACCTGATGGGCATTACCCACGTCATCCGCGGCAGCGAGTACCTGTCCTCCACCCCCAAGTATAACCTGCTGTATCAGGCCTTTGGCTGGGACATCCCCACCTATATCCACTGCCCGCCGGTGATGAAGGACGCACAGAACAAGCTGTCCAAGCGCAACGGCGATGCAAGCTATCAGGATCTGGTGGCAAAGGGCTACCTGACCGAGGCCGTGCTGAACTATATCTGCCTGCTGGGCTGGAGCCCCCGCGGCGAGTACGCCGAGCAGGAGATCTTCTCCCTGCCGGAGCTGGTCAAGATCTGGTCCCCGGAGGGCATCTCCAAGTCCCCCGCCATCTTCGACCCCCTCAAGCTGCGCGCCATCAATGCGGAGTATATCCGCCGCCTCAGCCCCGAGGAATTCCAGAAAAAGGCCGAGCCGTGGATCGACAGCGCCGTGCACAGCGCCATCGACAAAAAGCTGCTGTGCGCAAACCTGCAGCCCCGGTGCGAGGTGCTGGGCGAGATCCCCGAGCAGCTGGATTTCTTTGACGCCATGCCGGAGTACGACGTGAGCCTGTACGCCAACAAAAAGCAAAAGACCACCCCGGAGACTGCAAAAGAAGCACTGGAAGCCCTGCTGCCGGTGCTGAGCGACGAGGCTCTGGATTTTGCAAACCGCGATGCCGTGTTCGATGCCTGCAAGGCCAAGGCCGAAGAACTGGGCAAAAAGAACGGCTGGCTGCTCTACCCGCTGGGCATTGCCCTGTCCGGCAAGCAGCGCACCCCCGGCGGCGGCACCGACCTTGCCTGCATGATGGGCCGCGAAAAGACCCTGCAGCGCGTGCAGGATGCCATTGCAAAGCTGAACGGTTAAGTAATATAAGTACAGTGATCTGGGAGGTGGAACCTATGATGTACCCGTTTATGACATTGGATGACGATACCGAGATCGTGCATTCCGAGATGAAGCCCGATGGCCGGGTGAAGGTGTACCTTGAAAAACCGGATGCAGAAGATTGTTTCCACTCAGCAGTGTGCTGGCTGCCGGGCTATGACTGGCAGGAGGTGCACGGCTTCACGCCGGAGGAGATCGCGCGGTATCAGAAGATCGTGGAGTCCACCGCACATCTGATCTTGCAGTTCTCCCAAGAAGGAGGCGTGGAAAATGCCGCAGGTTTTTAAGGTTGGTTCCTACTGGGTCTATTTCTGGGCCAATGAGAACGAACCGCTGGAGCCGATCCATGTGCACGTTGCGCAGGGGGCGCCCAACAGCAACGCCACCAAGATCTGGATCACCAAGGCGGGCGGCTGCTACCTGTGCAATAATAACTCTCAGATCCCGCCCCGGGTACTGCGCAACATTATGGCAGTTATTGAAGCGCGCAGCGGGGAAGTGATCGAAAAATGGACAGCCTTTTTTGGCGAGATCCGCTATTTCTGCTGAACAGTTGAAAATACCCCCAAAGCCCTGCGGCAAAATGACGGCCGCAGGGCTTTTTTGCGTCTTTGGGCGGGTTTGGGGCGGTTCTATGCACCGCGCCAAAAAGCGCCGCTGCCCCGCGTTACAGTATATGCAGACAGTGCGGGGAACAGAACAAAATTCCCCGCCGGAAAGCGGGGGATTTTTATGACAGAGCGGATGGGTGTTTTATCTTCGGACGGGCGGTGCTTGCAGCCTTCGCCCTTGGCGGCACGGGCGATGCTGCGCCCGGCGGCGCGGCGGCTGGCAGCGGTGGGCATCGGCTTTGCCGGCGGCTGGGCGGTGCTGTACGGGGCGCTGATGCCCTTTGGGCTGGGGCTGACCCTTGGGCTGGCAGAGGATTGCTTTGCGCCCTGCGCGGCAGGGGCGGCGCTGGGGCTGCTGCTCCACGGGCTGGGTGCGCTCTCGCTGCGCAGTCTGTGTCAGCTGTGTGCGCTGGGCGCTGCCGTGGCAGCCCGCTGGCTGCTGCCGCAAAAGTTTGTACCCGCCGCGCTGGCGGGCTGCGGTACATTGACCGGCATGGCGCTGTGCTTTGCGCTGGGCAGCAGCGGCGGGGCAGACCTTCTGCTGTACAGTGCGGCAGACGCCCTGCTTGCGGCGGCAATCGGCTTCGGGCTGCGCAAATTTGCCCCGGAGCGCCCGGGCATGGGCACGCTGCTGGTGGGCACAGCCGTGGCGGCGGCGCTGGGCAGTGTGCGGTGGGGGTGGTTTTCGCCCGGGATATTGGCGTGTGCCGCCGCAGAGCTGGCGCTGTGCTGCCGGGCACAGAAGCTTGCCGCCCTGAGCGGCAGCGCGGTACTGGGGGCAGCTCTTTGCGCCGCAGACCCTGCCCTTGCCCCGGCGGCAGCGGGGCTTGGCTGTGCCACTGCAGCGGCGGCGGTGCTGGCACCCGGACGGCGGGTGGAGACCCTTGCCGCCTATGCGGGCGGCTGCGTATCCGGGGTGCTCTGCGTGCAGCCGCCCGGAAACGCCTTTGGGCTGCTGTTCAGCGCCTGCGGCGGCATGGCGGTGGTCTGTCTGCTGCCCGGCGGGTGGCTTGCCCCGGCAGCAGACACCCCGCAGAGCGGGGAAAACGCTCCCGCGCCCGCCCGCAGTGCGGCGGCCTCCACCCGGCTGGAAGCCGTGGCGCAGAGCCTTTCCTCACTGGCGGAGACGGTGAACGCGGTCTATGAGGGCTTGCCCCGGCGGCGGGAGGGTTTCCGCTGGGTCATAGATAATGTACATGATACTCTTTGTTTTAACTGCGGGCGGCGGGAGACCTGCTGGAAGCAGGAATATACCGCCACCATGGCGGGCATGGAAGCGCTGCGTCCACTGCTGGAACAGAATGGCAGTGTGGAAGCGGCGCAGTTGCCCGGGGAATTGTCCCGCTGCATCCACCCGGCGGCGCTGTGCGCGGCGGCGGGGCGCAGCTTTGCGATGTACCGCAGCCGCAAGGAAGCGCGCATCCATTCCGAGGCCATGCGCACCGCCCTGACCGAGCAGTACAGCGCCGTAGCCGAAGCACTTGGGGTGCTCAGCGAGCAGCTGGGACGCCCCGGCGACCCGGAGCCCTATAAATCCAGCCGGGTGGCGGAGTTCTTTACCGGGCTGGGTGCGCCGCCGCAGGAGTGCGCCGTCACGCTGGACGACCTTGGCCGCACCCATGCCGCCGTCACCCTGCCGCGCACCCGGTTCACCCCGCAGGAGCTGGCAGCGCTGGCGGGGGAGGTGGGGCATATCTGCCGCCGCACGCTGGAGATGCCGCAGGTGCTCTCCTGCAAGGGCATGACCACCCTGCTGTTCAGCGAAAGACCGGCGCTGCGGGCGGTGTTCGGCGCGGCAAGCGCAGCCGCCCGGGGCGAAGTTTCCGGCGATGCAGTGCAGCAGTTTTGCAGCCCTACGGCGGCGCAGATGATCCTATGTGACGGCATGGGTACTGGACGCCCGGCGGCAGTGGACGGCAATCTGGCGGCAGAGCTGACCGCCCGGCTGCTCAAGGCGGGATTTACCGCCGAGCTGGCGGCGCGGCTGGTGAACGTGGCGCTGGCGCTGAAAAGCGAGGACGAGAGCGGCGCAACGCTGGATCTCATCAGCGTGGACTTATACACCGGCACGGCGCGGCTGTTCAAGGCCGGAGCCGCCCCGGGGTTTCTGGTGCACGGCGGGCGGGTGCGGGCTGTGGGCGAAGCCACTTTGCCCATGGGGGTGCTGGGCGGGGTGAACGGACAGAGCCGGGTGGTGCACCTGACCGCCGGGGATTACGCAGTGCTGGTATCGGACGGCTTACTGGTGGATGGCGCGGGCTGGGTGGCAAAACAGGTGGAGCTTTCGGCGGCGGCAGGAGACGCACCGGAAAAGCTGGCGGAGACGCTGGTACAGACCGCCCGCATCCGCGCGCAAAAGACCGGCCGCCCGGATGATATCACCGCCGCCGTGCTCCGGCTGGAAAAGAGCGGATAACAGGCGTTGCATATCATGAGCAATTCTCCGCTTAAAGGCTTCCCCCGGTCGGGGAAAATCTGTCCCCAAGGGGTGAAGGCTTTTGTGCTGGCGGGAAAGTTTGTGGCATAACGAAAGGCTTCCGTTGCAATTTGCGGGAAGGAGGGGTATACTGGAAGCATATTTTTTTGCCCGGCAGTGCCGGGCGCAGGAGGCGGCTTATGCTTACCATCAATGTTGCACCCGACGGCAGCGGACAGTTTACCACCATTTCCGAGGCGGTGCTGGCGGTGCCCTACGACTGCCCTGCGGTCATCCGCATCGCGCCGGGCATTTACCGGGAAAAGCTGGTTTGTGAGAAAAAGGATATCACCCTTGCGGGCGCGGGCATGGATGCCACCCGGCTGGTATGGAACGATGGCGGCAAGCTGCCGCACCCGGACGGGCGTCCCACCCACACCTTCCGCAGCTATACCGCCTTTTTCAGCGGCGAAAAGCTGCGGGTGGAGGATATGACCATCGAGAACGACGCAGGCCCCGGCGCAAAGGCCGGGCAGGCGGTCGCAGCCTATGTGGACAGCGCCCGGGCGGCGTTTGACCGCGTGCGGCTGCTGGGCAATCAGGATACTTTGTTCTGCGCCCCTCTGCCGGAGAAAGAGCGGGAGAAGGACGGTTTTCTGGGCCCGCGCGGGCTGGCACCCCGCCGGGCAAGCGCGCAGTATTACCACGCCTGCGAAATTGCCGGAGACATTGATTTTATCTTTGGCGGGGCAGACGCCCTGTTTGAGCACTGCACCCTGCGCACGGTGGACAACGGCCTTGCGCACAGCTGGGTCACCGCACCCTCCGGTGCGGCACAGGGGCTGGGCTTTGTGTTCTGGGACTGCGATTTTGTCTCGGACTGCCCGGCGGGCAGCGTGTATCTGGGCAGACCGTGGCGTCCTACCGGCAAGACGGCGGTGCTGGACTGCCGCCTTGGGGCGCACATTGCGCCGGAGGGTTTTGCCGGCTGGAACGACCGCACCGACACGGCGCTGGCCGGCTTTGCTGAGGCAGGCAGCACCGGCGCAGGCGCAGGGGAGCGCCCCGGGTGGGTGCAGGCGCTTTCAGCTGCTGAAGCCGCTGCGCTGCTGCGCGCTGCCCGGCAGAAGTGCCGCATGGAGACTACGGAAAGGATAACGGAATGAAAAAATTACCCAATGCAGTGAAATGGCTCATCATTCTGGTGGTGCTGGGCGCCATGGGCGCTATGATGTGGGCGGTGAACGACCGCGCCTCCCGGGTGGAGATGCCCGCCCCGGACAACACCTTTGGCATCTACCATACAGCAGAGAGCGGAACATAATAAAGCACCGGCAGTTTCCCGATTGGAAGAGTTGGAAAACTGCCGGTGCTTTTTCTGTGTTACAGGGGGCGTTCACTTGCCCTCAAAGTCGTCCACATAGGGCAGGTCACTCATGACGAACCAGAAGGTGGTGCCCTTGCCTACGGTGCTTTGTACGCCAAAGCGGAAGCTGTGCTGCTGGAAGATGGCTTTGGTGATGGAAAGCCCCAGACCGGTGCCCTGCTTGCCCGCGTCCGAGCGGGAGCGGTAGTACCGGTCAAAGATATAGGGCAGGTCGGCGGCGGCAATGCCCGGGCCATGATCCTCCACCTCTACCCGCACGCCCTCAGAGCAGCGGAAGGCGCGCAGGATAAAAATGCCGTCCTGGCCGATGTGGTGCATGGCGTTGCCCAGCAAATTGTGCAGCGCGCGCTGCATCATGTCCGGGTCGGCGTAGACCGGCAGTTCCTCCTCCGGCAGTTCCAGCTGCAGCTGCCAGCCGTTCTGGGCGCAGATGGCGTCGTAGCGCTCGCTCACCTCGTCGCACAGCTGCCCCATGTCAAAGTGCACCCGCTCACACTTATAGGTGCCGCTGGTCACCTTGCTCAGCTCCATCACGCTGGAGACCAGCGCGGTCAGGCGGTCGGCCTCGTCCACGATGATGTTCATCTGCTCGTCCCGGTGGGCTTTATCGTCGCCGGTCAGATCGCGCACCGTCTCGGCATAGCCCTTGATGAGGGTCAGCGGGGTGCGCAGGTCGTGGGAGACGTTGGCCAGCAGATCGCGCTGCATCTGCACCGCGTGCTGCACCTCCTCGGCCATGTGGTTAAAGTCCCGGGCAAGGTCGCCCAGCTCGTCGTTGCGGCGGTTGTCCACCTGCACGGCGTAGTTGCCCAGCGCCATCTGCCGCGCGGCGCTGGAAAGCTGGCGCAGCGGCTTTGTGAACCACTCGCTGAACAGCCACGCCGCCGACATGGCAAAGCCGAAGATCAGCGCCGCCGCCAGCGGCAGCAGGGTGCTGAGCACCTTGCCGGCCTCGGTAACGTGCACAAGGCTGGTGGTCACCAGCACGGTATAGCTGCCGTCGGCGGTAATGCGCCCTACCAATAGCTGCGCCGAGCCGGAGAGTCGGGGCGGGTTGAGCGTCTGCACAAAGCTGCCCACACTGCGGCACTTGCGGCGCATGGCAAGGGCAGTGGCAATGATCTTATCGTTGTTGGCAGAGTCTGAAAGATAGGTGCCGTGCAGGTTGCAGAAGGACTGGTTCTCGATCTTATAAATGGTGTGCAGGGTGGTGTCCGAGATATCCACGCAGAAACTGTTCAAAGAACCTTTGGTGTACAGTTCCAGCGTGAGCTTATCAAAAAAATCACTGTTGACCGCAAGCTGCCCAAAAGACCAGCTGGACAGCACCTTGCCCTCGGCAATGGCATCGTCCAGCCGCTCCACGATGCTGTCGGCCTGATTGGTAAGCTGGGTCTCGATGTGTTTGGTGTACAAAGGCTCCAGCAGCTGGGTGGACAGCAGCCAGAACAACCCCAGCAGAAACAGGCAGATGAAGCACAAAAACCACATCAGCTGTCCGCGGATGCCAAGGGTATGCCGTGCTTTGGTGGTTTGCCGCATGCTCCGCACGCTCCTTCAGTCAACGGGCGGCATCGGGGTCGAACTTATAGCCGATGCCCCATACCGTAGCAATGTAGCTGCGGCATTTGCCCAGATGGCCGCGCAGCATCTTCACATGGGTGTCCACGGTGCGGTCCTCGCCGAAGTAGTCGTAGTTCCACACCTTCTGCAGGATCTTTTCCCGGCTCAGGGCAATGCCCTTGTTGGAGGCCAGAAATACCAGCAGATCAAACTCCTTGGGGGTCAGGGCGACTTCCTCGCCGGATACCCGCACGGTATGGCTGGCAGTGTCGATGGTCAATTCGCCAAAGGTCATGGTGTCGGCGGCCTCGGTGGGGCGGGGCATGGTGCGGTTCAGCACTGCGCGCACCCGCGCCACAAGCTCCCGGGGGGAGAAGGGCTTTACCACATAGTCGTCCGCGCCGCTTTCCAGCCCGGCAAGCTTATCGTATTCCTCGCCCCGGGCGGTCAGGATGATGACCGGGGTGTTGATGTGGCGGGCGCGCATCTCCCGCAGGCAGGTCATGCCGTCCATAAAGGGCATCATCAGGTCTAAGATCACCAGATCAAACCCGCCGCCGGACAGCTGTGCCAGCGCCGCAGAGCCGTCCCCGGCTTCCTCGCAGATGTAACCGGCATATTGCAGATGCTCGTGGATCAGCTCCCGGATGCGGGGCTCATCATCAACGATCAGGATCTTTGCCATAAAACAGGACTCCTCCTATCATAGTTCAATATACAACTCTATTCTAAAGCAAGAATTGGAAAAAGCTGTGAATTTTAAGTGAATGCTTTGGAAAAACAAAACCGTCTGCACCCAGTATACCACACCGGGCGGCGGGGCGGCAATCTTTTTGCGGGAATACGCGGCAAAATGCGCCGGGGAAACTTGACAAAAAAACAGGGCCTTTTGTAAAATAAGGTCGTAGAGAGCAGAGCACTTGCGACAAAACAGGAGAAACAGGCATGAGCATCCCCAAGATCATCCACTACTGCTGGTTCGGCGGCGGGCCCATCAGCCCGGAGAGCCGGAAATGTATCGAAAGCTGGAAAAAATACTGCCCGGATTACAAGATCATCGAATGGAACGAGCAGAACTTTGAGATCAGCCAAAACCGCTACGCGCAGCAGGCCTACGAAGCAAAGAAATATGCCTTTGTGTCGGACTATGTGCGGCTGGCGGTGCTGTACCGGTACGGCGGCATCTATCTGGACACGGACGTGGAACTGGTGCGCCCGCTGGACGAACTGCTGGAGCACAAGGGCTTTATCAGCATGGAGCACAGTGCGCCCTCGCCCTACGGCCGCACGCTGCTGGTGAATACCGGCTCCGGCGTGGGCGCAGAGCCGGGCTGCGGGATGATCGGCAAAATGCTGGCGGCCTACCGCAATGCCGCTTTTATTCAGGAGACCGGCGAGCCGGATCTGCGCACCTGCACCCAGCGGGATACCCCGCTGTTTACCAAGGCCGGTTTGCAGCAGAAAGACGAGCAGCAGGAACTGGACGGCTTTCTGGTGCTGCCCACCGACTGCTTTTCCCCCTTTGATTATGTGACCGAGCGGATGCACCGGACCCCGCGCACCTTCGGCATCCACTACTATCAGGGCAGCTGGCAAAGCGGCGACAAGGCAAACCGCTGGCGCAAGCGCTTCAAGTGCACCAAAGTCGGGCGCTGGTGTATGTGGCTGCGGCAGTGTTCGCCCCGCTGGCTGCGGGAAAAACGGCGCAGCCTGCATAACCGCTGCCGCCTGCAATGGAAAAAATGGTTCGGCTGCCGCGGGCTGCAATTTGGCCGCTGCATCCTGCTGGACAAAGAGCTCAAGCTGCAGCTGAACAGCGGCTCCCGGGTGACGCTGGGCGACCGGGTGGAGAGCGATGGGCGGGTGTTTATCACCACCGGCTATTCCAGCCAGCTGAACATCGGCAGCGGGGTCTACTTCAACGACGGCGCGGTCATCAGCTGCCTTGGAAAGATCGACATCGGCGAAAACACCCTTTTCGGCCCCGGGGTGAAGATCTTTGATAACAACCACCGCTTCAGCCGGGAGGAAGGGGTCAGCCGGGAATGCACGGCGGGCTGCATCACCGTGGGGCGCAGCTGCTGGATCGCCTCGGACGTGGTGCTGCTCAAGGGCACGGACATCGGGGACAACTGCGTCATCGGCGCGGGCTGTATTATCCGGGGCAAAGTGCCCGCCGGTTCCCTCGTGACCCGCAGCGGGGAGCAGACCACCCGGCCAATCGAGACAAGATAAGGCATCCCCTCTCGTAAAGATGTGTTCATCGCGGCCCGTAGGCCGCGATGAACACTCAAATTTAAAAAAATCATTCCGCTGCGCATGGCCAGAGCAACGCGGAGGCCATCTGAAATCGTTGTTCTTAGAGGAACTGCTGCACGATGCTGTGCGGCAGTTCTTTTTTGTCCCGCTTGCCCTTTTTGCGCAGGAATGCTATACTTTAGCGATAAAGGACAGTACGCTGTCCGCAGGTTTTTCGGAGATAAGGAAAAGCGCTTATGCGAATCGGACTGATCGAATTTTTGCTCATACTGGCCATTGCGTCCCTCACGGTTGGGCCGCGGGTGGCCTTGTTCGTGGACCGGTGGATGCGGCGTGCCAACCGCGCCAACGCCATGGCGGCGCGCCGCCGGGCAGAGTATGCCGCCCAGATGGCCGCAGAACGGGACGCCATGCTCAAGCGGTTCCGCACCGCCAGCACCGTGTTCGGGGTGGGCATTTTGCTGGTGCTGGTGTATGCGCTGGGCTTCCGCCCCATCGACACCCCGCCGCAGACCTATAAAGCCCCCGACCTCCGGCAGGAGACGGGCGCGATGCAGACGGCAGTTTCCACCGACCGCAAGACCCGGCTGGAGCTGGGGGAGTATCAGGGCGTGGACTGCATCCGCGCCAAGGACGGCCTGTTGTATGCCGCCGCATGGAACGGTGCTGCGCTGAAAAAACGCACCAGCGACCTTGTGCGCACCGATGGCGGGCACGCTGCCGCCATCCTGAGCGTGGAGGGCGAGCTGACCGGCTTTGCCTTTGATGCCGCCGGGGATGTGTGGCTGACCCAGCTGACCACCGCCGGAGGTATCTTGTGCCGCGCAAAGCACGACAGCTGGGGCGCAGCGGTGGAACAGGTGGTCACCCAGCTGGACGGTGCGCCGCTGGGGGCGGTATCTGCCGTGGAGGTAAGCCCGGCGGGCAAGGTATACTTTGCAGTGGCAGCGGCGGCAGGCGCGGAGAACGGGCTGGAAAGCGCCCTGCGCACCGAGTTGCTGGCGCACACCGCCACCGGCTGCGTGTATGTGTACGACCCCGCCGCCCGCACGGTGGAAAAGGTGCTGGGCGGGGTGGCAGGCGCTGCCGGTCTGGCGCTCAGCCCGGACGGCAGCACCCTGTATGTCTCCGACCTTGGCAGCCGCTGCATTTGGGCGGTGGACGCCGCTGCCCGGGAGCTGACCGCCGGGGGACGGGGCTGCACCGCTGCCTTTGCCGGTCTGCCGGGCTATCCCGGAGCGCTGGCTGTGGACACGGACGGCACGCTGTACATCAGCTACCGCTGGGCGCGCAGCGGCTGGCTGGAAAAGAACGCGGACAGCACCCTGCTGCGGGGCATTGCCCTGCGGGCGGGGCAGAATACGCAGGAGCGGCTGTTCCGGTGCACCGCAGATGCCCCCTGCGCCGAGGCGGTAAGCCTTGCAACAGGGGCTTGGGAGCAGACCTTTACCGGTCTTGTACAGGACAGCTGTGCGGCGGTGTGTCCGGTGGAAAGCAAAGTATATTTCGGTGCGGCAGGGGCAGACAGCCTGCTGGCTGCAAACCGATAAGTGAGGTGTTTTTTGTATGACCGAAGCATTTGCAAAACAGATCGAGACCGAGGCACGGCAGGCTATGACCGAGCTGGTGGCTGCGGCAAAGCTGAAAAAGGGAGATGTGCTCGTGGTGGGCTGCTCTTCCAGTGAGATGGTGGGCGGTCACATCGGCAAGGATTCCAGCTTGGAAGCCGCCCGGGCGCTGTACGCGGGCGCTGCGCCGGTGCTGGCGGAAAAAGGCATCTGGCTGGCAGCGCAGTGCTGCGAGCACCTGAACCGCGCCATCATCCTTGAGCGGGAAGCCGCAGAGAAGTACGGCTGGGAGGAAGTGTGCGTCGTGCCCCGTCCCCATGCGGGCGGCAGCTGGGCCACTACCTGCTGGAAAAACTTCAAAGACCCGGTGGCGGTGGAGGAGATCCGCGCCAACGCGGGCATGGATATCGGCGGCACCCTGATCGGGATGCACCTGAAGCGGGTGGCGGTGCCGGTGCGGCTGAGCCTTAATAAGATCGGTGAAGCAAACATTCTGTGCGCCTACACCCGCCCGAAGCTGATCGGCGGCGAGCGCGCCCGCTATACCGAGGAGGACTGAGCCAGATGGCAGAAAAAACGTTGGAAGAAATGCGGCAGGCCGTGGCCGAGATCCGGGAAAAGATGGCCGCAGCCGCCCGGGAAGCCGGGCGTGACCCGGCAGCGGTGCAGCTGTGCGCCGCCTGCAAGACCCGCACGGCGCAGACCATTGCAGCCAGTGCGGCTTTGCCCATTGATGTGTTTGGCGAGAACCATGTGCAGGAACTGTGCGCAAACTACGATGCCGGAGCTTACTGCGGCAAGCCCAGCCATTTTATCGGCCATTTGCAGACCAATAAGATCAAAAAGGTGCTGGGGCGGGCAAGCCTGATCCAGAGCGTGGACAGTGAGCATCTGCTGCTGGCCATCGAGAAGGAAGCCGCCAAGGCCGGCATCGTGCAGGACATTTTGCTGGAAGTGAACATCGGCGGGGAAGAGAGCAAGACCGGCGCTGCGCCGGAGCTGCTCTGGCCGCTGCTGGATACCGCCGCTGCACAACAGCATATCCGGGTCAAGGGTCTGATGGCAATCCCGCCCGTGAACGATGACGATGCCCAGAACCGCCGGTATCTGGCGCAGGTGTATCAGCTGTTCGTCCGGGCAGGGGAGCGGGGCTACCACAATGTGGAGATGCAGACCCTTTCCATGGGCATGAGCGGCGATTTTGAGAACGCTATCCGGGAGGGCGCTACCCTTGTGCGCATCGGTACCGCCATCTACGGCGCGCGGGATTACAGCAAAAAGTAACGATAAAAACGGAGGAACCATGCCGAAAACCAAAACCAACGACCCCGGGGCGCACCACGCAAGCAGCGGTGCGCTGATCCGGCGTTTTCTGCCGTATCTGGCAAACTATAAGATGGTGCTGTGCCTTGATCTGTTCTGCGCGGCACTGACCACCCTGTGCGATATCGTGCTGCCCAAGATCATGAGCATCATCACCAACTCTGCCATGGGGGTGGGCATCACCCTGACGGCAGGCATCGTGCTGAAGCTGGCGGCACTCTACTTTGTGCTGCGCATTATCGACGGCGCAGCCAGCTACTATATGTCCAGCATCGGTCATATCATGGGCGTGCATATTGAAACGGATATGCGCCGGGATGCCTTTGACCATCTTTTGCAGCTGGATCACACCTACTACAACAACACTAAGGTGGGCACCATCATGGGGCGCATCACGAACGACCTGTTCGATGTGACCGAGTTCGCCCACCACTGCCCGGAGGAGTTTTTCATCGCGGGCATCAAGATCGTGGCGTCCTTTGTCATTTTGTGCCGCGCCAGCATCCCGCTGACCTTGGCAGTGTTTGCCTGTGTGCCGCTGATGGGCGTGGTGTCGGTGTACCTGAACGGCCGTCTGCGGGCGCGGTTTCGCCAGCAGCGCGTCCAGATCGGCGAGCTGAACTCCACCATCGAGGACAGCCTGCTGGGACAGGGCGTGGTCAAGGCCTTTGCCGCCGAGGACGAGGAGCGGGAAAAGTTTGCCAAGGGCAACCGCGCCTTTGAGCAGATCAAGACCCTTGGCTACTACGCCATGGGCGCCTTCAACACCTCCACCCGCCTGTTTGACGGGTTGATGTATCTGGTGGTCATTCTGGCGGGCGGTCTGTCGCTGGTGTACGGCAAGATCACCGCTGGCGACCTTGTGGCCTATATGCTCTACGTCACCACTCTTATCGCCACCATCCGGCGCATCGTGGAGTTTGCCGAGCAGTTCCAGCGCGGCATGACCGGCATCGAGCGCTTTGCCGAGATCATGGACACCCCGGTTGCCATCAAGGACGCCCCGGACGCCGTGCCATTGCAGCCCGGCCCCGGCGAGATACGGTTCGAGAAGGTATGCTTTGAGTACCCGGACGACCACAACAAGGTGCTGCACGACGTCAGCTTGGACATCCGCGCCGGGGAGCGTCTGGCGCTGGTGGGTGCCTCCGGCGGCGGCAAAACTACCCTGTGCAACCTGATCCCCCGCTTTTACGAGGTGACCAGCGGCCGCATCCTCATTGACGGGCAGGACATCCGCCGGGTCACCCTGAAGAGCCTGCGGCAGGATATCGGTATCGTACAGCAGGACGTGTACCTGTTCAGCGGCACGGTGGCGCAGAACATCGCCTACGGCAAGCCCGGCGCTACCCGGCAGGAGATCGAAGCCGCCGCCCGTCTGGCGGGCGCGGAAAAGTTCATCCTTGCGCTGAAGGACGGCTACGACACCTATGTGGGCGAGCGCGGCGTCAAGCTGTCCGGCGGACAGAAGCAGCGTATCGCCATTGCCCGGGTATTTTTGAAGAACCCGCCCATCTTGATTCTGGACGAAGCCACCAGCGCACTGGATAACGAGAGCGAAATCCTTGTGGGACAGAGCCTTGAAAAGCTGGCTCATGGCCGCACCACCCTGACCATCGCCCACCGCCTGACCACCATCAAGGACTACGACCGCATCCTTGTGCTGGGCGAGGATGGAATCGTGGAAGAGGGCACCCACGCCCAGCTGCTGGAAAAGCAGGGCGTCTACTACCGTCTGTGGAACCAGCTGCCCGCAGAGGATGGGGAATAAAAGCGCCTGAAATACAAAAAAGACACCCGAAAGGGTGTCTTTTTGTCTCTTGTCAAGGGAAGTGAACGGGTTTCATCTCTAGGTGCCCACCGATTCATCTTGTTTGGTGTTTTGCATCCACCGCACCAGCGCTTCGGCGTCCTGTTTGCCTTTGGCGTACATTTTTTCAAGGCAGGCGCGGTTCTTGGTCAGGGTGGACATTCCCTCGGTGCTGTCCGGGGCGATGATGCAGACAAGGCCCTGTCGCTCCAGCTCCCGCGCCCGCTGGACAGCCGTGTTGTACCGCCATGCCCGGCGGCGCAGCCCCTCGGCTGCAGCGGGGTAATGCGACTGCAGCAGGTGTGCCAGATGCTTGTCCCGGGCATCACTACTCGCCAGCCCGATGGGCTTGGTCAGGATGAGAGCCACCCGGTCGCAGCCGTGGGCAAAGGCCCATTCCAGCGGGACGGGGTCGGCCAGGCCGCCATCAAAATAAGGCACGCCGTCGATGACGCAGGGCTGGTCGATGACCGGGATGCAGCAGGACGCCATGAGGACGCGGTAGTCGTCCGGGTGGAGGTCTGCCTTGGTGAAATACTGCGCCTCGCCGTTCTGTGCATTAGCGGCCACCACGCAGAGCTCTGCCGGGCTGCGGGCAAGCGCCGCGTAATCCAGCGGATTCTCGCCGCCTGCATTGCTGAGGGTGCCGTAGACATAGCCCAGATCGAGATAGGAGTGCTTGCGGATGAGGTTGTGCACGCTCATGTACTCCCTGCGGAAGGAGTATTCATCGTAAAAGGGCTTGTTCCGCCCATGCTGGCCTGCCAGATAGGACGCCATATTGGCGCTGCCCGCCGAAACGCCGATGCAGAGATCGAAGCGGAGGTCCTCCTCCAGGCAGCGGTCCAGCACGCCAGCGCCGTAAATGCCCCGCAGGCCGCCACCCACATCGATGACACCGTATTTCATGGTCTGTTCCTCCATCGTTTAATTCCATTTCCCTCCCAGTATAACGGGACGGCGGGAAATACTCATTGAGCAAACGGCGGGATCTGATGCAATTTGCGGCAGAAAGCAGGATCTGCCGCAATGGGGGCAAGCAAAAACGGCCAGCGTATCATGTGCTCTGTGATATGTACCCCGCCTGTGGAACCAGCTGCCCGCAGAGGATGGGGAATAAAAGCCCTTGAAATACAAAAAAGACACCCGAAAGGGTGTCTTTTTTCGTATGGGCCAGGCAGGACTTGAACCCGCGACCAAGCGGTTATGAGAACGTCGATAATTTTGAAATCCCATTTTTCTTGTGGAATCTTGTGACTATCTCATAATTCTGAAAAAACGCCTTTGTGTACTTTGACGTAACTTTTGGTGTCTTTTAGTGTCTAAAATGGCTCTTTGTACCCAGAACCGTACCCAAGAATTTTTGGGTACGAAACTCGACACTTACTGTTACCATTTTACCATGCCCATATCAAAACCTGAACATCCTGTGTGTCGTTCTTCATAAGGGTACATCATTTCTGCCGTAAAAGCAATATCTATTTTTACATGGCTCACTTTCAAAAGAAGGTGAGCTTTTTCTTTTGCAGAAATCGGGAAGGAGGTTTTCCACATGAGCACACCCATACAGTTGAAAATCCGAGGACACACCAAATGATGCTGGACTACTTCTATGGTCAGTCGGGCGAGTTGTTCTCCTACTTCCGCATCCCGAAAGCACTGTTCCAAGACCACCGCTTCCGGCAGCTTTCCACGGATGCCCGGACGCTGTACGGCATCCTGCTGGACCGCATGAGCCTGTCCGCAAAGAACGGTTGGCTGGACGAACAGGGTCGGGTGTATATCATTTACACCGTCCGGGAAGTGCAGGAATCCCTCTGCTGCGCCGAACACAAGGCGGTCAAACTATTCCGGGAACTGGAGGACACCGACCTCATCGAGCGTAAACGCCGTGGTCTGGGCAGACCCAGCTTAATCTACGTTAAGGACTTTTCCTCCGGCTTGCCAAAAGCGCAAGTACAGAATTGCCCAAACAGCAATTCTGGTGCTGCTGAAAGCGCAATTCTGGAACAGCCAAAACCGCAAGCAAATAAGACTGATAAGAATAAGACAGAGTGGAACGATCCTGACCCTATCTATTCCGTGGGCATCCGGGAGCAGCTTGAGGATTATTTTTATCAGGTACTGGAGGTAGACCTTCTGCTCCGGCTCTGCCCGGACGAGGAGGATACCATCTATCAGATCGTGGACTTGCTTGTGGATACCTGCTCTACCAAGCGCAAGATATTGCGGATTGCCGGAGATGACAAACCTGCCGAGGTGGTACGCAGTCGGCTGAAAAAGCTGAACGCCGACCACATCCGTTTTGTGCTGGATTCTCTGGCAGAGAACACCGCCCCGGTGCGGAACATGAAGCAGTATCTGCTGGCGATGCTCTACAATGCGCCCACCACCATGAACCTCTACTATCAGAACAAAACGAACCACGACTTTGCGCGCTGTTCACCGAAAGCGGGGTGATGTTATCGCAAAGAAAGCTACGATTATCGCAGTCACCAATCAAAAAGGCGGTGTGGGGAAAAGCACCACCTGTGAGAACTTAGGCATCGGGCTGGCAATGGAGGGCAAAAAAGTCCTGCTGGTGGACACCGACCCACAGGGCAGCTTGACCATCAGCATGGGCTGGCAGCAGCCCGATGAATTGCCTACCACACTTTCCACCCTGATGCAGAAAGCCATGAACGACCAGCCCATCCAGCCCGGCGAGGGCATTCTGCACCACGCAGAGGGCGTTGACTTGATCCCTGCCAACATCGAACTGGCAGGGCTGGAAGTTACCCTTGTGAACAGCATGAACCGGGAAAAGATGCTGAAGCAGGTGCTGGACAGTGCCAAACGGGAGTACGATTTTATTCTGCTGGACTGTATGCCCTCGCTGGGGATGCTGACCATCAACGCACTGGCGGCGGCAGACGCTGCCCTGATTCCCGTGCAGGCGCAGTATCTTTCCGCAAAAGGTCTGGAACAACTTTTGCAGACCGTCCAAAAGGTCCGGCGGCAGATCAACCCGAAGTTGAAAATCGAGGGCATTCTGCTGACCATGACCGACAGCCGCACCAACTACGGAAAGCAAATCAGCAATCTGATCCGGCAGGCATACGGAAAACACTTGAAGGTGTTTGAACAGACCATTCCACGCTCCGTCCGAGCGGCTGAAACCAGTGCGGCAGGCAAAAGCATCTTTGCCTATGACCCCAAGGGCAAGGTGGCAGAAGCCTACAAATTTCTTGCGAAGGAGGTGCTGGCGGATGCCGATCGACAGCGGAAACTTAGCTCTGAAAGGGCTAGATGACCTGTTTTCCATCGAAGAAAACCGACAGGAGCAGCAGAGGGAGCAGGTACAGCAGATTCCCATTGATGCGCTGCACCCCTTCACCAACCACCCCTTCAAGGTGCTGGACGATGAAGCCATGACCCGGACGGTGGAGAGCATCGCACAGTACGGTGTGCTGGCTCCGCTGATTGCCCGCCCTCGCCCGGACGGTGACGGCTATGAGATCATCTCCGGGCACCGCCGCCAGTATGCAGCTAAACTTGCCGGGCTGGATACCCTGCCGGTCATTGTGCGGCAGATGTCGGACGATGCTGCTGTGATATTGATGGTGGACAGCAACCTCCAACGTGAACACATCCTGCCCAGTGAGAGGGCTCTTGCCTACAAAATGAAGCTGGAAGCGATAAAAAATCAAGGTGCTAGGTCGGATTTAACTTCGCCGCAAGTTGCGGCGAAGTTCCGCAGCGATGATGCAGTTGCCAAAGACCAAGGCATAAGCGGTGATACAGTTCGACGTTATATCCGCTTGACCAACCTTATCCCGGAACTGCTGGACATGGTAGACGAAAAGAAAATCTCCTTCAATCCCGCTGTGGAGCTGTCCTATCTGGACGAAAGCCAACAGCGGGATTTTTTAGAAGCCATGGAGGATACCCAGAATGCGCCGTCCTTATCGCAGGCGCAGCAACTGAAAAAGATGGCACAGCAGGGAGAGTTCAGCTACGAAAAAGCCTTTGATGTGATGGGACAGGAGAAAAGGAGCGAGAAAGACACCGTGACCATCAAAAACGAGACCCTGCGGAAGTATTTCCCCCGCAGCTACACGCCTAAACAGATGGAGGAGAAGATCATCCAGCTTTTGGATGCGTGGCAGAAAAAACAGCAGCGCCGCAACGAGCGCTGACCCGTAACGCAAGACCCGATGGGGTCTTTTTTGTTTGCAAAAATTTGGAGGTAACGCCTATGAACAACACGATTCCTTTTCACTCCGCAACTCACGCTCCGCAGATCACGGTGGACGTGAACATCCTGACCATGCTGAAACAGGCGGCATCCTGCTTGAGCGAGGCAGCAAGCAAGGATGTGTACCTTGCCGCCATCGGTCCGGACATGGAGCTGACCATTATCATGGAGGAGGATGCCCCCTCCGTTCTGCCTTGTTTTGACGAGGACGATGCCCTGATTTCCGTGAAAGGCGCACCGTTGTTTATCAGCTACAATCCGGCGCAGGTCCTCAAGCTGGCAGGCAAGCGGTACCTGACCGGCCCGGTCATTTTCTACCGCACCGATGGGCACAGAGCCATCGTATCTCTGACGGTGGAGGACATTTATCGTTTTCAGACCTATCTGGAAAGCCACAGCATCACCCTGATGGCAGACGACCAGAAGCTGCCCTGCATCTGCATCGACTGAGGTGTACTATGCTGAACTTTTTTATCGGTTTCGCATTTTTTGAAGCTGGTGCCTTTTTCGGTTTCTTCGTGGCGGCTTTGATGCAGGCGGCACGAAGCGGCGAAATCGGACTGAATGGAAAGGAGGATTCGCATGGCTGAAAACACCTTGTCGGTGCTGAAAATTGCGCCGGGACAGCATCCGCAGCAGGTCGAGATTGATAACGACCCGAAGGCTTTGCAGCAGGCGGTGGGCGGCACGATTGCTGCTGTTTACCCCTTTGCAGACCCGGTGGTCATCATCTGCAATGACGATGGTAAGCTCATGGGACTGCCCCTGAACCGTGCCCTGCGGGATGAAAACGGAGAAATGTATGATGCCGTTGCCGGAGACTTTCTGGTAGTGGGTCTGGGCGAGGAGGATTTTGCATCCCCGACCCCGGAGATGGCGCAGAAGTATGAGCAGCTTTTTCATCAGCCGGAAGCCTTTCTGAAGCTGGGCAACCGTCTGCTGGTGTTGCCGGTGCCGGATGAACCGCCCACAGAAAAGCCCCGCACCAAGCCTCCGGCAGAGTATGACCGCTAAAAGCATCCTGCTGCATGGGAGGTGATGGCAGTGCAGGAAGAAATCGAACAGAAATCCTTCAACATTATGATCTCCACCACAAAGCTGTCCGCCCGGACTGTCCTCCGGGCGGTAAAGGCGGCGTTTCGACTGTACCAGTCCAAAACATCCCAAGGTAAGCAAAGTGTCCGCACCCTTCTGCGGCAAAACCGGGGCGTGTCCAGCGTGGAGATCAGCAAGACCGGCATCCGTGGTCTGGAACGCTATGCCAAAAAGTACGGCATCGACTACGCTATCCGCAAGGACAGCTCTGAAGTGCCGCCCCGGTATCTGGTCTTTTTCAAAGCACCGGACGCAGAAGCATTCAACTTGGCGTTCAAAGAGTATTCGGCATCTTTGCTCAACAAGGACAAACGTCCCTCAGTGCTGGCAAAACTGCATGAACTGGTGCAGGCGGCGGCAGAACTCCCCGGTAAAGTCCGGCACAAGGAACAGGAGCGTGGACTGTGACCACGAAAAAGCTGACAAAGCTGCTGGCACTGTACCTGCCCTATATTTTGCTGGGGCTGGTGGCAACGAACCTTGGTGAAGCATGGCGGCTTGCCGAGGGCAAAGAGTTGGGCGATAAAATCATGGCGATGATGGGAACTTTCCCGGTGGCATTTGTGAACCCACTGCCCAGTCTGCATCCGCTGGATTTGCTGGTGGGCTTGTGCTGCGGCGCAGGGCTGCGGCTAGCGGTCTATCTGCGTGGCAAAAACGCAAAAAAGTACCGCCACGGCATGGAGTACGGCTCTGCCCGATGGGGGACGCCCAAGGACATTGAGCCGTTCATGGCTCCCAAATTTTCCGACAACATCATTTTAACCAAAACAGAACGGTTGATGATGAGCAATCGTCCACCCGACCCCAAGAACGCCCGAAACAAAAACGTGCTGGTGGTCGGCGGCTCCGGCTCTGGCAAAACGAGATTTTGGCTGAAGCCGAACCTCCTGCAATGCCACAGCTCCTATGTGGTCACCGATCCAAAAGGTACTATCGTGCTTGAATGTGGACAGGCCATGCTGAAGAACGGCTATAAGGTGAAAATCCTGAACACCATCAACTTCAAAAAGTCGATGCACTATAATCCGTTCAGCTATGTCCACAGCGAAAAAGACATTCTGAAACTGGTCACGACCCTGATGACCAACACCAAGGGCGAGGGCAGCGGCGGGGACCCATTCTGGGAAAAATCGGAGCGTCTTTTGCTGACTGCTCTTATCGCCTATCTGCCTGTCTCTTATACACATCTGACGCTGCCGACGAAGAGGATAGT
>ENA-OXTJ01000222-OXTJ01000222.1-human-gut-metagenome-genome-assembly--contig:-NODE-222-length-20418-cov-11.614939_pt1 | contig 20418 bp, 10 predicted proteins | sample MGYA00249342_ERZ652646 | MGnify/ENA primary metagenome ERZ652646 (study PRJEB26925, sample SAMN05826522) | human gut metagenome | biome: ENVO:2100002; feature: ENVO:00000062; material: ENVO:00002003...
GATCCTCTCTGGTCTCGTGGGCTCGGAGATGTGTATAAGAGACAGGTCTTATAGTATTTATTATCCCAGTTATATCAGCTTTGTCAACACATTTTACATTACCAAATCTGACCGCAAGGATTGTCTGCACTGCTTTCTCAAGTCCAATATTCTTAAGATTCGCATCCTGTGCAGTTATTTCTAATATATATTCTTCATAATCAATTCCGGGTTCTCTCTTATATCCCAGACAAGCAAGAAGCTTTTCAAGATAAGAATACATTTTCATAAGCTTTACTTCATCTACTGAACTGCTTCTTAATAAATGTATTCTTGATACTATCCTGATTGCAGCCATTGCAATTAATATAAGAACTGCCAATATTGCTGTACATACCACAATCAGAACTGAATTAATATGTATCTCACCAGAGAAGCTGTCAGTGTCAGAGACAGCTTCCTGTGTTGTGCTTTCAGTACCCGGCTCATCTGTATCATCAACTGTCATATTTTCATCAACTGATGAATTACTATTGTCATACTGGCTCTGTCTCTCACTTTCATCCTGTGTGGAACTTTGCTCAGTATCCTCAACTTCTCCATAGCCAGGTGTTGCATCAACAATAACCCATCCATATCCATCAATATATGCCTCAACCCATGCATGAGCTGCATTGTCGTAGACATCATATTTCATATACTTATTGCTCTGCCCGTCAGTATAATATGCGCCTGTATTGGTATTAACTGTATATCCTGCACAATACCTTGCCGGTATACCCGCACATCTTAATATAACTGCTGCCGAGGTAGCAAAATATGTACAATACCCTCTCTTGCTTTCTCTTAAGAAATACTCAACAACGCTCTTTCCCTCCGGCACCCTTCCTGGTTTAAGAGTATATGTATAATTATCTTTAAGATAAGATACTATTTTCTGTATATATTCAACCTTTTCATCTACTGTCTGTAAATTCCTCTTTCCAAACAGTTGTGCTACAACAATTCTGTCATCTTCAGATACATCAAGATACTGCCCGTGTGCATAGCTTTCATATGAATTAACGATAGCAGAGTTTCTGTATTTCTTCATAAGCTGCCCCATGCGGGAGTAATCCTCAAAGCTTCCCCGTGCTATACGGTAATCAAGTGACGAACCATATACATTGCCATCTTTACTTCTGAATGTCTGCTGATAATAGAAAAATCTGTCAGCAAGCAGTTGTTCGTCTTCATCAAGCGTATATATTTTTCGTTTCACAAGATTAAGTGCAAACTCGGACACAGCACTCTCATAAGAATACTGAGTTTCCCTTGTATCCGACCATCGCTGCCAGCTGTTATTCTTGAAATCCCTTCCCATAAATACCTTGGCATAGGCAATTCCGATATCAGACATTGTATTAAGCTCTCCTGCGTATACATTTCCATAGTAGACCTCGTCAACCTGTCCAACATCACCATTTCCTATTCCTACAGTCGCATTAACCTTCGCCTTATCATCCTCTGTCTCTGATTTATTTCCCTGAAGGTCTATGCCAAATCTGTCATAAACAACATCTGTTACCATATTTCTTGCATCATCAAAGAAAGAATTTCTCTTATATGTTTCCTGAGGAATAATAAATGTTAAAACTGCCGCTATAACTGCTGATATTATTACAGCCGTTTTGGCACTCTGGTTAGTTTTTATCTTCTTATTCCTTAGTGCCATTGAATCAAAGATAAAAAGAACACAGAAAATAATGCTTATGATATCAGGAACAATAACCGCCGCAATAAATACACTAAGCAGAGGCATAGTTATTGCCAGACTCACTAGCATATTAGGAAACACATTAACTTCCAAAGCTGCAAGGACTGCTATAATTATAATAACAACCACACATACGCATCTTACGGAAGCCGCACCGGCACTCTCTACCGTTAGTATATTACTGCTATCCACAGGTCCTGTAAAAGATGCCCTTGATATAAACACATTTATAAATGTTGTGATTCCATTAATAAAAGAGCCTATATTAATTACGAGATATACCACCGGCAAAACAGCCATTCCCATAATCCTTATAAGCCTTGCATTCTTTCCGTAACAGGACAGCATAAATGTATACACAACACTGAATATCAGTGAAACAAATCCAATAAATCCCATATCTGCAAGCGGATATGTAATCGTCTCTATTATGGATGCTGCACCAAATGTTCCAAGAAATGTCACTATTATTCTAAGTATTAAGTTGTCTGTATGTATAAGCTGTCCCTTTTTCATTAATACCCTCTTGTCACATTATTATCAATTCTCTGTAATTATCACTGGTTCAGTCGTAATCTCCAGCCTGTCATCTTCATATAATGCCTGACATGCTTTATTGACCGTACCTTCACCACAACGTATATCCATAACCACTTTAACGGCCGCTTTCAAACTGGCATTATCATAGAACGTAACTCTTACAATATCTGCTTTAGCCATATCCCACACTATATACTGTCCAGTCAGTCCAGCCTCTGCACATGCCAGCCCCTGCGACATCATCTCAGCATATATTCGGCTCATTCTTGAAAGACGCCATGACTTTTCTCCTCTCCAGTCCGTGTCAACAACGATGAATACCGTCTTATTAATGTTCGTGCTGTACTCTTTAACAATAAAGTCATTCTCTGCAAGTATACTGCTTCTCTTCCAATGAATATTCCTTGGACTGTCTCCATCCCTGTATTCTCTGAGTTCACTGACTTCATCAGATGCACTCTTTACATACACCTCATTCTCTTCATCATAATAAGCATTAGCTCTGTCTGCTTCCATATATCTGTCAGTTGTTTCCTCCGGCATAACAGATACTTTAGTAACTCCTGCAAATTGTTTCTTCTTTCCAAAAAGTCCAAGATAGTCACATATTTCTATGGATTCAACCCCCACACATATATTACCGCAGTAATCCGCAGAAATGTCCGTAATTCCAGCACTCTTTCTTATGCCCTGTTTTATAGGCACATTTATCATGAATTCATCACCCGTATGACAATACATATATTTTATGGTTATGCTGCCATTAACAAAAGCCAGATTACATGCATTCTTCTTAACTATTCTTATCTTAATCCTGTTTCCCACCTGTACAACATTCTTATTGACCTGCAGGCTAAGCCCCAGACTGACATCCGATATAGCATACATAATCCATGAAACAAGTGGTATTGCAATCATCAGGACAAGCAATATAAATATCTGGTATTCCACATAAAATATATTAACCCCGAAAACAACTGCCAGGCAGATAAAATACAAAATCCTTCTTTTAAGCATACTGCCACCCTTACTTATTCATCTCTGGAACCGGTACATTTCTTAATATCTCAGTAATCTCTTTTCTGGCTGCCTCCGTACCTGCAGCTCCATTAACATTAGTAACTATTCTGTGTGCAAATGTTTCAACAGCAATATTCTTAATATCTGATGGAAGAACATAATTATTACCGCGAAGAAATGCTTCCGCCTTTGCCATTGCAATTACTGCGATACTTCCTCTTGGTGAAACCCCCTGTATTATATTCTCCCTGCTTCTTGTCTTAGCTGCAATCTTAGCTACATATTCATATATAGAATCATCAACATAGATACCCGCAACTTCCTCACGAATTCCTTCTATATCACCTTTTTCAAGTACACATGCAGAAAACTGTGTATTCTTCCCATTCTCAAGTCTGCTCTTCATAATTGCTACTTCATCCTCAATCTGTGGATATCCCATAGAAAGCTTTATCATGAATCTGTCGAGCTGTGACTCAGGAAGCTTCTGTGTTCCAATAGAACCAATAGGGTTCTGTGTTGCTATAACTACAAATGGGTCTGGAAGCTCATATGTATTGCCGTCAACAGTCACCTTAGACTCTTCCATTATCTGCAATAACGCTGACTGTGTCTTAGGTGATGTTCTGTTTATTTCATCAGCAAGAAGCAGGTTGCACATAGCCGCCCCCTGCTTGAATTCAAACTTGCCAGTCTGCCTGTTATACATCGAAAATCCCGTTATATCCGATGGCATAACATCTGGTGTAAATTGTATTCTGTTGTACTTAAGTCCGAGTGCATTTGCAAATGCATGTGCCATTGTTGTTTTACCAACTCCCGGAATATCATCTAATAATACATGTCCCCCTGCGATTATTGCCATATACACCTTGCATATAACATCATCTTTTCCAATGACAGACTTCCTTACCTCTCTTAAAACTGCTTTAGATTTCTTTAAGTAATAATTATTCTCGTTCATTTAATCCCCCAAAAGCACCAATTATTCTGTAGAAAGCGTCAGACTTCCATATACAGTATCCCCACTATAGAACTCAAGAGAATTATTCATAATATAACATGAAATCTTTATATTGCTATTAAGACCATTCTTATCAATATACGTCTGAATCACCTGTTTTAATGTATCAGCTGCCGCCTCATCCATTCCATCTAACTGTTTATCATTATACTTAATATCATAAGGAACATCAATATAAAGTACTACATTATTCCTTGTTGCAACATTGTCAGTTCTTACAGAATATGTATATCCATACTCTGTTCTGTTCTCAATATTTATTGTTCCTTCACTCATAACATTAAGTTTCGAATATAACATTTCATAGCTGTTATAATCTTCAATTATCATATCACTTATCTGGCTCTGTTTAACTGTTGCTTCCTCCGCAGTACTCTCATGCATATCTGCCTCTGAACTGCTGGTTGCTAACGGCACGAAACTTGTCCTGCTCTGCTCTCCTCTGCCAACTGTCTGATAATTCTTTACTGATATAACAAATATAACAATTGCCGCTATTGCAGCTGCAACCGAAATATACTTTCCGACTGGCAGGTGTTGTTTTACTGGTTTCAATTGTACTATCTTATCATTCGTATATGCAGACGACTTATCTTCTGTAGCATCAAACAGTTCAGACTTGTCAAGGATTTCATCTATCTGTATTCTGATTTTTTCCTTATCCGGATACTTAACCTTACTCAAGATAATCCCACTCCTTTCTTACTCTCTTAACCATTGCATAATACCTGCTCTTGACAGTGCTAAGATCAACCCCCTGATTAGCACTTATCTCGCCAAATGTATAACCTTCATACACTTTAAGCCTGAAGGTTTCCCATTCCTTATTCTGATGATGACCATACATTTTCTCCATCTCCTCATAAGAAAGTTTCCCAAGCACACTCGTCTCCGTGCCAGCCCTCTCATCAGCAGGTTCCTGTATGGTATCATCCATAATCTGTGTAACAATACTCTCATGATACTGTCTGCTCCTGAAATAATCAGTGACCTTATTATCTGCAATCCTTGTAAGCCATGTCTTAAATGACGCTTTCTCTATATTGAAGCCCCCCAGCCCCTTCAACGCTGAAATAAATGTTTCCTGAGTAAGATCCATACTTAACTCCTCATCCTTCAGCTTAATATAAATGTGCTTATACACAGCCTTATAATATTGCGTAACCAGCTCGTCTGCTGCATCTCTGTCATTATTATTCAGGATTCTGCTTATCAAACTAAAATCACGGTTCTTTGACAGCAAACCCATCTACTCACCCCCGGTTGGTATGTACTGACGGAACATAAATCAAAGTCTCATGTCCCGTTCATATCTTTATACGGAATACTTTTCAAAAAAGTTTAAATAATTGTAACATTTTTCAAAAAAATTTGCATAAATTATGCCATTCCGTTTACTGTCTTGTATTTATACAGCATTTCTGCATGATTCTGCTCCTCAATCTGGATATCAGCAAGAATCTTTCTGATGGCTGTATCGGCAAAATTAAACACATTAGTATTATACTCTCCCGATACAAGTTTTTCAGAGCCAATACTGTCTGTTGCTAAAAATGCATCGCTTTCCTTATCCTCTGACTTACTCATCACATCATAAGTTGCCTCAGGCTCATACTCTTTTCCCTCACAGTCGTTGCAGTCACATTCAGGAACTTTTCCCTCAAGAATCTGTCCTAATGTGTCATAGTGCTTCTGCTCATTCTTCTCTAATGTAGAGAACAGCTCCTTTAACACAGGATCTTTAGCATCCTGTCCATACTTCTTGTACTTCTTGATACAGGTCTGCTCCTGAGTCTGTAAATCCTTAATCGTAGTCTTTTCTTTTTCATTCAATGCCATAATAAAAAGCCTCCTGATAATTAATACAACCGTATTATTACCAGAAGGCTTAACATTTATTCTTATATGTAATTATTAAAAGTCAACTTCTGTATCATAGTAGCAGCATGTAAGAAGCTTCTCCATCTCTTCCTGACTTGGCTGACGTGGATTAGAACCTGTACATGCATCAAGGATAGCATTGGCTGCGATGTCGTGTAACTTAGCCTTGAATTCTTCCTCTGATACAAATCCTGTCTCTGCTGGGAGACCACCCTCACCATAATTCTTGATGCAGTGAGGAATATTAAGTTCATCATTCATCTTTCTTAACATAGCGATAAGATTGTCAATCTTCTCATCCTGTGTATTGCCACCAAGATGTAAGAAATCAGCGATAAATGCATATCTCTTAGCTGCTGTCTCATCCTTGGCATTGAACTTGATAACCTTAGGAAGATACATAGCATTAGCTGCACCATGGATAATATGTCCGCCTTCAAATGCTGCACCTGTCTTATGTGCCATTGAATGAACGATACCAAGTAATGCATTAGAGAATGCCATACCTGCAAGACACTGTGCATTATGCATTGAATCTCTTGCTGCCATATCTCCGTTGTATGATTTAACGAGGTTAGCCTGAATCATCTCCATAGCATGAAGTGCCAGTGGATCTGTGTAATCACAGTTAGCAGTTGATACATAAGCCTCAATTGCATGTGTCATGGCGTCCATACCTGTATGTGCTACAAGCTTAACCGGCATAGTCTCTGCAAGCTCAGGATCAACAATAGCAACATCAGGAGTAATCTCGAAATCTGCTATAGGATACTTAATACCTTTCTCATAATCTGTAATAATAGAGAATGCTGTTACCTCTGTAGCTGTTCCTGATGTAGATGAAACTGCACAGAAATGAGCTTTCTTACGAAGCTTAGGAAGACCGAATACCTTGCACATATCTTCAAATGTTGTATCAGGATATTCATACTTAATCCACATTGCCTTAGCAGCATCAATAGGAGAACCTCCGCCGATAGCAACAATCCAGTCTGGCTCAAACTCTGTCATAACAGCAGCGCCCTTCATAACAGTCTCAACTGATGGATCAGACTCGATACCCTCGAAAAGCTTAACTTCCATTCCTGCTTCCTTGAGGTAATCCTCTGCTTTCTGAAGGAAACCGTTACGCTTCATAGATCCGCCACCAACGCAGATGATAGCTTTCTTTCCTTCAAGTGTCTTGAGGGCTTCCAAAGAACCCTTTCCATGATACAAATCTCTTGGTAAAGTAAATCGAACCATAATAAAACCTCCGTACATAAATATTTGATTGTTAAATTATAAACAAACCCTATGCTCTTATTATATGCTTGCCCGTATAATAATTCAAGTAAATTTTATTATAATTTTTTGTAAATATTCCATGAACAATTATATATTTTTATTATCACTTACAATCCTGCCATCACTAATAGTAATTATCCTGTCATCTCACCACACAGCCTATTACCCTAAGCGGGGGTACTCTTACCGCTTTCCAAAGTTACCCGGTAAACCTACTATTTCATCAATTTTCACAATCTGGTAGGTCTTTTTTACATTGTTAGTTGGTTTATGATGCTTCTTTCCGTCTTAAATACCTACTAAATATGTCACATCTCACACTTTAGTAGGTCTTTTCCTAATATATCTGTAATATTAGTCACATCTTGTCAGCCAAAAGACCTACTATTCTCGCATAAATCACAACTTTAGTAGGCAATTTTCTTTAGCCACCTTAATTCCCATCAAAATTTCTTCTCAAAAGACCTACTATTTCATCTCATTTAGCAGCATTAGTAGGCTTTTTACCAACTTATGCACTGGTTTCATATGCTATTTGACACTGCCAGAATGCGAAAAGCATTTCAAAAAAGTTTTATTTTCAACTACAAGTTTCTCTCAAACAACACATAATTGTCTGCTGTTCCAGTCTGAATCTTATAATAACAAGTCTCCTCTGTTCCATCATCATATATAACTTCTGCCTCTATAAGTATGGCGTTAAGCATGTCATTTCTTTCCTTGCGTACCGTATCTGGTGATTGTTTATTCATATACCATGAGTATGTACTTGTTGGAAATTCCATATACAATATTAAATCCAGTTCTTCCTGCTCTGCTCCCGATATCTTTTTACTTTGCGTCTTAATAACCTTTTTATCAAGGAATTCCTTAAGCTGCACCTCTCTCTTTTCAAACTGCACACGTGCATTATACGCAGTGTATTCTATAAACTTTACAGACTCTTTATCATACAGCACTGGCCACGAAAATCCCATTATATAAAGATATGATGTATCTGTGTCATGTACATCCTGTTCTACAGACCTGCTGTTTATTTTGAATTCACCCACTTGTGCCCAGTCTCCATATGTATCTTCTTTTTCGGGATACTCCACCTCCTGTCTGGCTAAACGGCTGCTTTCACTTGCTGTCTTGTCACTCTCCTGTACTTCTTTATTCTTACATCCAACTGATACACAGCCACATATAATCATCATCATTATCACAAACTGTTTGATTCTCATACATCCCCCTCACATAATAATACATAATATAGCAGTATTAATAACTATAATCAGAGGTATTCCTTTCCCCGAATTCTTTTTAAAAATGTGCCTTGAAGCGAATACTGTTTCAAGTCCAACCGCTACTGCGAATAGTATCTCCTCTACCATGAGAATAAGCATATACTGGCTTATCGTTATATTTCTGAATACCTTTGCTGTATTCATATAAGTAAGGCTTATAAGCGGTGCATTAATATATGGCATGCCATAAGCCTTATACATTATTATCATTTCGATTATATATAGTAAAAATGCACTTACCCCTACCAATATGCATACAGCAGTTGCCTTAACTGTACGCTCCCATCTTCTTCCTCTCTTAGACGAGCCAATAAGCATATTCATTCCGTTCTTATATTCCACTGAGCTTTCAGTCTCTGCAATAAGAACAACTCCAAATCCAAGTATAATATATATAAGCAGTTTTCTCGTTGCTCCTTTACTGCCAAATATCTGGTCGTATCCCCGTTGTGACATAACATACGCATCTATTCCGCACTGCTCTTTTATCTGTAAAACATATTCAATCTGCTGCATATATTCGCTCATGTTATCAAGCAGTCTCGTAGCATCCATGAGGTTGTACACATATCTGCTTACATCATCCTCACTAAGTTCTCCCCGCTCATACTGTTCTCTCGCAGTATCCAGCTTTGCCTGTGCCTCATAAACATCATTTTGTCTCTGCTCTATAAGACTGGTAAATCCACTGTAATCCCTGCCACCATACTGCTGATAATATTCATCACGCTTTTTTTCATCTTCAGAATATGCTATTTTCTGGTTATTACATATAAATATTGTTATAAACACAACAACACATATTACAATCCAGCCTCTTGCTGTTATTAAAAATTTGTACATTTCTTTCCAGAAATGCGGAAGTCTGTCCAAAACCCTTTGAACTCCATGTCCGATTTTTTCAATCATTTTTCCTATAAAGCCAGCGGTTCTTCCCGGACGGATAATCTTACCAAGTAATACAAGAAATATTGCTGATATTACAGCTATAATAATACACACCATGCACAGCACATTTACCATGCTCACAGGAACACCTGCTATCATGATATTATCATACTTCCTAAGTATCTTGCTTACATTCATCACATTTATTATATTAATCTTCTTGAAAATTCTTAATCTGCCCTGCATTGATATATTCTGGTATGCAAATGCTTCCGCTCCGGCAATTATACCAACCAGCACAATTGAACTGATTCTTTTCCTGCATAACGAAAATACCAGTGATATAACAAGCACTATTGCAATAACTATCAAAGATATAATCATATATCTTATGAAAAGATATGTCATTACGCTTATCGGATAAGTGAAATTATTATACCCTGTCAGACACTGTACAGGTGCGGTAAGAAAATCCCAGCCACCATACACCACAAGCATAGAGACAAGACCGCATAACTGCATAATCAGTGATACAAATAAAGCACTCAATCCGACTGCAGCAGTGTCCTTAACTGCAATTCTCATTCTTCCATTGACAGCAGTATAGATAATCTGCCACATTCCATTATCCCTGTATTCGTAAATGTTATAAATAATATATATCATCAACGCAAGAACGATATAGATAGAAATATCATTCTTCAGAAACTGCTCAACTGCCCTGCTGTTTAATTCCCTAATCTGTACATTTTCAATCCTTTTATAATCATTTTCCGTTTTATTGATATTGGCTATTGATTCTGATGTACCAAACACACTGAATTTTTTCATATTCGAGGCATTTGTAATAACTGCTTTGACACTTTCTGTATATCCATCAATATAATCAGACTTTTCCTTGTATTCCTTTGCAAGTCTCTTAAATATTCTTCTATCATCCTGTGCCAGTTCGTCAGCATGCTGCTGTATCTGTTCATCTGTATGCCCATTAATCAGCCAGTTGTACTCTCTTACTTTAATCTTATAATTATCTATTCCGCAGTCTGAAAAGTCCCTTGCAAAAACAACCACGACACATATACATGCCGCAGCCAGAATTAGCAATATTGTTTTTCTATTAAGCAGTCTCCCCAGTTCTTTCATCTACCTAAGTTCCTTAATATCCCCTTTTTCAATGTTGCTCTTATCAATATATACAATTCTGTTGTTCACAAATGAGAACATAAACATTCTCCTGCTATCCCCATGCATAATTGAAAATATCTTTTCTTCGTCTGGAATTGTCCTCTTTGCTACAAGCTTTCCATCTCTGTCTAACTGATATAATGTATAATCAAGTGAACTGCTCTGTTTGTTAAAATACATTGCCATATTCTTATATCCTTCATCATCCATCCAGATATAATTTCCGTCAAATGTTATATAAAAATATCCTGTATCATTATCACTTTCATATATGCTTTCTGACTTACCGCTGCCAAGATCATATTCATATATCATTCCATCTCCAAGCCCACTGTAATACAGCTTGTTATTGTCTGCATCTATACAGTAACTATACACATTCTTGTCAAGCAGACATTCAATATCTTCCCCTGCAATTCTGAATATTCCTTTTCCTTCCAACGAATATAATCCCTTATCATCTTTTGAAACAGATGTCTTTAAAAAAAATGTGTCGCTGCCATATGTTTTAAGTGAATTAATTCCTATACCATATCCCGTTTCTTCATATATTTTATCGCTCGAACCCGTATCAAGATTAAATCTGTACAGCCTTACTGTTACATTACCTTCTATATCTCCCGTTATCTCTTGAGATACATATGCATATCCATCATTGAAGCACATTGACACACTATCCTGTCCACTCAGGACGCATATGCTTCCAAGGTCTGTTCTCTGTGTTCCATCAGCACTTATCTGTACAAGATTTCCCTTGGAACTTATCATATATATGTACGAATTATAGTAATACAACTCACTTTTAAACTCGCTTCCTGAAATATATGCCATGCACTCTTCTCCATCATGCCCACATTGTGGTTTATTACATAACACAATACTTTCTTCCGACTTATCATCATAAAACATAAGATTATCATCTGATGCGCTGCATTTATCAAGATAATAATATCCTGTATCACATCTTGCCACCGTATGCATGCTTTCAGAAAAGTATGACTGCGTATTATCAAGCTTATCGCTTCCTACGGTTATCGTATTACCTGTTTTCCCCTTACACGACACAAGCAAAACTGACATTACAACCATTAATCCTGCTGCAATTCTTCTCATTGTAATCCCCCTTAAAGTTATGACATCTATAGTTAGTTTAATTAACTATAGATATCATGTCAAGCGTACACAACCAAACTGGACACTATTAATCATGGTCTTGGAACACGAAGCATTAAAAGAATTGTTGACAGTTACGATGGCATCATGCAATAGTTTTGGCATATTCTGCAATATATGGCATATTCGGTAATATACGTCACATTAGTATCGGGTAGTTTTGGCACATTCGGTAATATATGGCACATTCTGCACTTGACAATGTAAAAAATCAGGGATTCCAGTTATATTTAATAACCGAAATCGCTGATTTTATTATATTAATTCATCATTAATATTGATTTTCTTATATTGTTATATCTTCTTAGAAAAGACTCTTAACAGTATTAACTACATTCTCTACTGTGAATCCGAAATGCTCGAATAACTGGTTAGCCGGACCTGAAGCTCCGAAGCCCTTCATGCAGATTACCTTTCCGTCAAGACCTACATATCTGTACCAGCCGAAGTCTGAAAGTGCTTCAACTGCAACTCTCTTTCTTACACTCTTAGGAAGGACTGATTCCTTGTATTCATCTGACTGCTTCTCGAATACATCCATAGATGGCATACTTACTACTCTTACATCTATTCCTGCATTCTTAAGCTCTGCCTTTGCAGATACAGCCAGGTTAACTTCAGAACCACTTGCAATAATAATTCCATCTGGAGTCTCTTTATCTGAATCCTCAAGAATATATGCTCCCTTAAGTGCTTCCTTTGATGAGCAAGCCATCTGTGGAAGATTCTGTCTTGTAAGAACTAATGCTGTTGGCTCATCCTTAGATTCAATAGCATATTCCCATGCAAGTGCTGTCTCTGTTCTGTCACATGGTCTGAATACTGTGAAGTTAGGCATTGAGCGGAATGCTGCAAGCTGCTCGATTGGCTCATGTGTAGGTCCATCCTCACCAACTCCAATGCTGTCATGTGTGAATACATATACAACTGGTAACTTCATAAGTGATGTAAGTCTTGCCATTGGCTTTGTGTAATCACTGAATACGAAGAATGTTGCAACGAATGGTCTTAATCCACCATGAAGTGCAAGTCCGTTACCAATTGCTGCCATAGCCTGCTCTCTTACACCAAAGTGAAGGTTAGTTCCTGCGTAATTCTCCTTAGAGAAATCTCCTGCATCCTTCATATTAGTCTTATTAGATGGTGCTAAATCTGCTGAACCACCGATAAGGTTAGGCATTACATTCTTAATCATGTTAAGAATTGTTCCGCTTGAACTTCTTGTTGCTTCTGCCTTCTCTGGCTTTGCAAGGTATTCCTCAGAATTGAACAAATCGGACATATCACATCCATTGTAGTACTTATCCCAGAGTTCCTTCATCTCAGGGAACTTCTCACAGTATTCAGCAAAAAGCTTATTCCATTCTTCTTCCGGTTCAGCCATTCTTGCAGCTATCTCTTTATAATGGTCATATACTTCCTGTGGTACTTCAAAATCACCCTTGCATGGCCAGTTAAGGTTTTCCTTAAGTGCTGCAACATTATCAATACCAAGAGGCTCACCGTGTGCGCTTGCCTTACCCTGCTTTGCAGGACAGCCAAATCCTATCAGTGTGTTAACCTTAATAAGTGATGGTCTTTCTTTATCTGCCTTGGCTTCCTCAATAGCTTTACCGATAGCTTCAATATCATTGCCATCAGCAACTTCGATTGTCTGGAAGCCAAATGCTTCAAATCTCTTCATTACATTTTCTGTAAATGCAATATCTGTGCTTCCCTCAATTGATATGTTGTTAGAATCATAGAATACAATAAGCTTTGAAAGACCTAATGTTCCTGCAAGTGAGAAACACTCTGATGAAATACCTTCCATCATACATCCGTCTCCACCAAGTACATATGTGTAATGGTCAACTACATTGTATCCGTCTTTATTGAATAATGACGCAAGATGTGCTTCTGCCATAGCCATACCAACTGCCATAGCCATACCCTGTCCAAGAGGTCCTGTTGTAGCCTCAACACCAACTGTGTGACCATATTCCGGATGTCCTGGTGTCTTAGAACCCATCTGTCTGAAATTCTTCACATCATCTAAAGAAAGATTGCCAATTCCAAGTAAATGGAACAATGAATAAAGAAGCATTGAACCATGTCCGCCAGAAAGAACGAATCTGTCTCTGTTCTCCCATTCTGGATCAGCCGGGTTGTAATTCATATGGTTAGTCCATAATTCATAAGCTGTTGGTGCAGTTCCAAGTGGAAGTCCAGGATGTCCTGAATTAGCCTTCTGGATTGCATCTGCTGACAATACCCTGATTGCATTAATTGACATTTCATCGATGTTAGTCATATTTTCCTCCCTGTGTAAGCACATCTGTGCATAATATTATAAGTTATCTGTCTTTAAAATCTGCCTCTGTCAAGAATATAACATCACCATTCTCGCTTCTCTTCTTCTTAAGTCCGCCAAAGAATCTTCTTGATGCTCTTCTTTCAGAGTTGACAATTGCCTGATTGATAATTTCCTTGATATCATCAAGTTTAATATTATCATTCACGTTATGAAGTTTGTCAATCTTAAGATACAGTTCCAGTAATGCATCATCATCAACCTCATACTGTCTCTTTCTTGCGAATCTCTTCGCCATCTCAACAAGCTCATTAACAGTGTACTGCTTAAGAACAATTCTGTGATTGAATGTCTTGGTAAGCTCAGGATTAAAGTTGATAAGAACATTCATGTCTGTATCTGAATCTTCAAATATGACAATCATTCTTCCTGTATCCTGTTCAAGACAGTTAAGCAGTTCATTAATTCTCTTAGGCTGGATTGTTCCTGCGCCTTCAACGATAAGAGCTGTTCCCTTAAGTCTTCCCATTGCCTTGGCAATACCTCTCTGGTTAATACTCTCTCCTGATGTCTTAGCAATCTTCTTTGGCTGGTCTGGATATAAAGTATTAATAGCTCTAATTATAGTTCTTGCAAGGTCTGTCTTATCAGAACTTGAATTACCAGAAATAAGAATATTTCCTGATGCTGATGAATTCATCTGCATTTCATCGTCAATTGTATCGAAAAGATCAGCTAACTGTTCCTCAAGTCCTGGCATATCTCTGTACTTTCTGAATATCTTTGCCAGCTCTCCTGTAAGCTTCTTCTCTATCTGCTCAGTTTCTTCAATCTCTTCTTCCATAGTCAATGGCTGTTCTTCTTCTTGTCTGGTGAATGGAATTACTGTTTCTTCCGGCTCAACACCTGCAGCTACCTCATCTAGTACAACAGCCTCCTCACCTTCTTCTTTATTGTCTTTATTATCAATATCTTCATTCATAATTGAATTGATATCTGAAATCATTGATTCTGACACAGTTGGTATCTGTGCTGTAACTAAAGGAATATCTTCATTCTCTATAGCAGTTGCTGCCTGCTCTAGTCTCGCTGCAGCCTTACCTGTTCTTATTGCAAGATCCATTCTCGCTGAATCAACTGCCATCTGTGCAAGAGCTGCTCTCTTTGCTTCTTCCTTATCAATCTCCTTACCATCAGCCAGTGCTTCTGCTTTCTTCTGCTCTACCAGCTTTTCATAAGCTGCACTTTTCTCGTCTTTCTCATCAAGATAACGCTCAAGCTCTGACTTGGAGAATTCCTTAGTATCCTGCTTGCCATACTTTTCTTCTCTTACAGACTGCATCCACTCTGTTATATCCATCTGGCCTTCAATCTGGTCATCATCTTCCTGAACTTCTGCATCATCATTAATAACCTGTTCAGTTACAGGAGCCGGAGTCTTAACCTCCTTTGCAGGCTGTTCTTCCTTATTCTTAGAAGCTGGTACAAATGTCTTAACATCAGCATCTTCTTCCTCATCACCGAACAAGTCACTCATCTTGGCAGCAAGCTCTTCCTGAAGATTTCTTGTATCATATAAATTGTTATATTCAGGTACAGGAACATTAATATCTATATTCTCTGCTTCCTTATTGATTCTTTCCTCAGCTTCTTTTCTCTGTTCAGCTTCGTCTTCTTTATTGATCTGCTCATAATTATCAGCTAATTTCTGCTTTGCATTCTCAATAAGCTCCTTAAGTGAGACATTTGCCTTATTAATCTCGCTTGAGAAATTCTTCTCTCCATCTTTGCTAAGTGTCTCAGAAACCTCTGGCTTCTCCACCTGAGGAGTCTCTATCTTAGACATAACAACAGAGCTGTCCTTAGTATTATCTGCATCTTCATCCTTATTCAGAGCTTTCATTAAAAATGCTTTGATATCATCATTCTGGTCGTTCTGTACAAGGTCTATTGAAAGAGGTCCTTCCTCCTGTTCCTTAGCAAACTCAGGAACATTCAGACTTACCTCTGGCACTGGCTGTTTACCAGTTGATTTCTGTTCTTTCTCATCTTCTTCACGGAAAACATCTTCAACTTCATCTCTCTTAAGATTAGCAAGTTCCTTCTGCTTTGCAAAAAGCTCTTCCTTAGTTGCCTCTATATCTTCCTTTCTTTTTCTTACATCTTCTAAGATACCTTTCTGTGTCTTAGTAAGAACAACACCAAGCTTTTCCTTTAACTGTACTGCTTTCTCAACGTATATACCATCCTGAAACCACAGAACGATATTATCACATGTCTTAATACATTCTTCTTTTCTTCCAGTCTTATAATACAGCTTTGCAAGCTCATACATATACTTCTCATCAATCTCATGATCCCTGTAATCCTCTAAGATTCCTACAAGTTCATTATCTGATGCATTCTGTGCCTTTCTAAGGTCATAATACAGGATGAATCTGCTCACATCATGCTGTGAAGATTTGCTGTATTCTTCATAAAGCTCGTTAGCATTATCAAAATCTCCAACTTTAATAAAGAATTCAGTAAGCTTATAAACCAGCTTTCTTCCGCCAAGGTTTCTGTTATAAGCAAGAATTGCCATGTCTCTTGCTTCTTCATAGTCCCCGACTGCTTCCTGTACATTAATGGCTGTGGCAAGTGCCTGCCAGTCTTTAACCTTAGTCCAGTTAATATCCTTAGCTATGGCTGCCGCTTCCGTGTATTCCTTTTTCGCTGCCAGCTTCTTAATCTGGTCTATCTTAATTCCTAATTCGTATTTATTCATGATTATATATTCCTCATTCCAATGCTTACTTGATGAATGTTGTGAATAATTTATTTATCGCATTTTACAACTCATTAAAGTTTAGCACAGCCTAAGTTCATTGTAAACCAAGTTCACAGAATTGTTACAAATATGTTACAAAAAATCAAATGTAGCCTGTTCGTAATCCATTCTCGTGTATTCCAATTCTGATTCCTTCGTGCTGCTGTAATAATCAACAACCACAGTCTGCTGCCTTGAATCAACAAGCTTCTGACCAAGTATGTAATTAACATCGAATCTTCCTGTAATAGCAGGAGTTGCACCTCTTGCCGGAACAATAAGCTGGACATGATTAGTTGCAAGCAGCTTGAATATTGGCTCCCATATGTATATATCCTTTGCCGCACCGAATGGGTTATCTATGAATATTGTCTTACCCTCAACACCTTCATTACCTGAAGAATTCATATTAGATATGTAGTTGATAATCGCAATAAGGAACTGGATATATATACCCTGTGACTGTCCTGTTGAGCCAACCGCTTCCTCATATCTTAAATAACGGCTCTGGTCCTTGATTCTCTCTCTCTTATACAGATTAATTCTGATTGAATTCATATCTGTGACAATAACTGAGAAAAGTCTCTTCCATGACAGTCTGTTTCTTATATACTTGAGTCTTTCCGCAGGCTCTTTAAAACTTTCCGCCATAAAAACAGTTTCATCAATATATTCAGACATCTTTTCCTTATATAATTCTTCCTTTATATAAGGAATCTGCAAACTGATTATTGCAATCTGTTCTCCGTCAAGATTGATATTAGACAACTGTGGCAGACGGTCAAGCTCAGTCTTAATATTACTGCATGTCTGGATACAACGATTTTCAAAGTTATCCTTAATCATCTGCATATCCTCTATACCCTTGGCAATGCGGTCTTTTTCTAACTGTATAAATGTGTTCGTCTCATTTAACGATTCAATCATACTTCTTGTCTTAGCCACATTTTCAGGAACATTAAGTGATATCCTTACTTCATCAGCAAGCTCGACTGCATTAAATCCGTTAAGCAGGTCAATAAGCTTAGATTTATTCTTATTAAATTCATCAACCTTCTTATACTCTAATCTGGTAATTGAAGCATATTCTTTATGAACAGCCTCATATTCTGTAAGATTAGCTGTAATTCCCTGTGCATCCTCAGGACGGAATTCTTCTGGAACATGCATGCCCGCATCAGACACGATTCTTTCAAGGTCTTTTCTGCATACAAGAATGTCTTTTAATGAATCAGACATCTGTCTGCGTGTCTTTTCCTGAACCTTGGTGTTATCCTCTAACTTCTTAATAAGTACCTTGTGCTGTGTAATGAATTCATCCGGGTCATCGCATGGGAATTCATTAAAGCTTCCATAATTATTCTCAATCTGGTTAATACCATGTGCGATACTTCCCTCAAGTCTATTAAGAAGTGCTTCCTGTGACTCAAGCTCTTCCCTTGCAGAATCACTGCTCTTCACAAGATTATTAAGAGCATCCTTGGCATTCCTTAACTGCTGTGAACCTGCTGCCATAATCTCACCGGCTTCATACTTTGCCTTAATATCGTCAAATGTATAACCTCTGTACTCTATTGCATCACGACATTTGTTCATAGATGCAGACAGATGGTTCATCAGCGCCTGCTTATCTGCAAAGTCACTGTTCTTCTGTGAAAGTGCTGTCTTTAATCCGGTGAATCTGCTCTCTATTTCATCCTTATCAAGACGGTATGTATCGTCATCGATTTCTATTGAAACATTTTCATCATAATAAGGTGCGTACTGCTCCTCCCATGACTTAATGATTTCATCATATGCCTTTCTTGTACTGTCCTCGAAATCTCTCGCGGTATCATACTCAGAATTAGCAGAAGCTGCTGCCTCCTCGCACTCATATATGCGGTTTCTTGCACTGTCCACATCAGCCTTCAGTCCCTTTAAGCGCTCATACTTTTTATCTATAGAAGTATTCATCTCCATAATACGCGAGAGCAGGCTGCATGTTGTTTCCTTCTCTTCTATATCATCTCTTGTCTGTGCGAGGTTCCTTGAAAGCTGCTCTTTAACCTCATTTAACACACTTCTCTTCTTCTCAGCCTCAATAATTGCAGCCTCGCTGTCAGCAATCTTTAATCTGATTGCTTCTGCCTCGGACGCATCCACCTTTCCAGACGCAGCATTATATACAAGTGCAAATGTATAATCATTCCACACAAGCTCCATTCTGTCGGCCAGCTTTCCTGCCTGCGCCTTATGCGACTCAAGCTCCTCCTGTGCAAGCTTAATCTGTGTCTCAAGCTTTGCCTCATCACGCAGGAACGACATATCCTTTAATGCGAATACAATCAGGTCTTTGTTAATCTCTAACTTAGTATCAATAAGCACCTGCTCGCTTATAACAGGATAAGCAGCCGCACCCTTGCCAAAATCCTTAAGCATCTCATCTGCTTTGATTCTCTCGAAATCGTTCTTTATTATAAATGCGTACTCAATGAAAGGTGTTCTCTTTAACACATCTCTCTTCTGTCCTGCATTCAGGGCTGCAAACCACTCATGTCCCTCAACAACATCTGAACCGTACTGGCTCTCAAGGTATTCCTTAAGCCTGTCTCTCTCAGGACTCTTACAGATATATGTTCCCTTTCTTGCATTGTCAATAAAGTTCTCAAGTTCCTGTGCTGCCTTACACTCTTCTGTAAATTCACTGCGCATCTTCTGGTAAGTCTCAAGAATAACCGAAAGCATTGCCTCGTCATTATCTGCACTATATATTTCACGGATTTTGCCCATACGCTCAGCATCTGCATTACCAGCTTCATCAGCCTTTTCTAGCTTTTCTGACTGCTCTGTGAATATATCAATAAGTGCTTTATTGGCAGATATTGTCTCATTAAGTGACATTAACTGCTGCTGCACATCATTGAATTTTTCGGACATTCTTGTCTCTTCATTCTTTAACAGTTCTTTATCCCTGAATGACTTATCATATTCTTCAGACGCATTTTCACATACGACAGTTCCTGCCTCTGATAAAGATGCTCCAAGCTGTGCCTGTAATTCCTGTATCTCATTCTCAAGATTATCCGAAAGACTGCCAAGACCTGCCGCCTCTTTGTCAGCATTTCTAAGATTATCCTTAGCCTCTGATAATCTGACTTCCAGAGCCGTAACACGGTTAGCTGCTATATCAAGCTTTTCCTTAAGTCTTCTGGTCTCTGTCTCATAGAATTTTCTGTAACCTGCAGCAAGTATCTTTAACTCCTGTCTCTTATACACATCTGACGCTGCCGACGAAGAGGATAGTGCAGATCT
>ENA-OXTJ01000320-OXTJ01000320.1-human-gut-metagenome-genome-assembly--contig:-NODE-320-length-16872-cov-8.196646_pt1 | contig 16872 bp, 15 predicted proteins | sample MGYA00249342_ERZ652646 | MGnify/ENA primary metagenome ERZ652646 (study PRJEB26925, sample SAMN05826522) | human gut metagenome | biome: ENVO:2100002; feature: ENVO:00000062; material: ENVO:00002003...
TCTGGTCTCGTGGGCTCGGAGATGTGTATAAGAGACAGCTCGTGGGCTATGCGGTCGCGCTTCACTTCGAAGTCGCTCAACAGGGCCGTCTGCTTCTTCGGCACGCGCACCAGATTGGCCAGCGGATTGATGTTTTCTATCAGGATGGCACTCAAATCGCCCACGAGCGACCCCGGCAGATTGTAGTTGAGCGAGTGGCTCCCGCCGAGAATGAGACTGCGCCCGTCGAAAAGCCGGCTGTCGGGGTGGTTGCGAAGATAGATCGCCACCACATCCTTTCCTCCCTGATAGTGGATGCGTTGCAGCCCGGCATGGGAGACGGGGATGAATTTAGACTTGTCATTGGTCGTGCCCGACGACTTGGCATACCACTTCACCGTGCCCGGCCAGAGCACATCGCCCTCCCCGTGGCGCATACGGTCGATGCTTCCTTTCAGTTCCTCGTAGGTGTTTACAGGCACGTTGGCGGTAAATTCTTCGTAGCTATGGGTGTTGTTTAGCAAATGCTTGATGCCGTATTCAGTGTCGCTCCCCTTCTCCAAAAGATGCTGAAGCACGCGATGCTGCAACTCGGCAGCGGCCGTGTAATGCTTCTCCAACTCTTTCTGGCGGGGCTTGAAGACATTGCCTACTATGCTTGTTAAACTCATTGCTGTCAATGTATCGTTTAAATTGCAAAAGTAATCTAATCTTTTGAGATAATGGCACAATTTTCAAAATTTAATAATCGTGGCGGGAAGAGGAGTAGATCGGGAAATAACCACTGTCCGGGTATAAGAATGAAATCATTTGAATATTTTATCCCCGAAATGGTATAGGCGGCAATAACAACTTTAAAAACAATTCCATTCAATGTCAATATATTTCGCATCACATTTGCATTTGGGCGAAAATATGACTATCTTTGCATAAGCAAGGGGAGCGCAATGGCGTTCCCCTTTTTTTAGTTTCCATTCAACCTACAGACCCCCAACCCCCTAAAGGGGGGCTTTTCAATGCTGCTTGGGCGGAATTGTAGCCCAAACAGCATTGTGAAACGGCCTCTTTTGCATTCTCGGTCGGGCCGAACGAGCTTCTGACTGTGGCCGTTTTGCAATGTCGTTTGGGCTTAGTGAGAAAAACGGTGGGGCTAATTGAGCTGATAAGATGGATGAAAATAGACAAACGAGGGAATACAACAAAAAGGCGTGTAAGGCTTTTTCTCAATCTGAGTAAGTTTTGTGCTATATGCTTTCTGTCGGCGAATAGTGCGGATTATGCGAATCTATTCCCACAACCTACATTCGCTTCACCAACTTCATTCGTCGGCAAAGAAAAAGTTTTGGCCAATGGGTCGAATGAAGAGAATGTATTTTCGCCGTTTGACCCATACGATTCGCCGTAAATCAATAGAAACGACAGCTGCCGATGTAGAGTACATCGGCAGCCGGATAGTTTGTTGTCATCGGATGATGCACGCATATTCCTGTCCGGGAATATGCACGAGGGCGGTTATCCGTAGATCACCTTTCCGTTCTCATCCTCGTAGGGAGCAAGATCCTTGCTGTACTGGTTCATCGCCCGCAGGCTCATGCCCATGTTGGAGAACCCGCCGTCGTGGAAGAGTGTCTGCATGGTCACCTTGCGCGTGAGGTCGCTGAACATCACCACGCAATAGTCGGCACACTCGTCGGCCGAGGCGTTGCCCAGAGGCGACATCTTGTCGGCGAAGTCCATCATGTTGTCAATGTCCTTGATGCCTTTGCCTGCCGTGGTGGCCGTGGGCGACTGCGAGATGGTGTTGATGCGCACGTTCTTCTCGCGGCCATAGATGTAGCCGAAGCTACGGGCGATGCTTTCGAGCAGACTCTTGGCATCGGCCATATCGTTGTAGCCGAAGAATGTGCGGTGGGAAGCCACGTAGGTCAGAGCCAGCACCGAACCGTAGTCGGCAATGGCATCCACCTTCTTGGCTGCCTGCAACATCTTGTGGAAAGAGATGGCAGAGATGTCCAGCGTCTTGTTGAGCCAGTTATAGTCGAGGTCGTCGTAAGTGCGGTGCTTGCGCACGTTAGGGCTCATGCCGATGGAGTGGAGCACGAAGTCCACCTTACCGCCAAGGAGTTCCTGTGCCTTCACAAAAACATTCTCCAGATCGTCGTAGTTTGTCGCATCGGCAGCGATGATGGGGGCATCGATTTTCTTCGAGAGTTCGTCGAGTTCACCCATACGCAGGGCCATTTCCGTGTTGCTCAACACGATTTTAGCACCTTCCTCGGCACAGCGTTCGGCCACTTTCCAAGCAATGGACATGTTGTTCAACGCTCCGAAAATGATACCACGCTTGCCTTTCAATAAATTGTATGCCATATTGTATCCTTTAAAAATTCGGCACAAAAATACTGATTTTATGCCTAATAACCAAGAAAACGGCCATAAATCAGCCTTCTCGCCCCGGGAAGTAAGGCAGAGTAACAGAAGAACTTTTGTCTGCTATGCTACTTTGTCCGAGAATTAAAGACAGAGCAACGGAATATTTTTTGTTCACTCTGTTACTTTGTCTTAAATACCGAAAAATACTTTCTTTTAGGTATTGCTTTATCAAGAAATTTGGTGTAGTTTTGTGATATAATTGCAATTACACGTATCGTAGAACTTAAAATGATTGGAATTATGAACAAAAAGATTGCTAATTTGTTAGGCGACAAAGCGGAATACTATTTGTCGCACGAGTGTAAGATGATAGACAAGAGCATGGTCTATGAGCCGGGAGCAGACATCATTGACCGCGTGTGGATGGACAGCGACCGGAACGTACGCACGCTCGACAGTCTGCAAACCCTGTTCGGGCACGGTCGGCTGGCCAACACCGGATACATGTCCATTCTCCCCGTAGACCAAGGCATAGAGCACTCGGCCGGTGCATCGTTTGCCCCCAATCCCATGTATTTCGATCCCGAAAACATCGTCAAACTGGCCATTGAGGGCGGGTGCAATGCCGTGGCCTCCACCTTTGGCGTGTTGGGGGCGGTGGCTCGTCGATATGCCCACAAGATTCCGTTCATCGTGAAACTGAACCATAACGAACTGCTCACCTATCCCAACAGTTACGACCAAGTGATGTTCGGCACCGTGAAGGAGGCTTGGAACATGGGAGCCGTGGCCGTGGGAGCCACCATCTATTTCGGTTCGGAGGAGAGCCGCAGACAGATTGTGGAAGTGGCGCAGGCATTCGAATATGCCCATGAACTGGGAATGGCCACCATCCTATGGTGCTACTTGCGCAACAACGGCTTCAAGAAAGACGGCACTGACTATCATGCAGCTGCCGACCTCACCGGACAGGCCAACCACATCGGCGCTACCATCAAGGCTGACATTGTGAAACAGAAACTGCCGTCGAACAACGGCGGATTCAAGGCCATCGGCTTCGGGCGCACCAGCGACCGTGTATATACCGAACTCACCACCGATCATCCCATAGATCTCTGTCGCTATCAGGTGGCCAATGGCTACATGGGGCGCGTGGGACTCATCAACTCAGGCGGAGAGTCACACGGGGCTTCCGACCTGAAGGATGCCGTCATCACGGCTGTGGTCAACAAACGGGCCGGCGGAATGGGTCTCATCAGCGGTCGAAAGGCTTTCCAAAAGCCCATGAACGAGGGTGTGGAACTGCTCAACACCATTCAGGATGTGTATCTTGACAAGGACATCACGATAGCATAGGCCGATAAAAAGGAAAGACAAAAAACTTCAACTTGAATAGTTAAACGGACAACAAAAAGAATTTTTTATGAAAAGAATCGTATTATTGCGCCACGGTCAGAGCCGGTGGAATCTTGAAAACAAGTTTACGGGATGGACCGATGTAGACCTCAGCGAACAGGGAATGGCAGAGGCCACACAGGCCGGAGAGGACTTGAAAAAGGCGGGCATCACGTTCACCCATGCCTATACTTCCTATCTCAAACGGGCGGTGAAGACACTCAACTGCGTGCTCGACAGCATGGATCTCGACTGGATTCCCGTAGAAAAGACGTGGCGACTGAACGAGAAACACTACGGACAGCTGCAGGGACTCAACAAAAGCGAGACAGCCGAGAAGTATGGCAACGAGCAGATACACATCTGGCGGCGCAGCTACGATGTGGCACCGGAGCCTTTAAAGGACACTGACGAGCGGAGTGCCAAACGGGATCCGCGCTATGCTTGTGTACCTGACGCTGAACTGCCACGCACGGAGTCGCTCAAGGATGCCATCAAACGGGTAATGCCCTACTGGGAATGTGAGATATTCCCGAGACTGAAACAGGAAGACAGTCTGCTGGTGGTGGCTCACGGAAACAGTCTGCGGGGAATCGTGAAACACTTGAAGAACATTTCCGATGAAGCTATTTCCGAACTCAATCTGCCAACGGCTGTGCCTTATGTGTTTGAGTTTGATGACGAACTGCGCCTGACGAAAGACTACTTCCTCGGCGACCCGGAGAAAATCAAGAAGTTGATGGCTGCCGTGGCCAATCAAGGCGTGGCAAAATAGCACGCGCCGGCCAATCGCTTGCCGACCGGAAATATCCATATCAAAAGTGTTGGCCGGCGAGTGTGGTCGGACTCTTATATAAACATCAACAGCCGGTGCTCCTTGTGGAACACCGGCTGTTGATGTTTATTGTCTTCTCTCCCGCTATATGCAAAGACGGGAAATGACTTTCAGTATGTTTTGGGAGAGCTTGAACAGGGAGCTATTCTTCCCCAAAAGCGGCTGCCTCGGCGGCTGCAATAATCTCCTCTCGTGATTTATCAGCAGGATTAGCCGAAATGTCGCTCAAGTCAAACTCTTCTTCTCCGCTTCCACCGGCCATCGGGGTTTTCTTCCGTTTTTCGTCTGATTCTTCCTCGTCTTCTTCCGCCTTGTTGGCATACATGGGCGAACGACGCTGTCGGCGGGGACGATCTTCAAACACTTCCTCACGAAACACATTCTCGTGTTTCTCTTCCTGACGCGGTTCTTCAGACTGGGAAATGATAAAATCGTTCTTTTCCTCCGTGTCCGGAACATTCTCGACGGGTTCTTCCTCCATCTTCGTGCGGTCGGCCTTGGCAGCAAACACGGCATCGATGTATTGCGGTTCACGCTTCAACTTCTCCAGTGTGAGCTTCGAAGCTGTCTGCTGACTCTCTTTCTTGGAATAGCCCTTGCCCGTACCACCTTCGCAACCTTCTATCACGGCTTGATAGGCAAACATGGGATTTCCATCCTTGTCTTTCCCTTGCAAAAGCAGCTTGAAATCCAGTTTGACGCGATTTTTCTGTCCCCACTCAATGAGCTTGCTCTTGAAATTCACTTCCTTGTAGGCCACCTTGTCGATGTTGATCATCTGCGAGAGGATGCGCTTCTGCATGAATTTCATGCAAGCATCATATCCCCGGTCGAGATAGAGTGCGCCTACGAGGGCTTCAAATGCATTTCCTCCCAAATAGCTGTTGTGAGAGGAATTGTGTCCGTTGGAAAGGATGAGCTGCGAAATGCCCATCTCCTGAGCCAGCTTGTTGAGTGTGTCACGCTGCACGAGCTTGCTGCGGGTGTTGGTCAGGAATCCTTCGCGCTTGCCCGGAAAATGCTTGAAGACAATATCGCCCACGATGGCATCGAGAATGGCATCGCCCAGAAACTCCAACCGCTCGTTGTTGACGGGTCGCCCCTTGGCGTTGCGGCGCATCACGCTCTTGTGCATGAGAGCCTGCTCATAGAGCCGGATATTGCGGGGATAAAAGCCGATGATGTCGTATAAAGACGTATAAAGCTCTTTATCCTTGCGAAAAAAGAGCTTTATACGGTCTAAAAAGTTATCCAACATACTTCTTGAATACTACACATGCGTTGTGGCCACCGAAGCCGAACGTGTTGCTGAGGGCAGCACGCACCTCGCGCTTCTGTGCCTTGTTGAAAGTGAAGTTGAGGTTGTAGTCGATTTCGGGGTCTTCGTCTCCTTCTTCGTGGTTGATGGTGGGAGGAATGATGTCATTCTTCACAGCCAGCACACAAACCATAGCCTCTACCGCACCGGCTGCACCGAGCAAGTGGCCCGTCATGGACTTCGTTGAGCTGATGTTGAGTTTGTAGGCAGCGTCGCCGAAAACATCCTTGATGGCCTTGGCTTCAGAGATGTCGCCGACAGGAGTCGATGTACCGTGGACATTGATGTAATCGATGTCTTCAGGCTTCAAACCGGCATCGCTCAGTGCATTCTCCATCACGAGTCTGGCACCCAATCCCTCAGGATGGGAAGCTGTGATGTGGTAGGCATCGGCACTGGCACCCTCACCTACCATTTCTGCATAGATCTTTGCACCACGGGCCTTAGCGTGCTCAAGTTCTTCGAGAATCAGGCAGCCTGCACCTTCGCCCATCACGAAGCCGTCGCGACTGGCACTGAAGGGACGAGAAGCGTGCTCGGGGTCATCATTGCGTGTAGACAGAGCATGCATGGCATTGAATCCACCCACACCGCAGGCGCAGATGGCAGCCTCGGCACCGCCGGCAACAATGGCATTGGCCTTGCCCAAACGAATCTGATTGAAAGCATCGGCCAGTGCGTTGCTCGAAGAGGCACAAGCGGAAGTGGTAGTATAGTTGGGTCCGTGGAAGCCGAACTGAATGGAAATCTGTCCGGAAGCGATGTCGGCAATCATCTTGGGGATGAAGAACGGGTTGAACTTAGGGCCGTCTTCCTTGTGCTGGCCATAATAGGTCACCTCGTCTTCAAAGGTCTTGATACCGCCAATACCGACACCGAAGATCACACCTATGCGGTTTTTGTCTTCTTTCTCCAGATCCATGCCGCTGTCTTTCACAGCCTGCATGGCCGTAATCATGGCCAACTGGGTGTAGCGATCCATCTTGCGAGCCTCTTTACGGTCGAGATAATCATTGATGTTCAGGCCTTTCACCTCGCAGGCGAAATGTGTCTTGAACAAAGAACTGTCAAATTCCGTAATAGGTGCAGCACCGCTCTTGCCGGTCACGAGGCTTTCCCATGTTTCTTCAGGGGTATTGCCCACCGGTGTAACAGCACCAAGACCTGTTACAACTACTCTTTTTAATTCCATCGTAAATCTGATAAAAAAAAATTAGGAATTAGAGATTAGTGATTAGCAGGTACCTCGCCCGAGGTCCGTCTAATCCATAATCACTAATCCCTAATCGCGAAAAATCTTCTTTGCCTCAATTATTTGGCGTTCTCCTCAATATAAGCGATAGCGTCGCCAACAGTAGCAATCTTCTCAGCCTTATCGTCAGGAATGGAGATGGAGAACTCCTTCTCAAATTCCATAATCAGCTCTACTGTGTCCAAAGAATCAGCACCGAGATCGTTGGTGAAACTTGCTTCGGGCTTTACTTCTGCCTCGTCAACACCAAGTTTGTCCACGATAATAGCCTTTACTTTGCTTTCAATTTCTGACATAATTGTAATTTTTAGAATGTTAAAGAATTATTTTCCTAATTAAAATCGGGTGCAAAGAAACACAATTTTATTCACATCAGCAAATATTTTAAAGAAAAAAGTACTCATGCTTGCACAAACACCCCCAACGTGTGCATAAAAATATGCTTTTTCAAGCAATTAGTTGCTCATTTAAAAGAATTTAGCTACATTTGTGCATTAAATCAATTAACGGAAGAACAATATGTCTTTTACACAACAAGCCAATAAAATTTTCAATCGGGCCATTACAGATTATCATGTCAAAGACGACATAGAAACGCCTATTGAAAATCCTTTTGATGATGGCACCATTGAAAACCGCCTGTATCTGAAATGCTGGATCGACACCGTGCAGTGGCATTTCGAGGATATCATCCGTGACCCGAATATCGATCCCAAAGAGGCACTGGTGCTCAAACGGCGCATCGACAAGTCCAACCAAGACCGCACAGACCTTGTGGAACAGATAGACACCTACTTCCGCGAACTATATAATAAGGTGGAAATACTGCCCGATGCACGTATCAACACCGAGAGTCCGGCATGGGCTGTAGACCGCCTCAGCATCCTCGCACTAAAAATCTACCACATGAAAGAACAAGCCGAACGGAAAGATGCTGCCCCCGAACACACCGAAAAGTGCCGGGCCAAGCTCGCTGTGCTGCTCGAACAACAGGTAGATCTCTCTACAGCTATTGACCAACTGCTCGAAGACATCGAAGCCGGACGCAAATACATGAAAGTGTATCGGCAGATGAAAATGTACAATGATCCTTCTACCAATCCCGTGTTATACCGGAAAAAATAGTTTTAAACACTCCTCCTCCATATCGGGGGAGGAATCTATAGAACTATGAAAACAGAACATATCCTCATTATCCGCTTTTCGGCCATGGGCGATGTGGCCATGACTGTGCCCGTGGTTTACTCCTTGGCGCAGCAGTATCCGCATGTTCGGGTCACTGTCTTGAGCCGTTCCTTTGCCCGCCCGTTCTTCGAACATCTGGCATCCAACGTGGGGTTCATGGAGGCTGACATCAAGAAAGAATACAAAGGGGTAAAAGGACTCAATGCCCTCTACCGGAGACTCATAGCCAAAAACTTTACTGCTGTGGCCGATTTCCACGATGTGTTGCGCTCCAAATACCTGCGCATGAGATTCAATTTGGGACAATACAAGGTGGCACACATCAACAAGCACCGCGCAGGAAAGTGTCGGCTCACCGCTATCCATGGCAAACAGCTCGTACAGCAGCCCACTTCATTTCAAAATTATGCCGACGTACTGGCCCGTTTGGGATACCCGGTAAAGCTGAATTTCAAGTCTATATTTCCAGATGGAGGTGGCAACATCCGGTTGCTTCCCACTCACATAATAGGTGAAAAGAAAAAGTTTCAACAGTGGATAGGCATTGCCCCTTTTGCGGCCCACGAAGGTAAAATCTATCCTCCACAGCTCATGTCGGCTGTCATCGGCCTGCTTATCCGTCGCCATCCCTCCTGTCGCATCTTCCTTTTCGGGGGCGGTGAAAAGGAAAAGAAAGTACTCGACGAATGGGCTGCCCACTATCTCAACTGTATCAATGCTTCCGCTGCCCTTCACGGACTGGAAGAAGAACTCATCCTGATGAGCCATCTCAATGTAATGGTCAGCATGGACAGTGCCAACATGCACTTGGCTTCGCTCACCGCCACCCCCGTGGTGAGTGTCTGGGGGGCCACCCACCCCTACGCCGGTTTCATGGGCTGGGGGCAAAATCCGCAATATGTCGTACAAAACAACCTTGACTGCCGCCCATGCAGCATCTATGGCAACAAGCCCTGTATGCGTGGTGACTTCGCTTGCATGAACAACATACTTCCCGAACAGATTGTGGAAAAGGTGGAAATGGTACTACAAAACAAGAAATAAAATTTTCATTCGATTTGCTGTCATGCTGTCATTTTTCTTCTAAAAGCTTATTCATTAGCTATTTACCATCCATTAAAAAATGACAGCATGACAGCAAACTTCTTTCATAACAGACACACTATCACTTTTTTGGGGCCAAGATATTTATGTTTGGTTCATATACTTTTCGGTGACAAGCAATAGTATAAAAATAAAGAACAACCCATCAAGTTATCCACCGATTTGTGGATAACTGTCGGGAAAACCCTACTCATAACCCTACCAATAACTCTGTGGATATCCACACTCGAAAGGACAAAGCATGAAAACTGTGGATATCCACACGGTTGTGAAACCATTTTGATAAACTTTTCCACGAAATTCCCCCATAAAAAGATATAAACTTATTAACTTTGCACCGAATGGGGATATTGTGGATAAACCTGCTAAAACATTATGAATCAACCGAAAGATATGATACAGGCATGTTCATAAGAAAGCACCACACGTTGATTACCGAATAAGCAAGAAAAAGACTTGAAAGTTATCAACCTATCAACGGCATATCATACTTCCCATATCTTTTTAAAAATTAAAGTGAAAGAAAAGATAATAATAAAAAGATGGTGAAAACAGAATGGATGGAAAAGGGATTTGTCGACGAACCCGTTGACAAGACTTTGGATTTGAAGACCGAGATCAGAAAGCTGTGTAGGGAGAAAGATGCGATTATCCTGGCCCACTACTACACTGTGGGTGACATCCAGGAGATAGCCGACTTCGTGGGCGACTCGTTGGCGTTGGCCCGTAAGGCGGCTGAGACCGACGCACGGATGATGGTGATGTGCGGTGTGCATTTCATGGCCGAAACCTGCAAACTGCTCTCTCCCGACAAGGTGGTGCTTTGTCCCGACCTCACGGCAGGCTGTTCGTTGGCCGACAGTTGTAGGGCTGAAGACTTGAAAAGATTCAAGGACGAACATCCCGGCTATCAGGTGGTGAGTTATGTCAATACCACAGCTGCCGTGAAGGCACTCACCGATTGTGTGGTCACTTCGGGCAATGCCAAGCAAGTAGTCGATTCTTTCCCCGAGGATGCGAAAATCATCTTCGGGCCCGACTATAATCTTGGCAACTACATCAACTCCGTGACGGGGCGCAAAATGCTGCTCTGGAACGGAGGCTGCCATGTGCATGAGAAGTTTTCTGTGGCAGAAATTGTGAAACTGAAGCAGCTTCATCCCGAGGCTGTGGTGATGGCCCATTTGGAGTGTAAGGCCCCTATTCTGGCCGTTGCCGACGTAAAAGGCAGTACGGCCACCATGCTCAAATATGCGCAGGAGCACGATTGTAAGGAATATATCGTGGCCACGGAAGCCGGCATCTTGCACGAAATGGAGCGCACCTGCCCTGAAAAGACTTTCTATCCCGTGCCGCCCGAAGTGAGCGAAGGAGGACTTGGTTGCAGTTGCAACGAGTGCGAGTATATGAAGAAAAATTCTCTTGAGAAGATATACAACTCTCTGAAATATGATTGGCCTACGGTAGAAATCGATCCGGCAATAGCGGCAGAGGCCGTGAAGCCCATCGAGCGGATGTTGAGTTTGAGTTGAGCGAAGCTATGATCTCGGTCATTGTACCTGTCTACAATTCCGAAGACACTCTCCGCCCTTGTGTGGAGAGCATCTTGTCGCAGTCGTTTACCGATTTCGAATTGATACTTGTGAATGACGGGAGCACCGACCTTAGCGGTAGGATATGTGATGAGTGTGCCGCGTTTGATGCCCGTGTACGGGTGAAGCATCAGACGAATGGAGGGCGCACCCGGGCCCGGCATGAGGGTGTAAAACTCTCCCGGGGCGAGTGGGTGACTTTTGTCGATTCAGACGATGCTTTGGCCACAGATGCCCTCCGGCTGCTTTCCGGGCGTGCTACGGCCGATGTAGACATTGTTTTCGGCAATGGTTACACACTACCTTGTATGGCAAGAGATTTCATTCCCATGGCCGAATTTCGCCATCGTGCCGTGCGTGGTGAGGGCACCATCGGTGTGCCGTGGGGCAGTCTCTACCGACGCACGTTGCTTTCTGACTATGTGTTCGACTTGCCTCGCGACATCTATATGGGAGAAGATTACATCTATTGGCTGCGCATGGTGTTTTCCACCGATCTCCCCGTAGCCGTAGTGCAAGCCCGGGTGTATGATAAGGGCCCCGAACATACGAGCAATGTATTTCAATGGACAGCCGACTATTGCGCCCGTTTGCACGGCTTGCGACTGTCGGCCATTCCGGTCGACAGTCACGGAGAATATATGCATGACATGATAGCCGACCGCTTGGTAAATCTTTTCTCTGTTGCCGTTTGCCAATCGTGCAGCCATTGGGCAGGCAGTGCTTTCTATCAATCGCTCATGTCCGACATCCGTGCTTGCCATTATCCCCTCACCCTCAAACAGCGGCTGTTTCTTCATAGTCCGAGTCGTCGCATCCGTAAACTCTATTCTTTATTCTCTTGAAAATTTCGTCGTCTTATTTTTCTTCCCAAAGATGTGACCGGATAAACGTATATTTTGATATTTAATGGCTTTTTATGGTTTTGACTATCCTATAGTCTTAACTATTAAATATTTCGAAAAAGCCTTACACGGAATTTTTCCATGCCTATTTCTCTTCTCAATTCTTTCCAACTTATTATCTCCATCTGCTCCATCAAAAATCTCACTCGGCCCAACCGACATTTCAAAAGAGCCACACTTGAAAGCCCATTCGGGCCCTTTTGCAAAGCCATTTGGGCCGAAAATTTACTTTAAATGGGCTGGGGGGTGTTGTTTGATTTAGGAAACTAAAAAAGGGAAGCACGCACGTGCTTCCCTTGCTATTGCAAAGATACTACATTATTTGTCCGAATGCAAATTGGTAGTGAAAGTTGTTGACAGATTTAATACTTTATTTTTCCTGCTATAATTGATGTATAAGTGCTTTACAGCTGCCTTCCGACGATGTTTTTTCCAGATGTTTCCCATGTTATGATCGCTTATTCATTGTTCTAAGATTATTTTTTTCAGAAATGATAAGTGGCAAATTATCAGCCTTTTTTCTTCATTTGGCCCACAGTGATGGGAAAAAAGCGGTAGACTATCCAAGCGATGGCGGAGGTGAACAGATAAACCAGCAGGAAGACGAGGAGAACTGCGGGATAATCGGTCGGGCCTGTAAAGGGTAGAAAGCGGCTGATGACGGTCGAAAGCACGAGGGGCACACCACCGCAGAAGAAGTAGTAGACCAGCGAATGGGCTCCCGTCCAAGCTATCGGACGGCACTTAGGAAGCTGCTTGAACAGACTGGTAGCGAAGAGGAAAGTAAGCAGAATGTCGATGAAAAACACGGGATAGCTACTGATATTTAACGGCCAGAGCATGAATCTGATACCCATGTTGGTTTCATATACCTTTATAAATAATAATAATAGAAAGAATAATGAGGAGTATGATAGGGTGTTGAAACGGTTGAAAAGCATTTCTTTCGCATGATACAGATAGCCTGCATAGAGGAATATAAGGGCTTGCAGGGCATTGTCGGCTTGCCAGAAATAAGGTTGAGAAGTAGTGGGAAAACACGTGGACAAACCGAATGCTCCGAAAGAGAGCAGGAAGAGTGGGAAGAGTTTTCCACGGGTGATGTGTAAAAATCCGGCAAAAAGCACTTCGGCTATGGCCAGTGCAGCCACAAACCAAGAGGCTTGGCCACTCACAATGTCATAGGCGAGTGAAGCGAGTGAGGTGAAATGGTCGTGAACCAAGGCTTTTGGCACGGCTATGAGCGAAGTGAAGATGAAGTAGGGAAGAATAATGCCGCGAGTTATCGAAACCAATTTTGCACGCAGGGAAAAGCCTTGCGGTTTGAAGAAAAGATAGCCGGAAAGGAAGAAAAACACGCACAGGGCATTGGGCACATAGAGTGTGTAGGGAATGATGTTGGTTCCGGTGTAGTAGATTTCGGTGTGGTCGAGAAGGATAGCCAGCATGCAGCCGCCGCGCAGCATGTCTATCCACAGTTGGCGAGGCTTGTGTCCGGTGTCCGATGAGCAATCGACGCTTGGTTTGTTCATGGTCTCTTGAGTTCTTCTGAAGAATGTTTTTCTGATACCTTTATAGAATCAGAAAAACATTCTTTTCATCAGTCTATCTTACAATGGCTATTTTACACACCACTCCCTTGTCGCCCGAGGCTGTGGCCGTTTGCACCATATACACGCCCGAGGCCACCTTGCGGCCTTTCAGGTCGCATCCGTCCCAAGTGAAGGTGCCGCCGTTGCTGCGGCCATTGGCCACGAGCACGCCGTTGGAAGTAGTGATTTTGACATCTGCATTGTAGCTGAGTCCCGTCACGGTGATAAGTCCCGTGAAGTCAGGACGCACGGGATTGGGATAGGCCCACACGTTGTCTTTGGTCATGGTCTCGTTGGTGGCGGTGGCATCGCTCATGTAGGAGCAGAGACCCATGCCTGTGCCGAAGAACACTTCGCCCGTTTGTTGGTTAATGGCTATTGACTCGACGGAGTTGGAAAGCAATTTACTGTTTTCAGCTGTGAAGTGTTGCAGTTGGACCAAGTTGTCTTCGCTGATGAGATAAACTCCGTCTGCGGAAGTGCCAAACCATTTTCTTCCCGCCCCGTCAATGGCCATACAGGTGATGTCGGAACCCGAAAGCAGATAGTCGGCAAGGTTGGTGCCGTCGTTGCGGGGCACTTTCACTTGTTCAAAAGTAGTGCCGTTGCCGGCTATACTTTGTGCGGTGAGCATCAGTGGGCCGTCGCTTGTGCCTATCCAGATGTTGCCTTTCAGGTCTTCCGCCACACAGTTTACACCGCCATTGGCCACGATCATGTTGCCGTCTTGATTGACGAGCGACTTGTAGGGATTGAGGCCACCCGTTGAAGTTTGGTAGGCAAAGAGCGAGGGAGTGCGGTAGTGGTCGTTGCAGAACCATAGCAGACCTCGGCTGTCGAACATCATGCCCACGATGTTTTCGAGCGATCGGGTGTCGTCATACATCAATTCGGAGTGATGCAGATTCGTCCATTTCCCGTCGGTATATTCCACCAATGAGGTGGAAGGGCTGATGCTGTTGAACATCCAAAGTTTTCCTGTCTTGTCAAAAGTCAGCGAGTTGACAATCACATAGTCTTTATTGTTGTTTCCCACCGTGGAGGCCGTATGGAGACATCCGTTGGTGTTGTCGTTGGAGTAGGCTTTCATGAATCGTCCGTTGTTGAATTCATATACGCCGGTGCGGCCCCCTGCAAACACGTGATCGGGATTTTTAGGGTCGATGTCAAGGCAGGAAGTGTCCACGTATCTATAGCCCGTTTTTGTTGCTATGTCGTCTTCATAGATCTGCCACTCACCGTCTTTGAGCACTTGAATGGTTCCCGGGCGGTTCAGTTCGTCCATACCCCATCCCCCTCCACAGGTGTAAAGTCGTCCCTGATGATATTTCATGAAACCGAAATAGTTGTATTTCGGGCCTCCCGGAGCAAGAGTAGAGGCTATTTCCTTTAATGCTTTCTTGTCTTCAACAGTCTTGGCTGTGTATTCCCCTTTCCGAGTCCAGTTGGATTTGTCAAGGAGGTTGGCTGTCAATGGAGCAGAATAATGTCCACGTGCAGCACTCATGGCATGGATAGCGTTGCCGTCAATGTAAGTGTAGTCTACTTTGAAACCGAGGTTGTAGGTGTCGCTGATTTCGGCATTGCCCATATTCATTTTCACAATGCCGAATCCTGTGGAGAGGTAAGTGAGACTGCCGGCGTGAGAGATGTCGTTAATGGTTTTGTCATCCATGAGGTTGGCATTGCGATAATCGCTTACGTTGGTCACTCGTCCTTTATCATCCATGAGGTCGATATTGAAATTCTCATACACGATGATGAGTTTCCTGACCGTCTTGTTATAGCTGATTTTCGAGATGTTGCAATCGTTCAAGCCATTTATTTTGCTGAATGTGGTAATGCTTTTGTCACCGGTGTTGTAGGCATACAAACTTCCGGAGGCCAGTACATAAAGCTGTCTGCCGGCCTCTTCCACATCCTGCACTTGACTGTAAGAGAGGTAGGCCTTCCATGTTCCTATGCCGGCGGCGGTTGCGGAGAAGGTATGGAAGGCACTCAGCAGCGCAATGGCCATCGATGCTATCAGTTTTCTAATCATGTCGGTATTGTCGGATTTCGAGATGTATGAAATACATCAGTTTATAGATATTAAACCCCATAACGCTTGGATTATTGCCCAAAAGCTGTTGTTTCAGTTTGTTATGGAATATGGAATGGAGAAAGCTGATGAATGGAATGAGGTGAAGCCGTTTCAATTTTTCATTGAAATCGAGTAAGGAAGAATAACCTTTGAGTCGGTCTTTAAAGTGCAGAAGGGTACACAGCGACTCTTCTGTCTTGTTTAGAAAAATATCGTTGGGCTCAAAGTCGTCGAGTGTAATGGGGTTGTCGATGTGGACGATGGGTATATTCTTTAGTTGTAAGTCTTTTCCCAAGAGTACATCTTCGTAGCCGTAGCGGATGAATTTTTCATCGAAAGTGCAGTCGGTAAAGACTTGTTTCCGGATTAGGAAGTTGGTTGTTCTGAATGCCCGGCTTGCGTTCTTCTGTCGGTTGTGGGCACAATGTGCCTTCTCGCAAGCTTTCTCATAACGGTATCTGAGGTTGTTTTTCCACTTTACGGGATCTCCTCCTATACGGATACCGCCAACCACCACATCGCCCGGAGTACGGAGGTAGTTGTCAATGAAAGAAGAATGATCGAGCTTGAGGTCGCCATCGATGAAAAGCAACCTGTCGTAGCGGGCTTGTGAGGCCAGAAAATTGCGGATGGCGGCACGACCTACATTACGCTCCCTCACGATGTATCGTACCCCCGGAAGTGTCTCTATGGCTTTGTTTTCTTCAATACATTGCTTGTCTGTAGAGCCATCATCGGCCACGATAATCTCGAAAGGTACGTGTGTCAAAAGACACTGTCGTTGCAGTTCGGCTACGAGTTGTGTGCAACGGCAGTTGTGAGTGGGCAACAGTATGGATATACCTTTCTCCAATTTTTCTCCTTATCTTTCTCTTTCCTGTACTCAAAACCACCTTATTAGAATGGCGTGACCACCATCTATTACTTTGTTTTGTCTCCGGTGAGATATTCGGCCAACTTAGCCACGGCCCTTGCCCGGTGGCTTATCGTGTTTTTAACATGCTCCCCAAGTTCGGCAAAGCTCTTGTCATAGCCTTCGGGGACAAACAACGGATCGTAGCCGAACCCCTCGCTGCCATGTCTTTCGGTGGCAATACGACCCTCTACAATGCCCTCAAAACGATGGATTTGGGGAATGCTCGTGCAGCCACAGGGACACACATCCTTCTTTTCTATCAGGGCGATGACCGTGCGGAAGCGTGCCTTACGGCTGTCTCTTATACACATCTCCGAGCCCACGAGACCAGAGAGGATCTCGT
>ENA-OXTJ01000336-OXTJ01000336.1-human-gut-metagenome-genome-assembly--contig:-NODE-336-length-16597-cov-30.109842_pt1 | contig 16597 bp, 10 predicted proteins | sample MGYA00249342_ERZ652646 | MGnify/ENA primary metagenome ERZ652646 (study PRJEB26925, sample SAMN05826522) | human gut metagenome | biome: ENVO:2100002; feature: ENVO:00000062; material: ENVO:00002003...
ACTATCCTCTTCGTCGGCAGCGTCAGATGTGTATAAGAGACAGGAGATATTATTGCGATTCGCCCCGGCGAACAACTTCCTGTTGACGGTGTGGTTATTGCTGGTTCGTCGGCTGTTGACGAATCCATGATTACCGGCGAATCCATGCTTGTGGTGAAGCAGGCCGGCGGTTCCGTGACCGGCGCCACCATCAATGGCACTGGATCGCTGCGGTATCGTGCCACGAAAGTCGGCAAAGACACGGTGCTCGCGCAGATTATCGGATTGGTGCAATCCGCGCAAAGTTCAAAAGCGCCGGTGCAGCGCATGGCGGATAAGATTTCAGGCATTTTCGTGCCGATTGTGGTGCTGATTGCCGTGTGGTCGTGCGCGTTGTGGTTTGCGTTTGGGCCGGAACCACGCGTGGTGCATGCGTTGGTGGCTGCGGTTTCGGTGCTGCTGATCGCATGCCCGTGCGCGTTGGGTCTTGCCACGCCGCTTTCCGTAACGGTTTCGACTGGTCGTGCCGCGCAGATGGGCGTGCTGATCCGTTCCGCCGAAGCATTGGAAACCTGCGGCAAAATCAATGCCGTCGTGCTTGACAAAACAGGCACGATCACCGCTGGAAAGCCATCGTTGACCGACGTGTTTCCGCTTGGAAAATGGCGCAAAATGCCGGATGATCTGCTGGCAATTACCGCCAGTGCCGAACGGGATTCCGAACATCCTCTTGCCGCCGCGATCGTTGCGGGCGCGCAAGAGGAGCATCTTACGTTAGGCGAGGCCACGCAATTCCGTGCGATTTCCGGTCGGGGCGTCACTGCGCAAGTCGCGTTGCCGTTAATATCTGCAAATAATCCGACTGTTGCAGCTGACGAATCCTCTGCATCTTCCGTGACCTTCGAATCATCCATATCTTCTCCCGAAACCGCAATGTACAACGTTGCGGTCGGCAATACCGATCTGATCGACGATCTTGACGTGGGCATGCCGAGCGTCGGCGATGAGGATCTTGACGACATTATCGCAACTATGGAACGGCTGTCGGCGGAAGGGAAAACGCCGATGCTCGCAGCAATCGACGGTGAGCTTGCGGGAATCGTGGCCGTTGCGGATACGGTGAAAGCCGATTCGCAGCAGGCTATCGCGTCCCTCAAATCGCGTGGCGTCAACGTGGTGATGCTCACTGGAGATAATGGAACGACGGCGCGTGCCGTGGCCGATCAAGTTGGCGTTGGCAATGTGATCGCGGGAGTGCGCCCGGAAAACAAGGCGGATGAAATCGCGAAACTGCAGGCGCAAGGCTATACGGTGGCAATGGTCGGCGATGGTATCAACGATGCTCCGGCGCTTGCCCGCGCGAATGTGGGATTCGCCATCGGTACCGGTACGGATGTGGCGATCCAATCCGCAGACGTGACATTGATGAATGGCTCGCTGATGGGTTTGGTGCATGCGCTCGACTTGACCCGCGCCACCATGCGCAATATCGCGCAAAATCTTGGATTTGCGCTCGGCTATAACAGCGTCGGCATTTCCATTGCGGCGGGCGTACTGTACCCGTTCACCGGCATGATGCTTAATCCGATGATCGCGGGCGCGGCCATGGCATTCTCGTCGCTATGCGTGGTGACGAACGCGAGCCGACTGCGCCTGTTCGATCCAGGCAAGGCGCTTCGTAAGACGTATCAGGTTCGTCAGCCGAACCCGAACGATAATAATCACAACAACCATAGTCAGAAAGGATTCATCATGGGACTGTTCAGTGATCACAAGGCCAAGAAGGAAGGTATGCACGAGGGTATGGAAGGCATGGGCGGCGCGCACTCCTGCTGTGGCGGCCGCACTGCCAACGGCAATCAGAGCGCGCCCGCCAAAGATCCGGTCTGCGGCATGAGCGTGGATCCGGCCACTGCCGCAGCAACCCGCGAATACAACGGCACCACCTACTACTTCTGCAACCCGGGCTGCGCCGCCAAGTTCGAGCAGAACCCCACCCAATACCTTGCCTGAGTTTGTTTTGGTGGGCGCACTTTTCCCTCTTGGTGATCGCACTGTTTTGGAGTGTTGTGCGGTCAGGAAAGCAAAATCGTGCGATATTCCGAAATCGTGCGGTCACCAGATCAAAATCGTGAAGTCATTTGGCTTGAATCCCCCTGAGTATGCGGCTAAGCGTACCGATTCTTCCACTTGCTGGGGGATTTTGGACTGTGGGAGGCTTGGCAGCGGGAGGATTGTTCCAGTGACTGGAGGTTTTGGGTCTCTGGGAGGCTGGTTGACGGGAGGATTGTTCCAGCGGGTGGAGGTTTTGGGAATGTGAGGGGTTGTTTAGCGTACCGATTGTTCCAGTGACTGGAGGTTTCGGGACTCTGGGAGGCTCGGCAACGGGAGGATTGTTCCAGCGGGTGGGGGATTTTGGTCTCTGGAAGGCAGTTCATATTGCGATATGGTCGCGAACTCGGGCGCTTCGGCGTCCGTGGCGGGAAGTACCGTTGGCACTATGACTGACGGTACTATGCATCTTCTTGATCCTGCTCCTTTCGGACGTATTCTTCCGGCCATGGTCACCCCCATGAAGGCCGACGGTTCCGTTGATTTCGAGGCCGCGCAGAAGCTTGCGAAGCAGCTTGTCGCCGATGGCGCCGATGGCCTTGTGGTCAATGGCACCACGGGCGAGTCTCCCACCACCCACATGGAGGAGAAGGTCGAGCTGGTTCAGGCCGTCAAGGATGTGGTGAGCGTGCCCGTTATCTCCGGTGCGGGTTCCAACGATACCGCCCACACCGTGCGCATGGTGGAGCAGACTCAGGAGGCGGGCGCCGATGCGGTGCTTGTGGTCGCTCCGTACTATTCGCGCCCGTCGCAGGAAGGCGTGTTCCGTCACTACAAGGCGGTCAATGATTCCGCGGACAAGCCGATTATCGTTTACGATGTGCCTGGCCGCACCGGTCTGCACATTCAGTTGGAAACCTACCGTCGTTTGGCTGAGCTTGGTCACGTCAAGGCGGTGAAGGACGCCACCGGAGATATCGCGGGTGCCGTGCGTAAGCGTATGGAAACCGGTTTGACTTGGTATTCGGGCGATGACGGTCTGTTCCTGCCGTTCCTTTCGGTTGGTGCAGTCGGCATTATTTCCGTGATCGCACATGCTGCTTCCGGTCCGATGCGCGATTTGGCTGCCGCATTCGACCGCGGTGACATTCATGGGGCTCAGCGCATTGCCGTGCAGCTTGCTCCACTGGTCGAAGCAATGAACGGCAACGGTTTCCAGGCTGTTATGGCCAAGGCTTCGCTGAAGGTGCGTGGCATTCTCGACTCCACGACGATGCGTCTGCCGAACGTCGGTCCGGGCGAGGCTGAGATCAAGCGCGCGGAAGATGGCATGCGCGCTTCCGGCTTGCTGTAATTGAAGAACTTGTGATTGCGAAACTTGTGATTGCGAAGCGCTTGATTGTCGGCGATTGCGCTGATTCCGGGCATTGTTGCGATCACAAGTTTGCTGGGTTTGCCGTAATACGGCAAACTAACTGAATTCCTCGTTTCCGCACAGGCGGAGACAATTAGTAATAGAAATCCAACTAGGAAATGGCTATAGAAGAAACCAAAACAGTAACTACGCACAAGCGCGGCAGCAAAGCTGCCAAGCGCACTGAAAACACGCAGACCGCGGATGTGCAATCCGTGAAGTCTGTGAGCTCTGAGAAGGTCAGCAAGGCTGAAACGACTTCCAAGAAGGCGAAGTCTTCTGGCCGTGGCGGTGGCCGTGGCAATCGTGCGGGCGATGCGTCCGGTTCCGTTCGTGGCGGTTCTCGCGGCAACGGCAGCGGCTCCTCCAAGGGCTCGAAGAGCACGAAAAACGTGAAGGCCGCAAAGAACACGAAGAACTCCAGAGGTCCCAAGAACTCCAGCGCGGCAAGCTCTTCTGCTGGAAGCCGTCGCAATTCCCGTCTTGCTCCGCAGACCACCGCGCCCCAGCAGGATGACGTGTTGATCGCTCCGCCGAAGTACCGTAAGGGCTCCATGCGCATCGTGCCGCTTGGTGGCCTGGGCGAAATCGGCCGTAACATGAACGTGATCGAATACAACGGTCACCTGCTGCTCATCGACTGCGGTGTGCTTTTCCCCGAAGAGGAGCAGCCGGGTGTCGATCTGATTCTGCCTGACTTCCACTACATCAAGGATCGTCTCGACAAGGTCGAGGCTCTGGTGCTTACCCACGGCCACGAGGATCATATCGGCGGCGTGCCGTATCTGCTGAAGCTCCGCCCCGACATTCCGCTGATTGGTTCCAAGCTCACGTTGGCTTTCGTTGAAGCCAAGTGCAAGGAGCATCGCATCAATCCGCGACTGGTTGAGGTCAAGGGTCGTGACAAGCTGAAGGTCGGTCCGTTCAATCTTGAGTTCGTGAACGTCACGCATTCCATTCCGGACGCTCTGGCTGTGTTCGTGCAGACTCCGGCCGGAAGCCTCATCGATACCGGCGATATCAAGCTTGACCAGCTGCCGCTCGACCATCGCATCACTGATTTGGTGGAGTTCGGCAAGCTCGGCGAAAAGGGCGTGGATCTGCTGATGATGGATTCCACCAACGCTGAGGTTCCAGGCTTCGTCAAGCCGGAAACCACCATTGGCCCAGCTCTTGATCAGGCGTTCGCCCAGGCCACACGCAAGATCATCGTGGCCAGCTTCTCCAGCCATGTGCACCGTGTGCAGCAGGTTGTCGACGCCGCCCACAAGTACGGTCGCAAGGTGGTGTTCGTGGGCCGTTCCATGGTTCGCAACATGTCCATCGCTGCGGATTTGGGCTACTTGAGACTTCCGGAAGACACGGTCATCGACCTGAAGAAGGCCCATGACGTGCAGGACGACAAGCTCGTCTACATGTGCACCGGTTCCCAAGGCGAGCCGATGGCCGCGCTTGGCCGTATCGCCGACGGCAATCATCGCGACATCACCATCAACGAATTCGACACGGTCATTCTTGCGAGCTCCCTGATTCCGGGCAACGAGCATGGCGTGTACAAGATCATCAACAAGCTGGTGCAGCTTGGCGCTCGTGTGGTCAATCGAGACAATGCCGCCGTGCATGTGTCCGGCCACTGCAATGAGGGCGAACTGCTGTACATGTACAACATCGTCAAGCCGAAGTGCGCCATGCCGATCCACGGCGAGAACCGTCACTTGGTGGCCAACGGCATGATCGCGGTCAAGACGGGCGTCGATCCGCAGAATGTGGTGCTTGCCGAAGACGGCGATGTGGTCGATTTGTACCACGGCCAAGCTGCTGTTGTCGGTTCCGTGCCATGCGGCTACGTGTACGTCGATGGCGATTCCGTTGGCGAACTTACCGAGGACGAGCTTGAGAAGCGTCGTATTCTTGGCACGGAAGGTTTCGTGTCGAGCTTCGTCGTCGTCGATACGGAAACGGCTGACGTTGTCGCAGGTCCGAAGATCTATCTCAACGCGGTGGCCGAAGACGAAAGCGAATTCGACAAGGTTCGTCATCAGATCGTCGAGCAATTGCAGGATGCGATGATGGCTGGCACGCACGATACATACAAGTTGCAGCAGATCATGCGTCGTACGTTGGGTAGCTGGGTCGCACGTCAGCTGCATCGCAAGCCGATGATCGTTCCGGTCGTTGCCGATATCGCACAGGATGTTGACGAAGCGATGGGATTGAACGCAGCGCAATGATGAATCGACAGATAGTCAATATTTTTCGCAATATCGCCGATTCCAGCGAAATCAATATTGGAATAATATTGAAATATCGACAGATCGTCAATAATTGTTGATTACATAATCAAAAGAAGGACGGCGTAACCGGCACAACCGGTTGCGCCGTCTCCTATTCAATAAATAGGAATCTCAACACAAATAAGGAGTGACATGCCAGGAGCAAATCTCACCCGAATCGAAGCGGAAGAACGCAAAAGCGTTATCGCAGCACCGGTTCATTACACGGTCAAACTTGATCTGACCCGTGGAGCCAAGAATTTCGGTTCCGAAACCACCATCACGTTCGACGCCGAGCCGGGAGCTACCAGCTTCCTTGACCTGATCGCCACCGAAGTGAGCGAAATCGTACTCAACGGCGAAACTCTCGATCCGGCCGAAGCGTTCGCCGACAGCCGTATCGAACTGAAGAACCTCGAAGCGCACAACGAAGTGACCGTCAAGGCACTGTGCCAGTATTCCAACACCGGTGAAGGCCTGCACCGTAGCGTCGACCCTTCCGACGGCAACATCTACCTGTACTCTCAGTTCGAAGTGCCGGATGCCCGCCGCGTGTATGCCGTGTTCGACCAGCCCGACATCAAGGCCGTGTTCGATTTCTCCGTGCTTGCAGCCAAGTCGTGGATCGTCACCTCCAACATGCCTGCCGCATCCGTGACCGACAATGAAACCGTTACCGAAGAGGGCACGCTCGGCACGCACGAAGCCGAAACCACCAAGCTGTGGGTGTTCGAATCCACGCCGACCATGAGCTCCTACCTCACCGCCATCTGCGCAGGACCGTACGCCGAATGGCACACCGAATACGCCAACGAAGACGGACGCACCGTGCCGATGTCCATGTACTGCCGTCAGGCGCTCGCCGAAGCGTTCGCCAAGGATGTCGACTACCTGTTCGACATCACCAAGAAGGGTTTCGCCTTCTATGCGAAGACTTGGGGCGTGCCGTATCCGTACGCCAAGTACGACCAGATTTACGTGCCGGAATACAACGCCGGCGCTATGGAGAACATCGGCATGGTCACCATCCGCGACCAGTACGTGTTCGAATCGAAGGTCACCGACGCGTATGCCGAGCGCCGCGTGGTCACCGTGCTGCACGAGCTTGCACACATGTGGTTCGGCGACTACGTGACCATGAAGTGGTGGAACGACCTGTGGCTCAACGAATCCTTCGCCGAGTTCACGTCCACTCTCGCCACTGCCGAAGCCACGGAATGGAAGGACGCTTGGGCCACATTCAGCTCCGGCGAGAAGAGCTGGGCACTGCGCCAGGACCAGCTGAGCACCACCCACCCGATCGTCGCGCCGATCAACGATCTGAACGACACGTACGTCAACTTCGACGGCATCACCTATGCCAAGGGCGCTTCCGTGTTGAAGCAGCTCGTGTTCTATGTGGGTCGTGAGAAGTTCTTCAAGGGCATCAACAATTATCTGAACAAGCATGCGTACTCCAACGCTACGCTCGCCGATCTGCTGGCTGAACTCGAGTTGACGTCCGGCCGCGATCTCAAGGCGTGGAGCGCCCAGTGGCTTGAACAGTCCGGCATCAACACCATCGCCACCGAAGTTGAGGAAAACGAGGATGGCACGATTCGCCAGCTTGCGTTGCGCCAGTCCGCTTCGACTGAGCATCCGGTGCTGCGCGCACATCGTCTGGCTGTCGGCTTCTACAATGAGGATCCGGAAACCGGCAAGATCGTGCGTACCGACCAGTTCGAACTTGATGTTGACGGCGAACTGACGATTGTCGAAGCGGCTGCCGGCAAGGCACGTCCGGCGCTGATTTTGGTGAATGACGACGATTTGACATACACGAAGCTGCGCTTCGACGAGAAGAGCCTCAAGTTCGCTGCGGAGAACCTGTATCGTTTCGACGATGCGTTGGCTCGTTCCGTGATTTGGCTTGCATTCTGGGATATGACCCGAGACGGCGAATTGCCGGCAAAGCAGTTCATCGAAACCTCTTTGGCTGCGCTTGCCACGGAACATGAGTCCACCACGTTCCGTTACGCTCTGGCGCAGGTCAGCACCACCGCATGGCATTACACCGCTCCGGCCGACCGTGCCGAAGTGGTGGAGCATGTGGCTGCCGAACTGTTCAAGCTGGCTCAGGCTGCCGAAGCCGGTTCCGACGAGCAGTTCCAGCTGATCACCGCCTACTTGGGTTATGGCGAGCCGGGCGACGCCGCATTCGAAGCGAATGCGAAGGGTCTGCTCGATGGTTCCGTGAAGCTTGATGGCTTGGAAATCGACAACAACTTCCGCTGGACCATCATCAACGCGCTGAGCGCAATCAACGCCATCGGCCAGAGCGATATCGACGCGGAGCTTGCCAAACGTGAAACCACTGAGAACCGTGAGTTCGCATTGGGCGCTCGCGCGGTCGCAGGCACTGCGGAGGCCAAGGAATGGGCTTGGAACGAGGCTTTGCACAACGATGAGCTGACCAACATGCAGCTTGAATCCGTGGCTCGAGGCTTCGCCTCCACTCCGCGCGTCGACTTGGCTGAACCGTATGCGGCCAAGTATTTCGAGGTTGCCGACTGGATTTGGCAGAACAAGACCTTCCACATGGCTGAGGCCCTGCTGGAAGGCCTGTATCCGAGCTATGCCGATCCGGCCACGCTGGTGGATCTCGGTGATGCTTGGCTGGCTTCGCATGCGGACGCCGACAACGCGTTGCAGCGTATTGTGCGCGGCAATGTCGAATCGTCGCACCGCACGCTCAAGGTGCGCGATTTCAACGCGTCCCTCTGATGCCGTTTCTAAATGCCACTTCCGGTAGCTATTCTTAGTAGCTACTTCTGATAACTGCATCTGATATCACTCTTGTGATATTGCCTTACAAGACCGGACCGGCGGCGCGGCTTATCCCGCTGCCAGTCCGGGCTGGTTCGCCTCCAAACAAGCCATCCCAAACAAAAGCTGGTTTCCATAACGGTCAGGCCGAATCCATTCTCACTAATTTGCAGATGGGAGCCAAATATGTCTCTGGTATCGGAACGAGACGGTTTTTTCGGCTGGCGTCAGGTGGACGACCCGTATTCGCTTGAGGAGCGTGGCTGGGTGGAGGATGTCGGCTCGACGGGCTCCTATTATCCCCTGCCTAGATGGCTGGTCTACATGTGCATGGGCGGCTGGAACGAGCCGATACGCGGCTGGACCGGTGGACTGTACGAAAAACACTGCTACTGTCGTTCCGCCCATCATCGCGACGGCTGGGATGGCGTCGTTCTGGACAGCGAGCCTCTGTACTATGACGAGTTCGCCGATGGGGGACGGTATCGTTTCCGATCGGTGGATCCGATGATTTCACGATTCGGTCTAAGAGGGGTCGCCGTAAGGGCCCCGTTCCCGTTGACCGTTGACCTGAACCTGTTCCAATACGCCGCATGCAGCGTCGGCGAGCTGGCATGGACGCCATACGCCGACCTGCGTAACGGTTCATGTTCGAAACGTATGCTCGACCTGATGAACACGTTCCCCCACAAGCCGGGATTCTTCGTCTACAAGGGGTACCTGTACGCGTGGATCAACCGAATGCTGCAAGCGGGCCGCGAACCGCATGTCGCCATGCACTGCGCCTTGGAGCCGTACACGGAGCTGGAGCTGTTCCGCGCCTACCGCGTCTACTACGAGCAGCTGCAGCGGGAAATCCCGGCACCCTGCATGGGCGACATCGTCTGGCCGGACCAGTGCGACCCGCGGTTTCCGTTGGAGAACGATCCGCGTGCCGCACACTACGGCATGTGGGTGTATTCCGGCGGACTGTCGTACGGTGGCAAAACGAGCTGAATGGGCGTCAGCGCCATGGGACGCTAATATGATCTTCCTTTCCTATGGGCGAGTGATTACTTCGCGAGGGACTGCATAAGGCGGATGCCGTTCGTTTCTCTATGAATAAGTGTTCAGATCGGCATTAATTTCAAATGACTATCTGAAAATATCTAATTATTCTAGTTAAAACTATGCTCATTTGTTGATATACTTTGCGAAGTGTTCTTTCGCGCGGTCTTTCGCGCGGTCCGTACAAGCCATGCCACCATATACGCGCAAAACACGGCGATACTGGCAGCTTCCACGAATCGTTTGAAATTCGTATCAGGATCTTGGATTTTGTGCAATACAAGCGGTTTCATGGACGTTTCGGCATTATTCTGGGCGTGCATGCCACCTGTTGAAGTCGGGCCTCGAAGACTGTCGGAAAGCGCTATGTTCAGCGCGGTTTGTGGGTCCACCAGTCCCCATCCAATGTTGTTGTCTCGCTGGTCGGAATTTGGTCGATTCGCTGAAACGAGCAGTCGTTGCCGCCATTGTGCGGGTGTTTCATTCGGATATTGTGAGGCGATGAGGGCTGCCGCGCCGCTTACATATGCGGTCGCGAAGCTTGTTGAGGCTGCGTCGGTGGCGTAAAGGCAGTCCACGCCGCCGGGGACGGTTGAGGCAACGTATGCGCCGGGGGCCGCGATGTCCACTTGGGTGCCGTGGACGGAATCGTCGGTGATATTCAAATCCGTATCCACGGCGGTGACTCCTACGACTTGGCTGTAGGCTGCGGGGAATCGTCGTCCGTCCTTGGTGCTGGCTGACGTGAGCCGGTTTCCTGCGCTGGAGATGATGAGACTGCCATGTGATTCTGCGTAATCCACGGCTCGCCTCATTTGAGGAAGATCGGTGATGTCGCTTAATGAAATATTGATGATTTGCGCATGGTGGTCCACGGCTTCGATTACCGCTTTGCTGACGTCTTCCATGCTTGGTCCGCCGGTTTGCTTTCCGTTTTCTTCGTGGAGTGATTCGAATATGCGGATCGGCAGTATGGTCGCGTCTGGGGCGAATCCTTCTACGGACGACCCGTCTACTGCACGCGCCGCGATGATTCCTGCGATGATGGTTCCGTGGGAGTATATGTCGGTCATGCCGTTGGTGGCGTCTCCTGAAATATGACTTACCCCAGGTGTTACGGCGTTTGCCAAATGTGGATTATCCACATCTACCCCGGAGTCGACTACCGCCACGGTTACGCCTTTGCCCGTGGATTGACGGTGCAGTGTTTCGAAGTCGAAGAGCGTGTTGGTCCAAGGAGTGTCATTGATGTAGTTTTCGACGCCGGCTTGGCATTGTGCTTGCGCGTCTGCCGATGCGGCGCCTGTTTCAGGATCATCCGTTGCGTTAGTGGCTGCGTCAGTGGTCGTATCGGCGGTTGATGACGACGCATTGCCGCCATCGTTTGTTTGCGATGCGCTGGATTGGGTGCTTCCTGGAGCGGATCCTGCTGCTTGGACTGATAGTTCGACGCCTTGGCTAAATAGGTCTATCCATGCGCGGGGAATGGCTTGCACGTCGTTTTTGGCGTATCCAAGCCGTTTGAGGGTTTCTTTGTTGGCATTCGCAATGGGATACGCGGTTCCTGTGGAATCCACGGCGAAAATGTAGCCTTTGTCGGATGTGCCGATGGAGGCCTGCAGTAATGCTCCGGTGCCGCCTTTGAGCTTCACTGTTGAACTGGTATTGCTTGACGGGTTTGTTTTGGATGTGCCGCTATGTGCTGAGTTGTTTTGTTTGACTGCTAAATTTACATGGGTGTCGGCTTTTTTCCTTCCTGCCGTTTCCAAATTGTAGATTGCGCACGCGGAGACGTTTCCGGATGTTGCCGATAGCTCTTCGGAGGGCCAATCTTCCGGAATTGCGGATTTGGTGGAGTTTGAGAAGAATTGGAAGTCGGCCGCGCTGAGAACGTTCGGCTGTGTGAATTCATCCGTTTTTCCCGTGATGTACAGGCCGTAGGTAAAATCGGTGAGTGGGGAAAGCGATCCATCGGAACGAACCACATATTTGGTTTTCTTGGCATCGCCTTGCTGCATGACTACGCTGCCGACCAGCGCTTCAACGCCGTGGACGGTAATGCTGTTGCCTGCTCCGTCCACCGAGATTTGTTCGATTGGGCTTCCTTGCTCGAACAGGTTGATCCATTGTGCGGTTGCGTCGGTGGAAGCGGTTTCGGGAATGCCGAATGCTCTGAGGAACGCGTCTCGTAAGGTTGCTTCCTGAGGAAGCTGGTATCGGTGACTTCCGTTGACGAGGTAGCTGATGCCGTCCACATTGGCGACAATTGCCGTTGCCGTGTCTGTGACTTGAGACGAAGCGTTGCTGAGCGTGGTTGTGATGTTGCTGTCGGAGACGCAGCTATTGATGGATCCTGCGATGAGATTGTTTTCTTCCGGTAGCGAATCTGGCGCGCCGAGGATGCCTATGGTGGAACCGATGGGAATGTTTTTGAGCTGGTCGTCGGCTACCGTGAGCACTTTGAAGTCGGATGACGGAATGAGCAGTCGTGCGCTGATGGCATTGATGACGGGGTGCAACGTTCCATTTGAACTGACATATCGTGCCGCTGAGTTTTTTGCGACGATGAGCTTGTTGTTCTCCCAACCGTCTGGCAATGATGGACTTACCATGCCGTAGAAAAGGCTGACAAGTATTGCTATGACGGTAAGCCCTACACCCACTATTACGGGAGTCTGGTTTTTCTTCGGAGTGAGTTCCACGCCGTCTGGAATGCCGCTGCTGAAAGCGGTGACGAGTCTGCGGCGCGAGTAGCTTTGAGCTTCGGCAAGGTCTTTCTTGTTGGCCATGAGCGTCCTTACAGCGTGATTGCCAGGTATGCGAGCGGCAAAATAAGCATGATGCATATGGTTTCTGCGGCGTCCGCCACGCGCGTGGCGAATAGCGTATGCTTGCGTAAGACATAGGTGAACAGTATGGTCGCGAAGGCGCATGCGAGCATGAGTAGAATCAGCGGAATGCTGAATTCCTGATGCGTTTGCACGCTGAGCGATCCGGTCACGATGATTCCTATGCCTGCGGCGCCTACGGTTACGCACATTTCGCGGAACGTATAGATCTGCCTGGAATCGAGCAGCATGCCGAGGAATGCGGCGAGGCATAATGCTGACCCGAGTGGCGTGTCCAACGTGTTGAGGAGCGGTGCCGCTATGAGCAGCAGCGCGGCGACGCAGATTCGTCCGATGAAGAGCATGGTCGAGCCTGCTATATATCTACGTTTGATGTCTTGGTAGTCAATGTCGTTAGGAAGCGCGAAGATTTCCGATTCGCTATGCGGACTGTCTACGCTGATTCTTGCAAAAGACAGACACATCCAAGGCAGGGCGCTCGCGGTGAGTGCGGTTACGGCTGATGTGAGGATCCAGATATGCCCCATCTGCTGCGGCATGAGTGTGCTGAGGACGCTTGGTATGGCGCAGATGGCACCTATCAAAATGGGAATATAACTGTATGGGCGTGTTTTGGATGCGGCGAGACTCATGAGTATGCCTGCGGCGGCGAGTCCCAGGCTCGCTCCAAGAAGTGGCAGGGCATGCAGTGGCTGTTTGCCTGCGAGCAGGTTGACGAGTTGATATCCGCCAATCGCAGTAAAAATGCTGGCGATGAGTCCGATTGCGGTTGATTGCACGGGCAGGTTTTTGCCGCATAATGCGGCTGTGAGCGCTAGAAGTATTGCGCTGAATCCAAATGCGAGAACCGATGCCCATATGGATGCGGGGAAAAGCGTGATCCATCCGGCGCTGATAACAAGCATGCCGAGGCCGATGACAAGTGACGTGAATGTGGTGTGGTCGCTGGTCCAAGGGCGGTATACGTGCTGTACGCTGGCGCCTACTGCCTCTACGACGTCATCGTAAATGATGTCGGTGTCTGATGATGCTCCGGGCTCAAGCGTGAGCGTGGAGTGGTTTGGAACGTGTTGTTCGCGAAGAGTCTTTGCGGGGGAGAGTGGATCGCCGTCGCTGGTGAGCAGCCTGTACCCTCCGTACACGATCGACGGATCGAGTATGCCGAGTCGTCGGGCTATGTCTGGTAGAAGATCGGCGATGATGGGGCCGTCGTTCACCCGCAGCGCGATTGTGCGCGTTTTATAGGAGACGGTGATTTGGAGTGTATCTGTCGTATTGATGGGGGGTGAAGATGGGGTATTTTGTCTTCCGTACGGGAGCGGTGGCGGGGAGATGTTCATGCTCTTCCTTAGAGAATGCCGTAAGGCGCTGTATCGTGTCTATAAACAATACAACTATAAGGCATTGAGAAAAATGATTGCATTTTTGCAGTGATTGTCATTTGTTTCTGAAAAAATTGCTTAATTTTCAGTAAAATTGCTATGCCTAAGTGACTTTTAAGTTAACGTCAAACGATTGACGTGAGTTCATCTCGGGTTTTGGATACTTAATGAATTTAAATTTTACTGAATTTGTTATTGCTGTTATTGTTATTCCTTGGGGGAGTCGTGTCTCATTGTGGCTTCCCTAAGAAAGAATGCCTCCAAGGAAGGAAACAAGATGGCGGAACAGATCAGAGCCGAAGAAGGGGCAATTGAGAAGGGTGCCACTGCGGTCGACAATGCGCGCTCGGGTATCGAGAACCGAATCAAAGATATCGAAGCGAAGATGGCGGAGCTGGGCTCTTTCTGGAGTGGTGACGCGGCCGTGTCGTTCAACGCGCTGATGTCCAGTTGGCAGGAGAAGGCCACGTCCTTGAACAATATTCTCATTGATCTTTCGGATAACCTACGGGGTACAGCCAAGGATCAGGCTGCGAATGAGGAAGACAACCAGTCCCGTACGTCCAAGTTGCAGGCGTTGCTTGGCTGACATCATCGAATTGAACTAGAAAGCTAAAGGAGAAAACATATTATGGTAAGTTCTTTTTCGGTTCGTCCGGAGCAGGTGGATGTTTTGGCGAGCGATATCGCTGCCGATGCCAAGAGCATTGCTCAGGAGCTTGAAAACCTCAATAGCCAGGTGAGCGCTTTGATTGGTCAGTGGGACGGTTCCGCTCGTGAGGCATATCATCAGGCGCAACGCAATTGGGATGGCAAGTTGCAGGAAATGAATCAGATTCTTGGCCAGATTTCCCAAGCCACCTCACAGATCGCACAGCAGTACGTGGAGTCTGACGCGCGTTCGGCGGGTCGTTTCTGATGTCGTGTGATTCCGTGTGTGTTCCACGAAAGGTGTGGGGCGCATACGGAATCTTTCCGGTTGGGAATATGGGTGTTGACGAGGAGCGGATCGGGCATGGTAGTTGAAATCAAAGCGGATGTTGAAAATGCGCGTGCGATAGCGAATGACATGGATTCATATGGCGAGTCGGTTTCTGAATCTGCAGGGCGTTGCGGCCAGGAAGCGTATAGCCGCGATACCGCTTTTGGCAAGGAATTCATGAGAAGCGCTTCCGCGTATACCCAGCTGCTGCAGGGAACTGGAGCGAATATAGGCGAAGCCATGAGTGGTTTCTCGCAGCGCGTTTGCAGCGCTGCGAAAATATTTGAACAGGCCGAAGAACAGCAGGTGGCTTCTATCAATAAGGCTGAGGTAACAGTTCAGGAGGCTGCACCTGTTGTTGGAAAAACAAAGGGTAAAGCATCCGACATACACGAGACTTCTAAGAAGAACGAGAGCGATGAGGCGTTTGAGCCGCTGCTGTCATTAGTGGATAGTGTGGTGAATGTGCTTTCGATTCCTCCGCTACCGCCGAAGACTCTTTGAATTTGCTGATTAAGTGACGTGTTGCGTTTGTTATTTCCATACGAGAAGGGGTTATTGATGACGCGAGATTTGTGTGCATCGCATGTGCGAAAGGTGCGCGGTGTGCTGTCGGTGTTGGCGGCGGTGTTGGCTTGTGTGGGGTTGTGTGTGCCGTCGGCGGTGGCTTCGGATGGTGTGGATTGGCGTGTCGATGGTATGGGCGTGCGTGACGCGTGGGCCCAGGGGATCACGGGCAAGGGCGTGAAGGTCGCGGTGCTTGATAATCAGATGGTGTCGGATTATCCCGCGCTGGCGGGCGCGGACGTGTCGTACAAGCTGGTGACCGAGGGCGGCCAGCCCTGCTATCTGGAAACCGGTGATGGTTCCGTTTCCTCCGAGCCGGTTTCCACGGATGATCCAACGGTCCTTTCGTCCAGTGGATACATGATGACGCATGGCACTCACATGGTGTCGCTGATTGCGGGTAACGGTAGCGGCTGGGATGGTGGTTCCGGTATCCAAGGCATCGCTTCTGGGGCTTCCGTGATTGCCTATATGCTGGACGCGGACTCAAAGGGCAATCTGGGAGAGCTTAATATGCCTCTTGCCTGCAGAACTCAGAATAACGAATCCACTGTGCAGACAATAGGTCCGAGTGTTCGTGATGCGGTTGATTCCGGCGCGAGGATCATCAATATGTCGTTCGGGTATGGGGATGTCAGTGATGCTATTTTCCGGGACTATATGTTGTATGCGCTGCGCCATGGCGTGGTGATGGTCTCAGGTAGGTCCAATGGTTCTTGGGCTGGCCTATATGATCTGGTGGGCGCTCCGGGCACGACTGATTATTTCCCCGGTGTGGTGACGGTGAACGCGGTGGATTCGGCGGGGAATCTGCAGGAGTCGTCGGATGTGATGGACGGGAACGTTTCGGTGCTGAGTCCGGGCGTGGGCGTGCCGTCCTACCGGAGCACGGATTCGCGTGAGATGGATTCGACTGGCGGCGGCACGTCGACCGCGGCGGCGAATCTGAGCGCGTATCTCGCGCTCGTGATGCAGCGGTGGCCGGATGCGACGGGCAACCAGATCCTGCAGTCTTTGGTCCGCAACACCAAAAGCAACACGTCGGGCGAGCCGGAGTTGGATCCGGAGCACAAGCGTGGTTTCGGGATCGTGGATCCAGGCAAGTTGCTGTCGGTCGATCCGGCCCAGTATCCCGATGTGAATCCGCTTCTGGAGTGGGCTGTGAAGACGAGCGGGGAGCATGAGGAGACCAAGGGCATGTACCTGTCTCTTATACACATCTGACGCTGCCGACGAAGAGGATAGTG
>ENA-OXTJ01000339-OXTJ01000339.1-human-gut-metagenome-genome-assembly--contig:-NODE-339-length-16520-cov-10.763984_pt1 | contig 16520 bp, 15 predicted proteins | sample MGYA00249342_ERZ652646 | MGnify/ENA primary metagenome ERZ652646 (study PRJEB26925, sample SAMN05826522) | human gut metagenome | biome: ENVO:2100002; feature: ENVO:00000062; material: ENVO:00002003...
TGGGACAATGGGTCGCAAGCCAGCAATGGGCGTACCCGAAAGGAAAACTGACGGACGAACAAGTCGAGCGGCTGAACAGAATCGGGATGTACTGGGGCAACCGCAATGACCGCCAGTGGAACGAAGGGTATCAGGAAGCGAAGCGCTACTTTGATGCCCACGGCGCCCTGAACGTCCCTGCCGATTATGTGTCACCGAACGGTTACAACCTTGGCAATTGGGTCAAACGGCAGCGGTATACCCGCCAGAATCCTGAAAAAAGCTGCGCTGTTCTGACAGAGGAACGGATTGCAAAGCTGGATGCCATCGGGATGCGGTGGGAGAAAGCGGATTCGAGGCCGCGCCGGTTAGAACTGGCACAAGAATCTAAGAGGAAAAGTGAAGACCTGAATGTTTCGGCTAACCACAAAACGGGGGAAGATATCGGTTTGTGTAGTTAATAGCTCGACCCAAAACAGTTGCTGTAATCTGGGTCGTAAAAAGAAAGTCTAAAGGAGTTATTGGAGAGGATTATGTCAAAGTTTCAGCATGATGTGATGTTGAGGGTCGTGAAGATCCTGAATGTTCTGATGATCGAACTGCCGTTTGCGGCCTGCTGGTTCCTGTACTACTCGCACCAGACCTATGCAAATCTGGCATGGGAGGGTCATTTTGCGATTTTAGGCCTGTTTTTTATCCTGTACATTGTACTCGGTAAAATCTACGATGCGTTCTGGATGTCCATGCAGCGGGTCTCGGAGCTTGTGTATGGCCAGATCCTTGGCGCGATGGCAACCGATGGTATTTTGTACATCGTGATCTGCCTGATGTCCGCAAAGCTCTGCAACCTGTTGCCGGGTATTGCGGCAATTGCGGGGCAGTTGGTGATGGCCGCGATCTGGGCATCCTGCGCACATAAATGGTACTACAAGACCTTCCCGCCGCAGAAGACCGCGGTGGTCTACGATGTGCGACACGGTATGGAAAAGCTCATCAACGAGTATGGTCTGAGCCAGAAATACGATGTGCAGGTCACCTTGAGCGTGTCGGAGTGCTTGGCAGACCTGAGCATTCTGGACGGTATGGAGACTGTTTTTGTCAGTGGTGTTCACAGCCATGAACGAAACATTATCCTGAAGCACTGCGTAGGGAAGGGCATCAATATGTTCGTCATTCCCCGCGTTGGCGACGTTATTATGAGTGGCGCTTGGCCGATGCACATGTTCCATCTGCCGATGCTGCGTGTCGGTCGTTACATGGCAAGCCCGGAGTTCTTGTTCATCAAGCGCGCGATGGACATTGTAATCTCGCTGCTGGCACTGATCATCCTGAGCCCGCTGTTCCTGATCACAGCTATTGCGGTCAAATCCGATGGTGGTCCCGCCTTCTATAAGCAGGTGCGTCTGACCAAGGATGGCAAGCAGTTTGAGATTTTGAAGTTCCGCTCTATGCGTGTGGATGCGGAAAAGGATGGCGTGGCACGTCTTTCCACCGGCGACAAGGATGACCGTATTACAAAGGTCGGTCACATTATCCGCGCCTGCCGTCTGGACGAGCTGCCCCAGTTGCTGAACATCCTGAAGGGTGATTTGTCTGTTGTAGGTCCTCGCCCGGAGCGCCCGGAAATCGCTGCGCAGTACTGCGAGGAGATGCCGGAATTTGCGCTGCGGCTTCAGGCAAAGGCTGGTTTGACCGGTTATGCGCAGGTGTATGGCAAGTATAACACCACCCCCTACGATAAGCTGCAGATGGATTTGATGTATATTGCCCATCCCAGCCTGATCGAGGATCTGAAAATTATGCTGGCAACCGTGAAGATCCTGTTTATGCCTGAAAGCACGGAAGGTGTGGCAGAGGGGGCGACTACGGCGATGGGGCAGGAGACGAAGTGATGCAGAATTACAGCGTTTTAATGTCTGTTTATCACAAAGAAAAACCGGAATATTTGAGACAGGCAATAGAGAGCATACAAGCGCAGACGCTCTCCACAAATGATTTCGTGCTGGTATGTGATGGACCTCTGAACGAACCATTGGATAGCGTAATCGCAGCGAAGCAACAGGAGATGGGTGAATCTCTGAATGTTGTCCGCCTCGCGAAGAACGGTGGACTTGGCAACGCACTCAATGAAGGCATCAAGCATTGCAAAAATGAGCTGGTTGCCCGGATGGACAGCGATGACATCGCTTATCCGGATCGATGTGAAAAACAGATCGCTGTGTTTAACACACATTCGGAGGTGAGTATTTGCTCCGGTATCGTGGAGGAGTTTACTACTGATCCGCACACAGTCGATACAAGGCGTGTGCCGCCCGAGACAAATGCGGAAATCGTAGAGTTTGCAAAGAAGCGCAATCCGTTTAATCACCCCTGCGTGATGTATAAGAAATCCGCAGTCGAGGCAGTTGGCTCCTATCAGGATTTCTATCTTCTGGAGGATTATTACCTCTGGCTTCGAATGCTGATGGCAGGATATCAGGGTTACAACATTCAAGAGCCGCTGCTCCATATGAGAGCTGGCTCGGATATGTATTTAAGAAGAGCCGGTTGGAAATACGCCAAGACGCAGGCCAAGTTGTTCAAATTTATGAAACAGCAAGGCTTTATTGGAGAAGGACAGTACATAAAGAGCTGCGTGATTCGCAGCGGGTCGGCGCTGGCTCCCAACTGGCTGCGGAAGTTTATGTTTGAGAAAGTGCTGAGAAAGTAAAGAGGGAGGATGTCCGATGTTGAAGACTTGCTACTCACTGTCCAGCGAAATGGGAAATATCATGCCCGCACTTGCAATCATAGTTCCCATTCTAATCGAAGCAACGAATCACGGAAAACGCAAAGGACATCGTATTCTAGTTGTTCTATCCACTGTGCTATGCATTTTTCTTGTTGTAAACCACTATGCAATGCAAAAATACACGATGATTCCGACAGGTATCATCGATAGTACCTACAAAAGTGCAACCAGTGAACTCGAGAAAGCAGAACTCAGATGGAATTTGCCTTCATCTGACACAACCGCAATAGATTCTCAAATCATTGACAGCATGGACAAAGAGGAAGGCTCCATCGTGCCGAAGCATACACAGGTTCATCTGTACTATCGAGAACCGGATAAGGGCGTTCCCGGCAGTTCTGATCCTGCTCTGGCAACGCTTGATATTCAAATCGATTCAGCTGAGGTCTTTCAGGATGGATTTCACTATGAATTTCCGGATCCGGAAAATCCAGAACGAACGGTCCTGATCGATTTCACAAAGGGGCTCTCCGGAAAATTCCATTACACATGGCCATTGAGCGAAGAAGAGGCATCCATCGTTGGACATGGAGGCAAACTTTACGATGAAAATATGAATGAAATTTCAGGTGGAATATACTGGTCGGACACGAATGGGAACTTTGCAATGCAATTTCCGGATGATCTTCCTTCTGGAACCTACGTCTATGAACTCTATCAGGTATTAAATGGAACATTTATGTCGTCACGAATCAGATTTTCGTTCTAAATAGGTGGAAATCGGATGATTTGAGCTGGAGGATTATTCTGCGGTGAAAAGAGTAGCCTATGTTATCAATTATATTGTAAAAAACGGCCCCAGCAGTGTGGTTTTGAATCTTATCAACAATTTGGACAGATCAGAATATGATATTTCCCTGATTACCTTGTTTGAAGGCAACAATGCGGAGGTCGTTTCGGCTCTGCGGAATAACGGTGTGACTGTTTATGAGTGCAGTACGCTGAGTCGTATGAAATGTCTGCTTGGGCAAAGCAAGGAATTCTCGGATATTGTTGATAAAGGTCATTTTGACATTTTACACACCCATGGAATCATTCCGGATGTACTTTCCTCGCGTCTGCACACAGCAGCAAAGCGCATTACGACGATCCATAATAATATGTATGAGGACTATCTTGATTCCTATGGCTATGCCAAAAGCCGCATCTTCATTGCGTTGCATTTGGCAGCTCTGAAAAAACTGGACGTGTGTGTGTGCTGCTCGAGATCTGTTTATGATGTGATGAAACGGCGTTTGCCGAACGCATCGTTTATTCGCAACGGTATCAAGCCGGTGCAGGCTCATTCCGTTATAACCAGAGCCGAAGTTGATGTGCCAGAAGATGCCTGCGTATTTCTCTATGCGGGTGTGTTGAATTCCAGAAAGAACATTGTCTGGCTAATCGATAATTTTGTGCAATATCACGAAGGCGACGAGTATCTGCTTGTTTTGGGCAAAGGTGAAAAAGAAGCAGAGTGCAAGGCAAAAGCGGATGACCATGTGCGGATGCTGGGATTTCAGACTGATCCGATTGCATACATGAACATTAGCGATGTATATGTGTCCGCCTCCAAATCTGAGGGATTTTCGATTTCGGTGCTGGAAGCGTTGTCCTGCGGGCTGGGGCTGTTCCTATCAGATATTCCTTCGCACCGTGAAGTCGTGGAGATGGGACAAGACGTTTATCTGGGTGAGACGTTCTCACAGGATGATTTTGAGATAAAACTGAAGGCACTGAGAGAAAGAAAGACAAATAAGGCCGAGATCAGGGCATTTCAGGAGAAGGAACTGTCGGCGAAAGAAATGACAAAGAGGTACGAGAGCTCCTATTTAAATTGATGAATTGCAGTGGAGGTAATACAAAGGATGGCGGTATATTGGTCGGCATGTCTAGCATCATTTGCATTTACATGGTTTGCTACGCATGTTAAACACGATAAAGAGGGAATAGGTTATTGGTTGTTGGTGACCTTTGTAGCGGCGTTCCCTTTGATTTTTATTTCTGCAATTCGATTTAATGTTGGAGCAGATTATATTCCGTATTATAGATACTATCTTGGAATATTGAATGGATCCGGGCAGGGCAGATACGAAATATTATATTATTTGGCAAATAAACTGGTTGCATTCTTTCATCTATCTGCGCCATGGCTTTTTGGATTTACGGCATCCTTGTTTTTGATGCCGGTTTATAAAAGAATAATATCTGATTCGCCCTATAGGTATATGAGTATATTCCTTTTGCTGGGGATGACGTACTTCTTTTATTTCCTTAATGGAACACGACAAATGATAGGCGCGGCCTTTTTGCTTTTGTCAATCCCTTGCATTGAAAAGAGAAAATTCATTTCATTCTTGTTGCTAGTATTGATTGCAGCCGGTTTTCATACAACCTCTATTGTCTTCCTGGCAGTTTATTTTTTAGTGTATATGGATTTGAATCCTAGGATGCTGGCAGTTATTACACTTGCAGTTTTTGCTTTTGGCCAATTCTTTGCTAATATAGCAAACAATCTCCTTAGCGGGATGGACTATTATTCCACATATCTCGAAAGTGTGTTTGCACAACGTGGACAGGGGTATGTTGTATTGGCAATGAATGTCTTGCTTGTGTTTTTTGCAACTTTTTTTTATCAGCGAGAGAATCCAAAATTCAAGATATACTATAACCTTCAAGTAGTGGCATTATGGGCATCAGCATTAACGGGTAAAATTGTTCTGATTGACCGTTACAGAATGGTTTTTGGTTTGGCATCGGTCATTCTTGTTCCTATGACTTTGAATGGAATTGAAAATAAGAACACAAGGGTGATTTGTTCTGTAGCAGTTGTCACGCTATATTTTGTCTATGCCATGTACACTGTCGGTGTGCAGAATAGTAATATGGTGCTGCCGTATCAAACCATTTTTTGACTGATAAAATAGGGAGAACGTGAATCATATGGGCAGTGAGTTAACAGTGGTTGTTCCGGTTTATAACGTGGAAAAGTATCTGAGAAAGTGTATCGGCTCTATTCTTGGTCAAACATTGACTGCAGATGAAATAATTCTAGTTGATGACGGTTCTAAGGATAAGAGCGGAGAAATTGCAGAGGAGTATGCGGCGAAATACGAGAATATAAAAGTGATCCACCAGAAAAACGGAGGACTTTCTGCAGCAAGAAATACCGGTATTGATGCAGCAACGAAGAAATATATCGCCTTTGTTGATTCGGATGACTATATTGACTCAACGATGTATGAAACGCTGATGAGTCGATTGCAGAATGATAGTGCGGATATTTCGATTGGTGGCGTGTGGTATGAACAGGAAAATGGAGCAAAATATTCTCCTTATGCATCGGATATCACGAAGGTCTGGAATAAAACAGAAAGCCTGATTGAATTGAACAGCTATCAGTACTTCAACATGAGCTTCTGCGATGCAATTTTTAAGCGCGATTTATTTGAAATGGAAGCCTACGGAGAGGGACGGCTGCGATTCCCTGTCGGAAAGCTGTGCGAAGATTTTTATTTGATGCATAGGATCGTGGCTCGGGCGGAGACTGTAACCTATACTTCTACACCGTTCTATCATTATGTGCAGCGTGGAAATAGTATTTCGAGAAACGCAAAAGTCAATTTGGCACCGATGGATGCTTCAATCGCGCAGCTTGCGTTCTATAAAAAGTGGTTCCCGGATTTGGAATACATTGCTGAGACAGCGGTCTTTTTTGCGCACGCCAGCATTTATACGACTTACTGCAGAAACGGTCAGGAATGCCCTGAGAATTTATTAAAAAAAATAAATCCGATTTGCAGGAAATATCTTAGAAGTGTGCTAAAAAACAGCTATATTCCAAAGGTGAAAAAGGTGCAGGCACTCATGTTCTGCTATGCAAAGCCGGCATATAAAACAATTGTCAGCAGGAGGGAACACAGATGAATATAAGCAATTGCTTACATACAATTAAAAGAATATGGAGCAAGAGATCACCAGAAAGCTGGCTGGACTATCTGCGTGCTGAGGGCATGAGAATTGGAACAGGAACAACGCTATTTTCCAAACCATCTGCGGTACTAATTGATTTGACTCGCCCATGGCTTATTGAAATTGGGAAAAATGTACAAATTACGATTGGTGTGAAAATTCTTACACATGGATATGATTGGTCAGTTTTGAAGGGGAAATATGGTGAAGTTTTGGGCAGTGCCGGTAAAGTGACAATTGGTGATAATTGTTTTATCGGGATGAACACCGTGATTTTAAAGGGTACATCTATTGGAAAGAATACAATCATCGGAGCAGGAAGTGTAGTAACGGGGGGGGATACCCATCTGATTGCGTGATAGCCGGTAACCCTGCCAAAGTCATCTGCTCTTTGGATGAGTATAGAGAAAAAAGACAAAAAGCCCAGCTTGCTGAGGCAGTTGAATTGGTCCAAGAATATTACAGTGTATACGGATATGTCCCACCCAAAGAGGAACTGGCAGAATTCTTCTGGTTATTTGAAGAAAGAACAAAGATAGAAAATAAAGCGTTTATCGGAAAGATGAAATGCGTCAATAATTATGAAGCGTCCATGGATGCATTTTTAAGCAGTGAACCTTTGTTTCATAGTTATGACGCTTTTATAGAGCACGCCTTAAAAGGTGGAGATAAATTCTTGACAGGTTGATTTAATAGGGCGTAGATAGATGGAGAGATAAAAGAAAAATGAACGATTTAATTTCAATTATTGTACCAGTGTACAAGGTGGAGCCTTATCTGGATAGATGTATCAAAAGTTTGATTAGTCAAACCTATAAAAATTTGGAAATCATTTTGGTGGACGACGGCTCGCCGGACAATTGTCCAGTTATGTGTGACGCATGGGCGCAGAGGGATGTGCGCATCAAGGTTATCCATAAGAAAAATGGTGGCTTATCTGAAGCACGAAATTCTGGTATTACAGTCTCAAATGGAAGATATCTTGCTTTTGTGGACAGCGACGACTATGTGGATGAGCGTTTTGTGGAGTGTTTATATACCCAGATACGAGAGAACGGTGCACAGATATCGTGCGTTGGTCTGCAGAATTTTAGCGATAAGGATTCTGTGAATATAGATACAGAACAGCATAGGACGATACTCTATCAGCGAAAAGAAGCAGTGGTAACGCTGTTTGATGAATCGAAATTTGGAAATTATGCTTGGAATAAATTGTATGATCGGAAGTTGTTCGATACGATCAGTTTCCCTGATGGGAAACTATTGGAAGACATCGCCACCACCTATCGTCTCTTTGAACAGTGCGATACAATTTCTTATTGCCCAGCAAAACTCTATTTTTACTATCAACGAGCTGAAAGCATTCTCCACAGTGTGAATGCAAAGTTAGAAACGGATTGGTATTCGATTGCGAAGGAAAGGTATTTTTATATCCGAGAAAAATATCCGGATATTCGAGAAAATTACCGCTATTTTAATAATGTTGTACTTTGCTGCTACCCATATTTAAATGGAGATGAAGCGGCCTATGCAAGAAAGGAATTTAAAAACAACTGGAATTACGGGGTGAGCGCTTCCGATGGTAAAGTAAAGTTGAAGGCACACTTGTTCCGGTTGAGCGGCTGGTTGTATTGCAAGGTATGGGCCATATGGCAGGTAAAATATAGATGATTTTGCAGCAGGAAAAGTGCGAGGAAGATAATATGAATGAGTTGGTATCGGTGATTGTTCCGGTATATAATGCTGCGGACCATTTGGATAAATGCATCAACAGCATTGTGACGCAAACATATCGGATGATAGAGCTGATATTGGTAAATGACGGCTCTACAGACCAAAGCGCAACGATATGTGCCCGATGGGTAGAGAAGGATCAACGAATTAAATACTATCATCAGGATAATTCAGGGGTTAGTGCAGCGAGAAATCTTGGATTACAGAATGCAAGAGGACAATACATTTCTTTTGTGGACGCAGACGATTCAATTGAGCCGCTTTTTTGTGAGAAAATGGTAAAAATTGCAACTACAGAGAAGGTCGGAATCGTCTTCTGTGAGACTAATCATTTTTTTGAAAATGGGCAAACTGAGCAATCCGGCAATAGCACAGAAAACATCTTGAAGATTCATCCGGACGAATTTGAATATTATGGAAGAAAAGAGAGACGATGCGTCTGGGGTGCAATTTACCGGTCTGAATTGTTAAAAGGAATGGCATTTCCAACAGGGATTGCTGTAGGAGAGGATGCGTTATTCCTTGCTAAAGCGGTTAAGGCATCGAAATGCATTGCTTATTATGATATGCCTCTATACAACTACACTATACAAACCCAATCAGCCTATTATGGAAGATATACTCCCGCAAAGGGAACGGAAATAGATGCATGGCTTCAAATCAGCGAGGTTTTTGACAATGACTCACTTTCAAAAATTAGTGCGGATGCGATGTGTGCTGAAACTGCAATTACTATGCTGGGCAGATACGCGGGAGATACTGGCTTTAAACGAGAGTGCGTGAGCCGTTTGATCAATATATATCAAAGTAAAAAAGCGTTTTTGATTCAGTATGACCGTATCAAAAATCGCAGTACATTAAAACACATTTTATACGGACTGTGTCCACATTTTTTTGTTATGTATTGGGGGTGGAAGAATGGGAAAAAGCGTAGGAATCGTGACACTGTATGATCCAAAGCCGAACTATGGAAATCGTCTGCAAAATTTGGCGGTGCAGACTGTTTTGGAAAAGATGGGATTTGAAACAGTTACCTATTCATTTGAGAAAAGTGAATACGGATTGAAGTGGATGGTAAAGTACATCCTTCAAATTATTTCTGGTTATCGGCTGTCTAAAAATAATGCATATTGGAAGGAAATTCCACCAAAGGTCTTCAGCTTCAATAGGTTTAATAGACAGTATATCAAAACTGAACGCATAACTTCAATTACTGATATAAGCCAGCGTGATTTTTATGTTGTAGGTTCTGATCAAACATGGAACGCAACGTGGTATGAAAATAATGAATTCAAGAAGAAAATGTATCTGCTTGCGTTTGCTGATCCACAGAAAAGAGTATGTTTTGCTCCAAGTTTTGGAGTCGATAGTTTGCCGGAGACCTTAAAACCTTGGTTTCAAAAAGAACTAGAGAAATTTTCTTATCTATCAGTTCGAGAGGACGCCGGAGCAAGGATAATCAAGGATTTAACTGGAAGAGATGCTACAGTTATGATAGACCCGACAATGTTGCTCACTCCTGATGACTGGAGAAAATTCGAGAAGAAACCTGCAAAAGCTAAGGAAGGTTACATTCTCACATACTTCTTGTCTCCAAAATGCAGTGAGGCAAAGGAAATGCTAGGTGCAACCAAGGATACTAGAGATGTGTATGAGCTACTGAATGCAGAAGATGCTGTCACTCGCGCTTCGGATCCGTGTGAGTTTTTATGGCTATTTGATCATGCAGATCTGGTGCTTACGGACTCTTTTCACGCTTGTATATTCTCGTTCCTTTTCAATAAACCTTTCCTTGTCTATGATCGCAACTGGACTGACGGAAATATGAATTCTAGACTGGAAACTCTTTTGAAGAAGTTTCATCTAGAACGAAAATATGCAAGTGCTGGTTTGGAGAATGACATTTGGGAACATGATTACACAGATGGTTATAAACAGCTGGCATTGGAGAGACAGAAAGCAACCGATTTCTTAAATAAGGCATTAGGAGATTGAACCACGTGGCTAAAATTGAGCGAACAAAAAATGCGACGAGGAATATAATATTTGGCGTGATTTTAAAGGCATACCAGATTATTGTGCCCTTTTTAATGCGTACAGCCCTGATTTATCTCATGGGTGTTCAGTATCTTGGATTGAATTCTCTTTTCACATCAATTCTCCAGGTGCTGAATTTGGCAGAGCTAGGTGTTGGTTCCGCTATGATATATAGCATGTATAAGCCAATTGCGGAAGACAATAACGCAGCAATTTGTGCACTGATGAAGTTGTATAGAACTTATTATAGAGTGATTGGACTTATTATTGCTGTTGCTGGTTGTGCACTAACACCATTTATTCCAAAGCTTATTTCTGGCGATGTGCCTGAGGAAGTTAATATATATGTCCTTTACCTTTTGAATCTTGGTGCAACGGTACTCTCGTATTGGCTTTATGCATATAAAAATAGTATTTTGCAGGCATATCAAAGGATGGATGTGGTTAGTAAAGTTGCCTTGGTGACAAGTACTATTCAGTATGTTTTTCAGCTTTTGGTTTTATGGCTGTTTAAAAATTACTATTATTATGTTGTGGTTACAATTGTGACACAGGCAATCACTAATGTTGCAACGGCAGCTATTGCAAACAAATTGTATCCTGAATTCAAACCGAACGGAAAACTGCCGCATGATGAAGTTCAGCAGATAAATCATAGAATAAGAGATTTGTTTACTGCAAAACTTGGCTCAGTAGTTATCGGATCAGTTGATACGATAGTTATATCGGCATTTTTGGGGTTGACTACTCTTGCGATATATCAAAATTATTATTTCATTATGAATTCAATATGTGGATTTATTACAGTTATTTTTTCATCAATTACAGCAGGAATTGGTAATAGTCTAGTTGCAGAGTCAACTGAGAAAAATTTTAATGATTTTAAAAAGTTCACCTTTATTATCTGCTTTATCCTCTGCATATGTTGTTGCTGCTTTGCAGGACTTTATCAGCCTTTTATGAGATTATGGGTTGGGAAAGAACTTGTGTTGGACTATAGTTTTGTAATACTATTTTGTATTCTGTTCTATTGTCTTGAACTTGCTATGGTTTGGGCAACCGTTAAAGATGCAGCAGGAATGTGGCATTCTGATAGATTTAGACCGCTGATTGGTGCGAGTGCAAATCTGATTATGAATATTATTCTGGTTCAAAAAATAGGTCTTTACGGAATAATTTTATCAACAGTATTTAGTTATGCTTTTATATCAATGCCATGGCTAGTTCATAATCTATTCAAATATTTATATAAAGGGTCGATTACAGCTTATTTAAAGGATCTAGTGGTGTATGTACTAGTGGCAATTGTTTCAACGGCCATAACAATTGCTGCTTGCAAAATGGTAACAATGGAAGGTCTAATGGAATTGCTAATAAAAGGGATAATATGCGTTGCAATTCCGCTCATAATCGAAATTGTAATATACAGAAGGAAAGCGGAATTTGTTGAGGCAATGGTATTGGTAAGGAAGATGCTGGGGAGAGCTTGAGAATGGAATATAAAGTATTATCTAATGGTTATAAAATTCCAGATATATGTTTTGGAACAGATATTGTAGATTATAAGACTACATTTGCTGAAAAAACGAAGCAGAATGTTAAGTATATAGTCAAATCCTTTTTAGGAAAACACACACAAAAATATAAAAGAGATAAAGGAATTATTGAATGCGCTAATCATTCAATTGAAAATGGATGTATTTTTTTTGACACGTCACGCGCATATGGCGGATCCGAACGGATGCTTCAGGATGCCTTAAAAAAAGAAAAAAGGGAAGACTATTATATTTGCACTAAATTAAATAACGCAGCACAATTGCAGAATATTCCGGCCAGAAAAGTTTTAGAGGAAAGTTTGAAACAACTCGGAACAGATTATGTAGATCTGTATCTATTGCACTGGCCAGTTGCAGGAAAATACCTCGAATATTGGAAGCAACTAGAGGAACTCTACAAGGCCGGAGTGGTAAAAGCAATTGGAGTAAGCAATTGTAAGATTCATCACTTAGAAGAAATTAAGAAAATTGCAGAAATCGTTCCAATGGTTGATGAAGTTGAATTGCATCCATTGCTTTCGGAAGTAGAACTTAGGAAATACTGCCGAAACAATGACATTCAGATTATGGCGTACACAAGCACAGCTCGGTTGGACTTTAGGCTGAAAACTAGTAAGAGACTAAATAGCGTTTGTAAAAAGTATAATAAGAGCATATCACAAGTTATCTTACGATGGCATATTCAAAATAATGTAATTCCTATATTTAACACGTCAACAATTAGCCACTTCAAAGACAACATGGATGTATTTGATTTTGAACTTGACGATGACTCCATGAAAATAATTGACAGTTTAAATATCAATGCACGGACAAGATATGATTCTGACAACTGTGAATGGGAGTGTTTGTGATGAGTATGTTGAGAAAAATATATGGTATTCTGAAGGGAATGCACTATTGTCGATATGCAGAGCCAAAAGTTGTAATTCGAGACTATGGAACGACATATTCTCTGCTGAGCAAAAGCTGTATCACAGGATGTGGCAGGTTAACTTTTAATGCAAATGCAGTAGACCATAGAGAATATTCGAAAATAAGAATGGGGAGGGGGGGAAAAACTATGCATAATGGGAGATGTATCCTTATTCACAAGGGCGAATATACATGTTTTTGAAAACGCTATACTATCTATTGGTGATGGTACATATATTAATGAGGGCGCCAATGTAGCAGTTAAACATAGAATTTCAATTGGGGAGCATTGTGCGATTTCCAACGACGTTTCCATTATGGATAGCGATTTTCATACAATCATAGATAAAGAAGAAAAGGAAAGTGGCGTTTCTATCGGAAATCATGTTTGGATTGGGGAAGGAGCAATAATTTTAAAGAATGTGAGTATCGGAGATAATTGTATTATTGGAGCCAAAACTGTTGTTACAAAAAATGTTCCGAGTGGATGTGTTGCTGTTGGAAATCCTATGAAGATTATAAAGACAGATGTCAATTGGAAGTGAGGATGAGTTAAATGGTAGATAAACTAAAAAAAGAGCAGTGTACAGGATGCAAGATGTGTGCAGATATCTGTCCAAAGAATGCAATCAGCTTTGTCGCTGATGATCAAGGTTTTTGGTATCCGAAGGTTAGTGATGCATGTGTACAGTGTGGACTGTGTGTGAAAAAATGTCCATCCTTGAATGAGCATTTGCCGAATTTGGAAAATCCTACAGTTTATGCGCTCTGGAGCAATAATGATAATACTCGCATCACTAGTACTTCTGGAGGTGCTTTCTGGGAAATAGCTTCAAAATTTTTGGAAACTGGTGGTGTTGTGGTTGGCAGTAGGTATGGTAGTGACTGGCGATCGGCCGAGCATATTATTGTCCACAATCAAGACGAGTTGCTGCAAATCAAAGGATCAAAATACTTCCAGTCGGATACGGCGGGAATTTATCGTCAAGTAAAGAAGGCTCTACAGGATGGAAGTAAGGTTCTATTTTGCGGAACCCCCTGCCAAATCGCTGCTGTAAAGTCGTTTTTAGGCAATGACTATACCGAGCTTTATTGCATGGATTTTATCTGCAGAAGCATCAACTCGCCAAAAGCATTTAAGGCATATATTGATGAGCTGGAACACCAATACAATTCTAAAGTTGTTGAGGTCCAATTGAAAAATAAGAAAAGCGGTTGGCAGAGCCTAGCGTCACGAGTGCGGTTTGAAAATGGCGAGGAATCTATTCGGGATAAAAACGAAGATTGGTGGGTTAAGGGCTTTATCTTTAATGACCTTTACACGAGAGAATCATGTTTTCACTGTCCATATAAGGTATTACCTAGGTTGAATGCAGATGTTACAATTGGAGATTTTTGGGGCATTAAAAATCAAACGCAGCAGGATATGTTTGCAGGAATCTCTGTGATGCTAATTAATACACCGAAGGGACAACAACTCTTTGACAATAGCAAGGATGCGTTTACTTATCAGCAGCATAGATTAGACGAAGTGCTTCCGGGCAATCCTGCTTTACTGAAAAATCCGGCTCGCAGTAAAAAACAGGAGCAGTTTTTCACGCTTCTCGAATCTCATCCATTTAGCTATTGTGTAAAGGCGTGTACAAGAGTTAGTGGCATTACAAGGTGTAAGCGTAAGATGTATGAGTTGCTAAAAAAATGCAAACATTTAGCAGGTATGATTATAAAATCTGAAGTTGATGTTCCTAAATATATTTACTATAATTATTTTTGCAAGAATGTTGTTCGGACTTCTGAGGCAAAGATTTTGCCCTACAAAAATGCAGTGCTGGATTTACAAGGAAAATCAAAAATTATTCTTTCTGGGTCAAAAAATCTAAATGTAGGAATCAATAAGTTAAAAGGTTCAAAGGATGAAACGCACATCAGAATGAATGACGGAGCAGTTTGGAACTGCAATAATGGAGCTGATTTATTTTATAATACTGTTTTAGAGATTAAATCTAACGCAGTGTTCAATACGGGATATTTTTCTGCAAACGGCGGAAGCGTTATCATTGCTCACAAAAATATAAATTTCGGGGAAGATGTCATGATTGGCAGAAATGTTATTGTTTATGATAGCGATTTCCATACACTGTACAATAGCCAAGGTATTGCAGCTAATTTTCCGAAACCTGTTACAGTTCAAGATCATGTTTGGCTTACATCAAATATTATCGTCCAAAAAGGAGTTACTATAGGAAAGGATAGTTTGATTGCTGCTTATACAACTATAAATAGAGATGTTCCTCCGCATTCTATTGTGGCTGGGGACAGTGTAGGTAAGGTCATAAAAAACCAGGTTTCTTGGGGACGTGAAACCTGTCCACTTGAATAATTTGAGATTAATCACTATAGAGCACATATAAACGTTAATTCACTCTTTGAATGAGGAAAAATTATAATGGGAAAGTATTTTGGGACCGACGGCTTCCGTGGTGAAGCTGGTATTGATCTGACTGCCGACCATGCCTACAAGGTTGGTCGCTTTTTGGGCTGGTATTACAATATGCTCCGCGAGCGCAATGGCAACAACGAGCCTGCACGCATTGTAATCGGCAAAGACACCCGCCGCAGCTCCTATATGTTCGAGTACAGTCTGGTCGCAGGACTGACCGCCTCCGGAGCAGACGCTTACCTGCTGCATGTCACTACTACGCCCAGTGTGGCTTACATCGCTCGCGTGGATGACTTTGATTGCGGCATCATGATCTCTGCCAGCCACAACCCGTACTATGATAACGGTATCAAGCTGATCGATTGCTACGGTGAGAAGATGCCCGAGGAGACCCTGCTGCTGGTGGAGGACTACATCGACGGCAAACTCCATGTGTTTGACAAGGACTGGCCGGAGCTGCCCTTTGCACACCGGGAGCACATCGGCTGCACCGTGGACTATGTGGCAGGTCGTAACCGCTACATGGGCTACCTGATCAGCCTGGGCATCTACTCCTTCAAGGGCGTGAAGGTCGGTCTGGACTGCGCCAACGGTGCAAGCTGGAATATCGCTAAGAGTGTGTTTGACGCTCTGGGTGCTGACACCTACGTTATCAACAACAAGCCGAACGGTCTGAACATCAACAATAATGCTGGTTCTACCCATATCGAGGGCTTGCAGAAGTTCGTGGTAGAGAACGGTCTGGACGTTGGCTTTGCCTTTGATGGCGATGCTGACCGCTGCCTGTGTGTGGACGAGAAGGGCAATGTCATCACCGGCGACCACATCCTGTACATCTACGGCTGCTACATGAAGGAGCACGGCGAGCTGATGAACAACACCGTGGTCACCACGGTCATGTCCAACTTTGGTCTGTACAAGGCTTTTGACGAGCAGGGCATCGGCTACGCAAAGACCGCCGTAGGCGACAAGTACGTTTACGAGTACATGGCTAAGAACGGCTGCCGTATTGGCGGTGAGCAGAGCGGTCATATTATCTTCAGCAAGTACGCCAGCACCGGCGATGGTATCCTGACCAGCCTGAAGATGATGGAGGTCATGCTGGCCAAAAAACTGC
>ENA-OXTJ01000344-OXTJ01000344.1-human-gut-metagenome-genome-assembly--contig:-NODE-344-length-16244-cov-9.645562_pt1 | contig 16244 bp, 14 predicted proteins | sample MGYA00249342_ERZ652646 | MGnify/ENA primary metagenome ERZ652646 (study PRJEB26925, sample SAMN05826522) | human gut metagenome | biome: ENVO:2100002; feature: ENVO:00000062; material: ENVO:00002003...
ATCTACACTATCCTCTTCGTCGGCAGCGTCAGATGTGTATAAGAGACAGCCATCAGACATTTCTTATGAGGAAATAGAACTTGCATGTGGTGAAAAGATAAAAGTATATGATATTGAAATGGTTCATGATTTGACACAGTTTATAGGGTTTGGCAAATATATGAATAATCAAAAATGTAATGTATATTTACGGGGGCAAAATGATTTATATAATGGCAAACTGATACCATCTTTGTATAGAGGACGTACAAATCTAGAGAGTATAACTAAAAAATACAATAAGAGGATGAACAAATTGAAAGTCGATATAGATTCCTTTAGCCAATATGATAGATGTGTATTGGAACCTTTATTGCAGCATTATGGTGTAAAGACCACATATTTAGATCTTGTTGATAATGTCTGGGTGGCATTGTGGTTTGCTCTTCATCAAACCAAAAGTGAATCGATTAATTCACATGAATATGTATATTATTCTAGTAATACAAATAAGTATTCGTATATTATACTAGTTGCAACAGATGCAATAAATGTATCTGATAAAAATGGGGTTTATGAAGGTGAAACAACGCGATTGGTTGATTTAAGAAAGGCATTGCCATCATATTTTTTACGACCACATGCTCAACATGCATATATGTTGAAGAAAAAGGGTGAAATTGAAAGTGACTATTCAGACTTAATAATAGGTATTGCCAAAATTCCAACAGAATTAGGTTTTAAATGGATAGGTACAAGTGAATTTCTAACAGTTAGTTCGCTGTTTCCTGCTGCATATTTCGATTCTGGGTACAAAATTCTTTTGAAAAAGTATCCAGAAGAAGAGCAAGGGATAATTAATCAATATGGGTCAATTCAAATATTGACCGACTAATTGAAATTCAAATTCTTTCATTGAGGTTGTGGATACAGAAAGCGTATGATTAACGGAGTTATTTACCATCTTAGGTAAATGGTATAAAATGTGAGTAGCTTTCAGGATGGCGGTGTCTACTACATCATAATCAGAGAAATGATTTTCTTGTTTTCAATGACGAAGTCAGTAAGCTTATGTGGGTTCATATTTATCAGTGTTTCTGCAAAATCAAATTATTGGATTTGTTGCTAACATCAATATCAACATAAAGAGTGCTCACAGTAATCGCTATCTTTGTAAATGAAAGGGATTAATTAGCTTGATAAAATACATAATCATGGAACATCGACAGCCTCGCATATAAGAATCTGGCTTAAGATGGACAGATGCAAAACTACACTGATAAAGAATTAATCATGTACTTAAGTAAGTAGCCAGCTGGTTTGGAGCTGACTTTCATGTCAGGGGAATAAACTTTTGATGAAGTAACCATTACTTGTACAACAGAAGGTACAAGAACTATTACCTAATTGACACTGAGACAATTATGTTATAAATTTAACTAAGTTTATTGGAAAAATCAACAGGATATTGCATTTAGTGAGATGCCTTTTTGCCGGAGTATTCCTAATCTGCATTGTATGCAGATATTAGACCATTTACTTGACCAGGAAGGAGTTAGATTGGATTGTGTGCACACATCAGGTCATTTTGACCTGTATCAGCAGATGGCGCAGGAGAATCTGGCGGTGTGTTTCAGCTTGTCCATGTATCTGCCACATTTGCACGAACTGAACTTATATAATGACAATAAGCTGTTGGTATTTCCTATAAAAGATTTGACAGAAACTAATCCTGTATACATACTTACGAATAAGGATAATGCGTATGTTGAAGGGACGGATGAATTTAAGAATTTGTTGAAAAATGCGGTGAAAGACCTTGAAGTTTCTAACAGATAAGGAGGATTTTCATGAGCAATATTATTGTTTTGTCAGGGAGTCCGCGTAAGGGTGGCAATACTGACTTGTTGGTTGACGCATTTGTTAAAGGTGCGGAAAAGAATAATAATGTAGAAGTCGTTTCGGTTGCTGATTATAAGGTCAACCCATGCATTGGCTGCAATTCGTGCTTTGACAGGGAAGGGCATGATTGTTTTCAGCAGGACGACATGCAGGTGGTTTATGATAAGTTAAAATGTGCTGATGTGATTGTGGTTGCTTCGCCAGTGTATTTTTATGGAGTGAGCGCGCAGCTTAAAGCAATTATCGACAGGTTGCATACTCCTATGAGAAATGATTTTAAAGTCAAGAAGCTGGCATTGATACTCGTTGGGGCAGCAGTTTTGTCAGAATTGTTTGATTCTATTAAGATACAGTATCAGCTTGTGATTAATTTCTTCAAGCTTGAAGATGCGGGAATGGTGCTGGTCAGGGGTGCTAAGGATAAAGGTGATGTCAGGAACACTGATGGGCTGGATGAGGCTTATCGGCTGGGATTGGCGATGGAGTGATGAAATAATAAATTAAAGGTAACATTATTATGTATGGATGGATATGTTTCCAATAATTGATAAAAGAGAAACCGGAATTAATATAAGAAAAATCATGGATTGTCAGGGATTGACGGCAAAATAAAGAAAAACATCACTTGCGAATATTTGATATTTTGCCGATAACATAGTATACTATATCATAGAAAAGTATAAATTTAGTTGATTTATAACGGAGGAGAGCAGATGCGATACCTTTCAGTTACTGAAATAGCGAAAAAATGGGATGTGTCGGAACGTAGTGTCAGAAATTACTGTGCTCAGGGACGAGTAAACGGTGCGTTTCTTACCGGCAAGACTTGGAACATTCCCGAAAATGTAGAAAAGCCAGAGCGTTCCAATAAAAAGAAAGAGCAGCCAATTACATTGCTAGATATTCTGCAGGAGCAGAAGGCAAGTAAGTATTCCGGTGGTATTTATCATAAGACACAGATTGAGTTAACATATAACTCCAATCATATTGAAGGCAGCCGCCTGACCCACGATCAGACCAGATATATCTTTGAAACCAACACCATCGGTGTAGAAAAAGATGTGCTGAATGTGGATGATGTGATTGAAACAGCAAATCACTTCCGCTGTATAGATATGATTATTGATAATGCAAAGAAAGCTCTGACAGAGAAGTTTATGAAAGAACTTCATCTGGTCTTGAAGAGTGGTACCAGTGATTCCAGAAAAGATTGGTTTGCCGTAGGCGACTATAAAAAGATACCGAATGAAGTCGGTGGCATGGATACAGCACTTCCGGAAGAAGTTGCCGATAAAATGAAAGCTCTGCTGACAGAGTACAACGGAAAAGAAGAAAAGACTTTTGAGGATATTCTGGATTTCCATGTGAAGTTTGAACGCATCCATCCATTCCAGGATGGCAACGGTCGTGTGGGCAGATTAATTATGTTCAAGGAATGTCTGAAATATAATATCATTCCGTTTATCATCGAGGATAATCTGAAGATGTTCTATTATCGTGGATTGAAAGAATGGAACAATGAAAAAGGTTATCTGACAGATATCTGTCTGACCGCACAGGATAAGTATAAGGCGTATTTGGATTATTTTAGAATTGCATATTAAATGTTGCATTTTTATCGAATATTTACTATGAGTTGTTTTGACAGATTTGTTTTACATTTTCATTCCATGGTGAAAGACTGTCAAGTGAAATCCTTGCGGAGGTAAAATTCCGGATGTTAAGCGAAGACACCCACAGGTTTATTCTGTATATAAGAGATAGGATAGAGCAGGGAAAGCTGGTTTTCCGAGGAAGAACAGGAAGTGGCACGGTACATGCTGGCACAAAAGATCAAACTGGAACAGGAGTGTATACGATAATGTATCGGCGACAAGCTATCATCAATCTTCACCAACGATACGGCTGTTATCTGGAGAAGCTTTGAGTATCTGAGGGGAATTGCTTCGGAGACTATAGTTACGGCAGAGCTGTTCAGTATGAAATGATATTTCAACGCGCATGAAAAGACACTGTGGTTTATGATACAGAGACTGATTCAGATTTTGCTGGTTAGACTGCCATTTGAAAGTAAGGATGTTATGAATGTGACAAGAGATGGAGGGTTATCGTATGAAACACATGCATATAATTCTACAATGGATATTAGTTTTAATGAAAACGGGATGTGTTTAAAACCTATTAGAAATCCAGTTGCTGGAGGTTCAACTTTTTCAATGGGACTTTTGATGAAGATTTATGAGTATCTTGGTAATGGAAAAATGGAGAGAAGAGAGTTTAAAATTTTTTTTGCTGATTTCCAAAATAAAAGAAATATTGCAATTCACAATTTAGATAAAATTATATAAATTTTTTTTGCGGGGGAGGGGAGACAGTTGCGGGAAGTAGTAAATAGTTGGTTGCTGTCCATATTTTGAGAAAGTAGATGCATAGGTAGGTCATGAAAAATATATGGACGCAATGCGTCACTTGGTATATAATAGTTAAGATGGATGCTCATGGGAAAACGAGAAGAATTGAAAAATAGGAATGAAATGAACTGCAAACAATTTCCTGAATACTATGAGATACCATATAGAACCATTCAAGATTGGAACATGGAAACTAGAAATGTCAAACTATGTTTTAGAACTTATGTAGTATAAGATGAAGATGGAAAAACTTAAAAAAGGGAGGAAATGATGATAGAAAATAGTATGTTTTATATGAACTTTGAAGTTTCATCAGATAGTCAAAAAAGATGTGTTGAACAAATCAAAAGAATAGGATTAGATGATATTATGAATCCTATATATTTGCTTAAGAAACCGATAATTGATAAAAAAGCAGATTATGACTATGAAGATGCATTTGTGGTTCTTATGCCAAGACATAAGATGATATTTATTAATTTTGGTGATAAAGGAGAATTATTTGAAGAATTCCAAGATGATTTTATTGATGATATAGGGTATATTGCAAAAAAATATGATTTTATTAATATAGTGGGTAGACCTAGACAGTGGAGAGAGGAATTTGTATCAGAGATACAATATTCATCGGAAGAGCTTTCTTTCGAGAATATATTAAAAGCAAATGAAATAACCGACGATGAATTAATAAGGAGAGGTGATATTCTTATTTCTCTGGCTACAGGTAGTATTAATGAAGCCGAACGTTTGGGGTCAGGTGTCCCAGATAATATTTTGGATCAGATAAAAAGGAAAATTATTTTGTTTGACGGAGAACAAACAAAATTCATTTTTGATGAACCTAAGAAAAAGCGTATAACAATTCAGGGACTTGCTGGAACCGGTAAAACAGAGTTGTTACTGCATAAGATAAAAGAATTATATACTGATGATAATGAGTGTAAAATAGTATTTACCTGTCATAATGTAATATTGGCTGATAGTTTAAGAAAAAGAGTACCAGAATTTTTTAATTTTATGAAAGTTGAAGAACAGATTGAATGGGAAAAAAGGCTTTGGGTTATGAGAAGTTGGGGATCATACGGAAATCCTGATTCTGGAGTGTATAGCTATATTTGCAATCACTATCATATTCCGTTTAGCAGATTTTCATATAACAGGTCGTTTGATACTATATGTAGCGAAGCGTTATTAAGACTAAACCAAATGGAAGATTTTCAAAGTTGCTTTGATTATATATTGATTGATGAGAGCCAAGATTTTTCTGAGGGTTTTTTTGCATTATGTGAGAAAGTAGCTAAGAATTGTATATATGTTGCAGGTGATATTTTTCAAGATATATTTGAAAATAAGTCATTAACGGTTGTAAATCCGGATTTCCTGCTTAATAAATGTTATAGAACAGATCCTAGAACATTAATGGGCGCCCATGCAATTGGTATGGGGTTATTTGAGGAAAAATTAAGGTGGCTTAAAGATGATGAGTGGGAAGCTTGTGGATATAATGTAAAAAGAGAAGGAAAGAATATTGAATTACATAGAAAACCCTTAAAACGTTTTGAAGATATAGATATGTCTGAATCCGATGGGATTACAATTATTCCATCAGGGAAGGATGAGTATCTTTCTACAGTTTTAGGGACTATTGATAATATAAGAGCATGTAATCCAACCGTTCTTCCAGATGATATAGGTATTATATTTATGGAAAATATTGATGCCAACTTTAAACTTGCATCAAGTTTACAATCCATGATAAAAGAAAAATATAATTGGACTGTGAATATAGGATATGAAACTAAGGAGAAGAAAAAAGGAACTCTCTTTGTAAGCAATAGGAATAATGTTAAGGGGTTGGAATTTCCGTTTGTAATTTGTATTATGCAAAATGCACTTACAAATGATTTTTCAATAAGAAATTCTATTTATATGATGTTAACAAGGTCTTTTTTGACTTCTTATTTAATATTGCCAAATGCGGCAAAGAATATTGAAATATTAAAGCCGGGAATAGAATTTGTTAATAGAAAAGGATTTCTTAAAGTTGAAGAACCATCGGATGAAGAAAAAACAAGACTTGCTAATGCAATTATTAAGAGAACTAATTTGCATAAATCATTATTTGACATGGCTGAGGAAATTATGGATGAAATAGGTGTGACTAATAAGGAGAATCGTAAAATAATTCATGAAATGACAAAGGCAATGTTTAATAAAGAAGTGGATAGAGATAAATTAGAAGAATTTATTCAAACTAATTGCTCTATGATGGAGAAGTAAGATGGAAAAAGAACTTACATTTAGAATGAGTAAACAGATTGCCGAGATGTCAATAAAGCCATTAAGAACAAGGGAGGAAGCAATTCTCTTATTATTATATACTATTAGAATGTTTGATGTTAGTATTTTTTTGACAGATGAACGTAGCGAAAAGGTAAAAATTTTAATTAATAAAATGAATCGTATATTTTATTTGCTTGAAGGAAAAATGTTTTCAATGCAGTTTCCATTTTGTATTGATGATAGTAGCAATCAAGATAAAATTATAATTTATCATAATATTACGGGAACCAAAATTAATCCAATGGTGTTGTCATTTCTTATCGAAGCATTCGAGGAGATGAATCGAAGAGAGATGGATTTTGAAACTATTTTTGAGATAATCATGGAGTCTGAAGTAAATGATGATGTCTTTACCACAAAAGAAATGTGGTTACTTATTTCATATTTATTAAAATATGATTTAGGATATATACGATATGATATCGATCAAAAACATGAAAATGGGAGAATGCATCCGCTGAATCATCTAGACATCTGCCTAGATACTGCAGCAACATATAAAATTGGATTGGATAAAAAAATAGAGTTCGATGATTTTAAAAATATATTGGATATAACAAATGAATGTTGGTATATTTGCAAATATTATCAATAATGTAGAATAGCGTTAGGGCAGTTATGAGACGAAAAGATTTGTAGCTGCCTTTTTTATTGCTTTTGGACATGATGTCCCAAAGCGGGAAGGAGGATTATGGAGTATCTATCCCATCGGCTGTATGTTTCACATTAGCGGAACATATACACAGGAAGATTCAGATTGTAGGTACTTATGCAAGAGGAAGTATCACAGAAAACATATGATAAAACTTCTGTGAAAAAGTTGGCTGGCAAGGGCATAGAAGTTTTGCCTATCGAAGTGACGAATGGCAATATCAAATCCTTTGAGCGGGTATCTAGTAAATATAATGTTGATTTTGTTGTAAAGAAAGATAAGACAACAGATATGCAGAAATAGATGAAATTTTTCAAGGACAGGGGGTCAATGCAATAGCACAGGCATTCAAGGAATTTGTATATGGTAATGAGAAAAGAAAGAATAGGGCTTCCATAAGGAAGAAACTGAAACACTTAAAAGATGTGGTGTCCTAGAATAGGAACAGAGAACGGATCCTTTGAATAATATCATCTAAGGAGTAATTAAGGATATGAAAGCAAAAGCAGGAGGTATGGATACCAAAAAGCTGGTGTTTTTGAAGCTTATATATATTTTTGTAACAAGGTGGCATGGCTATGGAGAGTGTCGGAAGGCGCAAATGATTCTGATAAGATGATGGCAGTCATGAGCCATTTTCATAAAATGTTTGCCAAACTTTTCCCAGGCTTCTACCAAAGAGATTTAGTAGCATAGCACTTCGTCTTGTGGTGTATTACAAAGCCAAGAATGCCAAAAGTTCCGGCAGAGAGCAGAATACGGTTCCGCAAGGTGGGAACTATCAAAGATATAGAGCTTTATGTCAATCCAATATTTGAAAACAACCTGTTTTTAACGGCAGCGGGACACTTGATGATGTCCAACAGATCGAAATAGCCAAAGTATGCAAGAGATAATATTGTCATTGGTGGTTTCGGAAGAAACATTTCTTTGTGAAGCCGAATTTGCTGCAGCTTCACTTCTCTTATGAGGGAACTGATTAAAAAGGAACGGTACTGATTGCATATATCTGGTACAAAGCACCGGAGGAAGAACAGAAATTTTCCATGCTGCTTGATCTGGTGAACGCTAGTGAAGCAAGGGAAGATAATGAAAATTTCAAAAAATGCGGGTGACCTGTTGTTTGAGGAGATGGAGCAGAAGAACTAAAATCATTTTGCGGTAAGGCAGTATAAGAAGTATAAATTTGCCGCAGGAAAGACAGCAAAGTCTATTTTGATTAGATGTGGTGCAAGGTTAGCGCCATTTGATATCGAGGGTGCGTGCCCTAACTTCTTATGATGAACTGGAGCTTGATACATTGGTAGAGAAAAATATAGCATTGTTTGTAATTATCTCCAATACCGATGCGACATGCAAATCTGAAGTATAAATATGGAAATAAACATTTTGGGTGTCGAGGATATTATATAGATACAGTAGGAAAAATGCGAAAAAATCCAAGAGTATATATAGAATCAATTGAAAGAAGATCTTGAGTATGATCAAATGAGTCTAAAGGAGTATATTGACCTGTTTACAGGGAAACCGGTAAAAAGTAGCAAATAAGAAGAGCCCAGGAGGCTGATACAAGTAAATGCAAAAGGTAAATGTTTGTGGAGAATTCATTAGTTAAGCTACTAAGAGATATAAATGATGGGCTACAAATTCTAGGTAGAAATGCCACTGTAAATGTGGCTCTTTTCTTATTGATGAAGTGTTATAAGGATGTTATAATTTTGCTATAACTTTTAGTTGCTTATTATTGGAATTTTGAGGTGGGAATATGAGTTTTTCAAAAGAAATAAAGACTTTAAGACAAGAATGTTTACTTAGTCAAGAGGCATTTGCGAAGGAATTAGGTGTTTCTTTTGCAACAGTTAATCGTTGGGAAACAGGGAAAACAAAACCAACGTACAAAGCTTTACGTACTATTAGAGAGTACTGTGAAAAGAATAATGTTGAATTTTCGATAAATACTAATATTGAAAGAGGTAGTATAAATGGCTAAGTCTACGAAAATAAATAATAGAAGATACCTTGGAAATAAATATAAACTTTTACCATTTATTAAGAAGGTTGTGGATTCAGAGTGTACAGATATTGAAATTGTTGTAGATATATTTTCGGGGACTGGTGCAGTTGCTTCTGCTTTTCAGGATAAGCAATTAGTAACCAATGATATTATGTACAGTAATTATATTTCTAATTTTGCATGGTTTTCGCCACGAAAGTATAGTAGAAAAAAAATAGAAAAAATAATTGATGAGTATAACACAATGGTAATTAATGAAGAGAATTATATGACCATGAATTTCTCTAACACATATTTTAGTCATGATGATTGTTCTAAAATCGGATTTATTCGTGAAGATATAGAGACTAAGTATGCAAATAAAGAAATAAATGAGAGGGAAAGAGCCTTATTAATAACTTCACTTCTTTACGCAATGGACAAAATAGCGAAGACGTGTGGTCATTATGATGCATATCGCAAAGGTGTAGAATTTGATATGCATTTAGAGTTATTATTACCGGAAGCAAGCACAACGAATAATAAAAAGAATAAATGTTACAATATGGATTCGAATGCTTTAGCGAAAAAAATTGTTGCAGATTTAGTTTATATTGATCCTCCATATAACTCAAGGCAGTATTGCGATGCATATCATTTACTTGAAAATGTGGCCAGATGGGAAAAACCGGAAGTTTTTGGCGTCGCAAAGAAAATGGATAGGACGGCATTGAAAAGTAAATATTGTACTAGAAGTGCAGCAGAAGCTTTTGAGGATTTGATTAAGCAATTAAATTGCAAATATATTGTGCTATCATATAACAATATGGCAAAAAAAGGAAATGACCGCTCAAATGCAAGAATTTCAGATGAAGATATTATTAGAATTCTTTCTGCTAAAGGAAAATTAAAGGTATTCTCTGAAGAGTATAAAGCCTTTACAACTGGTAAATCTGATATTGAAAATAATCAAGAAAGATTATTTTTATGTATATGTAATGAGGAGAAATAAAATGATTCAATCGCCACTAAATTATACTGGTGGAAAATATAAGTTATTGCCACAGATGCTACCTTTCTTTCCTAAAAATATTAATTGCTTTGTGGATTTGTTTTGTGGTGGGTGCAATGTTGGGATTAATGTTCATGCTCAAAAATATGTTTATAATGACAGTTGTGAGCCGTTGATTAATCTCTATTCTGTTATGCAAACTTTAGAGTCTGCATGCTTTTTAGAAAAAATTGAAACAGTAATAAGAAGATATGGACTGTCTGATGTAAAATCACATGGATACGATTTCTATAATTGTAATAGTTCAGATGGATTGGGGGCATATAATAGAGATAAATACATGAGGCTTAGAGCAGATTTTAACGCATTGAAAGAAAAAGATGTTGATTACTATGTTATGTTGTATGTACTTATTGTATATGCGTTTAATAATCAAATTAGATTCAATAGAAATGGAGAATTTAACTTACCGCCGGGCAAAAGAGATTTTAATCATAAAATGTATAACAAAGTTAAAAATTTTATAGAATTGCTTCAAAATCAAAATGCTACATTTTTACATAGAGATTTTCGAAAGATAGAAAATGACAAACTTACATATGAAGATTTTGTATATGCAGATCCTCCATATTTAATAACTTGTGCAACTTATAATGAGCAGGGAGGGTGGTCAGAAGTTGATGAGGAGGATTTACTTAAAATGCTCGATGATTTATCTCAAAGAGGTATAAGGTTTGCTTTGTCTAATGTTTTAGAATCGAAGGGAAGAGAAAATGCTTTATTAAGGCAATGGATTAAGTCTAGACCTAATTATAAAATGATAGATTTGAATTACTCGTATAATAATGCAAGTTATCAGAGGCAAAATAAGGAACAAAAAACTAGAGAAATTCTTGTTGTGAATTATTAGGAGGCTGTTATGAGAATAAAAGAGGGGCAGATTTTTAATTTGATGGATACAAATGGAAGAAGAAATGATGTAATTAATGCTTTGCAGGGATATTTATCCATTTTAGATGATATTCAGAATGAGCAAAAAATGAATTGGGCCTCTATGCCGGAAAGCTTGGCACAGTATGAATTTTATAGAAAGGCTATAGAGTTATCACCAGAAGTGTTTGGAAAACACAGACCATATGATAAACTTCTTGAAACACTTGAATGTAATAAAGATTTTGCAACAGCTGTTCAAGCTCAAGATATCGAATGGATTCAAAAGAATAGTTTTATGTTCCAAAGTCTTGTTAAGCAATTTGATTTAGGAATAGAAGATAGAGCTAGACATTATACAAGTAATTTGGTGAAATTGGGATTTACAGATGAAGGAAGAAAAATTTCACCTGCTGGGGAACTTCTTCTTGATTTGAAAAAACTTAGAAAAGATGATTTAGAAACTATGCTACCTATAGATGGAGTTAATATAGTTTATTTACGTCAGTTGATGAAATTGCGCTTGTTTGATAATGAAGGAGAAAATTACTATTCGCCATTTAATTTGGCTATTTTTGCATTATTAAAACGTAATAGGCTATCAGAAAATGAGTTTTCTGAACTTGTTCAGGGGTTAAGTCCATATTCGGATTTTACAGATATCGAACAATATGTTTTAAATTATAGAGAAGGGGATGTTGTTTCGGATATTGCAATTGATATTCCCGTAGAGATACATACAAAAGAAAGAATATCAGAAACTGTATTTCGAAACAATTATAAAAATGGAAAAAGTAATTCGGGCGTTGATGTATACTGGACATATTATAATCTGTTATTTGATTATATAGAAAATCCATCCGTTATAACAATAGACAATTTGCTTACATTTTTTGAGAATAACAAGTCAATGCTTAATAAGGCATTCGGGTGTGGGCAGAATATATTTACCCAAAAAACGGGAGATAGACCAACAACAATTGAATTTTCTAAGCAATACAAGAAGATGTTTGAAGAAAATTTAAATGTTTATATGTTTAAGCAGTTTTCGTTGTCGAAGATACTTGATCAGATTCGTGAGTATTCAGATACTACAAAACGTATTTTTAAAGCTACAGGTATTATTAGTTTTGATAACGGATTTGTTGAATTGGCTTATAGAGAATTGTGTGCATGTATATTTGATGAAGAAGTGATTAGGAGTAGAATTGCTGGAAGAATAAGTGAGGAGTTGCATTCATATTATGAGTGTTATGAGGAATATGAAGAAGGAATAAACAGTTTTTATTGTAAGGTGACTTCTTTGTCGCAAATTCTAGAATATTATGAAGAAGAAACTAAACAAGTTGATGATAATATTCAAAAAGAATTCCCAGGTGCAACTATTGAACAAATTCCAGTTATTGTAGCAGATAAACGTAGAAAGGAATTTGCGGAATTTATAGATAAAAATTATCCGCCAGAGAAAGTTAAGCAAATTCTTGGATTATTTAGCAATCGAAGTAATGATAAGCTTATTAAAGACACAGTCAGTCCGGATGCAACCGTGCCAACTATTTATGAGTACATTGTTGGTATAGCTTGGTATTATTTTTCAGGAAAAAGAGTGGATGTGCTAAGTAGCTATAATTTGACATTGTCTGCAAACTTTGAACCATTAGTACATGCTGGTGGTGGACAAGGAGATATTGTAATATATGAAGAGGATAAAGTTGTTATGTTAGAGGCTACATTGATGAATGCTAGTAGCCAAAAGCGCGGAGAATGGGAACCTGTTCTTAGACATTCTATCAATTTGAAAATAGAAGAAGAAACTGCTGGTACAGGGAGAGAAGTGACATCTTTCTTTATTGCGGATAGCTTTGATTATAATACTATTAATATTTGGAAAGCTGTTGCTGCAGTTCCGCTTCAGTCATCTACTGATAAAGATAAGTTTACAGATAATGTTGTTATTATGCCTGTTAACACTGACGAATTGTATTCGTTGATAGATAAATCTTCAGAGTATGACGAAATTATATCAAAGGTACATAAACTATTTGAAGTTGATAAGATAAATTTTGATATTGAATGGAGAGAAAAGTTTATGGGCGCCATAATATAGAATTCTATATGTGAGGGTGGCTAAATATCTACAACTCTTGCTTAAATACTGATGCCCATAAAGTACAATACTTTATGGGCATTCGGATATATCGGTCACAATGAATGTGTACATGCATATAGGATTTGATGCTGCAAAGGAAGAATTGAAGCGGATGGAGAAGCTTAGGAAAGCATAGGCGGAAGTTAAGCAGAAGAAAGAGAAAATGATGTTGTAGAAGATATTTAGGATAATTTAATATGAAAGAGGTATGACGCATTGGTTTAGGCTGGAGCGTTATTTTGTGAAAAAGAAATATAAATGCCGATATAATATAATTTGGAGAGACTTTGCATTTAGGAGATGATGCGGTGAACATATATGAGTTATTAAATCAGATTATTGTAAATAAAAGATATTTGTTGTCACCTGATTTGTTTATTGAAACATATAGAACCGAATTAAGGGAAGAAGAAAAAAACATTTTTGATTTACTGAAAAATATAGTTTCATTAGGAACAAAAATTCATGATGATGGAATAGAATTTCATCCTATGTTTGTAATGGCAGATGGTAGTCGAACTTTTTCAATAGAAGATATATCAGAAGATGATTATTTGATATTGCATAGTTTGGAATTAGATAAAATGCCATTGATTTTACGTGCACTGATTGCGGATATATTGTGGACTAATAAAAAAGAATTTAGTGCTGCTAAAATTGCAGCAGATGCATATTGGAAATTATTTATGTTGTGGTATACGGATGAAGATAATGTCGGTACAATTGATATGATTCGCAGAGCAGTATGCATTTCAGTACAAACAAAACAAACTACATTGTATAATGAAATACAAGAGTGGTTTAACGAGTTTATAGATACTAAGGCCGCAAGTGCCAAAGGCTTTTTTTCGTTGAGAATAATGGAACTCTTCTTTAAGCAAAAGAATTTTGATGTATCCATTATTTTGAAAGTATTAGATGGTTTGATTGATGGCAACAGTGATAATATTGCAAAAGTTGAACAAGCATATAAATTAAAAACGGAATGTTTGTTTAAATTGAAAAGAAAGGAGGATGCAATAAAAAATAACAATTTATTGGCAGATTATTATCTGGAGTTTGCAGAGAAAATATTCAAGAAGGATATACAAGGGGCATTAAAGGCTGTCAATTTTTATCAAAAAGGAATAATGCTATATCGCAATAATGGAGAATCAGACAAAGCAGACGCCGCTCATAAAAGACTCGTTGAAATACAAAAAGAAATACCTAAAATAATGGTACCATTTTCTGTTGAATTAGATATAAAAGGTGTTATCGATAATCTAAAAGCAAATATGGAAGGATTATCATTTGAAGAATGTGTAATTCGGTTGACACAGATGTTTGTGTTTGAGAAACAGGAAGATATAAAAAAACATGTAATAGAAGAATTTAAAGATAATCCTATTTCACATTTATTTGGGAAGAGTTTAATAAATGCTCAAGGACAAACGGTATTGGCGTTACATCCGCTAGATATTCATGACCCAGAAAAAGATCCGAAACTTATGGAGCTACATATGTATCAAAATGCATTGGAAAAACAAAAAGTTGCTGGTGATATTTGGGTGAAGAATGCTTTAATTATAATAAGAGATAAATTTGTTATTGATAAGTCTATGGTGGAGTTTTTAGTTAAAGATAATCCAATTATTCCTGATGGAAGAGAACGAATTTTCCAAAGCGGATTATATATGTTCTTGAACGGAGACTATTATGAAGCGTTACATATTCTTGCACCACAGGTAGAAAATCTTTTTAGAAATATTGCACGAGAGGTAGGTGGATTAACAGTAACTTTAGAAAAAGATGGCTCGTCAATGGAAAAAGTGCTGAGTTCTATTCTGTCGTTGCCAGAATTGGTTGATTGTTATGATAATGATATTTTATTTACATTTAGAGGACTGTTAAATGAACAAGCGGGTGCAAATATAAGAAATGAGATTGCACATGGTATCATAAGTGAATATGCCTGCTCTACAGGTGTTTGCTTATATTTTGGAGTGGCGGTTATAAAACTACTTTCGCTTACATCTGCTTCATGCTATCAGATATTAAAGAATAGTGAAAAACTAAAACATTTTGAGATGCCAAGAAAGGATGCACTTAAAGTAATACATTGATGATAAAAATCCTTAGTAGTAAGAAATTTTCTTTTACTACTAATTTTACTACTAACAGGTAGTAACAACTTGCAGGGTTCTGCTCTGATTTGCCACAATCTGTAATTTCAGAGCATATCACAATAACCCCAGAACCCTTGAAAAACAGGGCATTTTCGGGGCAAAACAAGGAGAAACAAAACAATGATAAAAATACTTTTCATCTGCCACGGCAATATCTGCCGAAGCACTATGGCAGAAAGCGTTATGACATATTTAGTTGAAAAAGAGGGACTTGCTGATAAGTTCTATATTAATTCGGCGGCGACAAGCCGCGAGGAGATTGGCAATGGGGTGCATCATGGCACTGTTGCCAAGTTGAAGAAAGAAGGAATTCCAGTGATCCCTCACAGGGCAGTGCAGATGACTCTGAATGATTATGAGGAATATGATTACCTTATTGGAATGGATACGGAGAATATCCGCAATATGCAGAGAATATCGGGCGGAGATTCGGATGAGAAGATATATAAACTGCTTACTTTTGCGGGAAACGGACTTGATGTGGCAGATCCATGGTATACGGGAGATTTTGAGGCAACTTACAGGGATGTTCTAGCAGGCTGCAAAGGACTGCTTGAATGCCTTAAGGAAGAATTGTAGGCGGTTGCAGGCAGGTTACATGAGCAAGTGCCACGGCAATATATATGAATAAAAATGGTCGGGCAAGGCAGGCTGTCTTCTTCCTGTCTCTTATACACATCTGACGCTGCCGACGAAGAGGATAGT
>ENA-OXTJ01000377-OXTJ01000377.1-human-gut-metagenome-genome-assembly--contig:-NODE-377-length-15459-cov-33.078681_pt1 | contig 15459 bp, 29 predicted proteins | sample MGYA00249342_ERZ652646 | MGnify/ENA primary metagenome ERZ652646 (study PRJEB26925, sample SAMN05826522) | human gut metagenome | biome: ENVO:2100002; feature: ENVO:00000062; material: ENVO:00002003...
TCCTCTCTGGTCTCGTGGGCTCGGAGATGTGTATAAGAGACAGGAAAGAACGCGGGGACGGGATCTATGGGCTTGCTGTGAGTTATACGGATGGTTCCGGCATCGTATCCGTTTCGCGGCCTGACAAGCCTGTTCCCACCGCAATCATGAATAGCCACGTGAGGCTAGCAGTCTCATTCGATGAACATGAAACCGAAACCACCAAGCAAAGCGAGGATATGAAATGAGCATCGCAGAGGATGAAGCTGAGAAGGCGTATCCGACCCGCTACTGGGATGGAACTCGTATCAAGGAAGAGATTTTCTGTGACACGGACGATTTGCAGGAAGCATACCTGCGTGGCCGCGCAGCACCACCGGCTGACGCTGAGGTCGAAGCCGTGGCGAAGAAACTGTTGTGGTGGGACATGGAATCAGACTGGGAAGACGTCATGCCCAGTGATGACTGTTTCTGGACTCTGACCGCGCCGGAAATGCGAGCCAGTTATCTCAGGGGCGCTCGGGAAATGCTCGAAATCGCACGGAAGACGGTAAACGAATGAGCAAAGACATGGAGAAGATTATGTACATAATCAAGAAAGCGTCCTACGCGATCAACGCGATAGCGATGTTCGCAATCATCATCATACAAATCACCAACAACGCGAACCCTATATCCATAGCGATACTCTCGTTCCTCTACGGAGCATACGTGACGATCGTGTTCGTCATACTGTACGAAGAACACTTGGAGAAGGAATACGAATGAGCCTACGGAAACAGGTCCTCCACTACGCGGACCTCGACTACGACGCGGACGAGATAAGCCGCCTGCTGCACGTGGACAGGAGGCTCATACTCCAAATCGAAGCCCACCGCAACGATCCCGAACCAGCCACGCCAACGGAAGGCGAACAGCCAACGCTAATCTGACACACACACTATACTAGACAAGTCGCCCAACGGTTGCAAACAAAGGGTTGAGGCAACAAGACCAAACACACCCAAAACGCAACCAAGGAGCCAACACTTGACGCAAACCACATGCGCGGCATGCTGGAAAACAACCGACGACAAGCATATCCTCTGCACATCCTGCGAAACCCAACTCCAATTCGATCTGCAATGGTTCGAAAACCACCTGCAAGACCTCGAATGGCGCACAAACCGCATGGACAAGACAGGCAACGGCGGAGGCGGCGGACATAACGGACTCGCCACCTCCCCGGCACCATTACGCGAAACCGCGTTCGAACTCATCGAAGGCAACGGCATGGACGACATTCCAAGCCTCCGTGACATCATCAACGAATACGCGCGATGCCTGAACGTGACCGCCCCATACGACCGGAAACTCGAAACACTCATCCGCAACATCCGGCTCACCGACAAGTGGAAGACCAGCAAGGCAACACCAACCTACGCGCGAATCATCCACCGTATCCGACGCAAGGCTCAGGAACTCCTTGACTTCACCCTCGAAGACCAGATCATCATCGGCGAATGCCCAACCGACGACTGCCACCGCATCGTGAAAGTCATTCCAAACGCCACGTTCGCACCGAAATGCCCCGACTGCGGTCAAGTGTATCCGGTCTCCGCCATCCGCGAGAACAGGCGACACAAACTCCTCGCCACGCACATCACCGGCACGCAGACCGAAATCCGCAGACTGCTCCTGCAATGCGGCATCATCGTCAAACCCGGAACCATGCGCAGTTGGGTCAGCAGGGGAGACCTGAAACCCGTCACGCCGGTCAAAGACACACGCAAGCAACGCTACCGGCTGTCCGACGTGTACAAGCTCGCCGTCAGAAACCCCGAAAAGGAAACGAACATTTGGATGCTCCTACAGGAGGAACAAGCATGAACATCGACCTCTCCAACCTGCCATACGCGGTCAAACTCAATGATCTCGGATTCGCATACTCGCACACCGACCATAAGAAAGGCATCATCGTCTACACTCACGCCGACCCCAGATTGGTCGGCTCCAAATGGGTTGACCATTGGAACGACATGGAATGCATCATCGACTTCGAAGATGAGAACTGCATGAAACCATTGTCATTCACATTCAAGAACCTTAGAAACGGCGTCAGCAAAACCATCCCGGCAAGCAATCTCGCCCTAGTGGAAGAAGTCATCCGATGACCGCCACTATCAGCATCACCGACAAAGGCAAGACCATCACCTACCACGCGCATTACATGCGAGACGTGATCGAACCAGTCAAACAGTACGGCATGTTCGGAGAACAATTAGATGCGAAGAAAAAGCTCCACACGCTCACTTTCTACACGGAGGACTAATAATGCGAGTCAACATCGACTGCACGCTAATCCTCCTACTGCTATCAGGCATGTTGGCACTGTTGAAAATCATGGGACAATTCCCATACTCATGGATATGGGTATTGGCACCAATCTGGATACCACTACTCGCATTGTCGGGTATCGTAATCATTCTCATAATCGCCTGGCTAATCGGTGTCATCGGCGTGCTCATTCTTGAAAAGTTCGGAGACTAATTGCAGATCAGCGGCAACACCAACAACGGGGATGTGGCGTGCGTCATTGACACGACACAGGACGACATCATCAAGGAGGCACAATGAAAGTACTCGACTTCACCAAGGAAACAGACGAACTGGAAAACAAGCTGATAAAACTCGGATTCCATTATCAAAACGCCGAAAAGATGGAGTCAGATAGTCTGCACATCTCCTCACAACTGATAATCACATGGGCGAACGTCATGAATGGCGTGACCCTACAGATCATCCATACGTATGACAGATACGGTGGCGAAACCAACGGATACCTCAAGATAACGGATAATTGCACGAACGCAAGCGTCAACATGTCGGTCGAAGAGTTCATGGAATTGGATCGGATCACGAACAGCCACGGCACCACATTCCCACGCCCGGAAACATCCAACGAAACGGTTCCCAACGAGAACTAGGAGGCCACGCGGAATGAGCGAGACAATCACAGCAGACCATCTGAACGCCACGCACTTAGGCAAGAAGATAAGCATTTTAGACAATTGCGAAATCGTCATGTCAGGAAAACTCAAGGAGTTAAGAGCGACGCAATACTCCATGCCGGTGTACAGCAACGATGTCGAAGCCGTGCCCAACGGCTATGGGAACATCACCATTGCCCCGAAAGTGAATTACGAAACTGTCACCGACATCATCATGCACCTGTCGAATCAGCTCAATGACGATATCAAGGCGACCGTTCATGGTGACACGGAACTGGTAATCGAAGTCAACGGAAAGTAGGGGAGTATGACGGAAAACACCACTGGAAAATCAACGAACGAACTGCTGATGCGCGTGTTGCAAGTCGAATCACCGGAACTGTTCGACGGAAGCGACGATCAGCCGGTACGAGTAGTCGGCTACGATTATTTACCATTCTGCGAAGCAGTCTGCGAAACCTGTGGCGATGACCCCGAAATGCTGACCATCGCATTCGAGACGAAAAACGGCGAACGTTACAGCCAATACTACGACTTTGGACTGCCGAACATTTTAGAAGCATTGGACAAGTGGGATAAGCAGTACGGGAAGGTGGTAGAGAACCGTGGATGACACTTCAAGCACGAAGAAATTCGTATTTACAAGTGATAGCAAGCCGTCCCCCGACCTCTCGAATTTCAAGCCTTTTGGACACATTGACGAGGACAAACCCAAGTACAGTGCGATCATGATTATCGAGGATGAAGGCGTATACGTTCCCGTGATATACAAGGAATGCCGCGTGGACCTCGACATTGATAACCCGACGATTCACCCGCTATCAGGCCCATGCATGGAACCCTGCTGCTACAGTACGCCGGAACTTGCTATAAAAGCCGGGATACGCATCTACAGGAACATGTTGAAGGACAACAAATGAAGTGGTTTACCAGTGACTTGCATTTCGCTCACCCTTTCGTGGCTGCATTACGTGGCTACGCGCTACCCGGATACGCTAAGGATGCATCGATCAAACAACAAGCCGAACATGAGCATAAGCCGCTCAAGAACTGTGTTGACTGGCGGAAGCATGATGCCGACATCATCCGAAGCATCAACACGTATGTTGGCGAGGAAGACGAACTCTACATCCTAGGAGACATCAGTTCCGGCAGCACGTGGAGCGTCGATCAGGCGATAATGCGCATCCAGAATCTACAGGTTCCGCGCAAATGCAGGCACTTGATCCTCGGCAACCACGAAATGCACAGTTCCAGCCGCACGCTGGAAAAGTTGGCAAGCGTGTTCGGGGAAGTCGGAAGAGTCGGCATCACCGAAATCAGAGACGGGTGGGGCAACAATCCACACACGGTATTTTTAAGCCACTACCAATGGCGTGAAGACTTCACGCAACGCAAACCCCTAGGCGCAGTCTCAACCAATTGGAACGCGCCGGAATTAGCCGAATACGCGTTACCATATGTGAACAACACGCTGCTCCTGCATGGTCATACGCACGCGTATGACCCGCTTGAGTTCGGCAGGCATCACAATGAGATCAACGTCGGATTAGACGCATGGTGTTTCGAGCCAGTCAACGAAGCCGAATTGGTGGACAATTGGCTACACACTGCGTTAAACGCCGTCTGAGCGGTCTACAATGGCACATGAATGGGGGCGGATTCACAAAAACCGCCCCCACTATTTTTTCGGTCAACAGCTCCTTTGGACTTCAAATCATCCATCATTCAAGAATCTCTGCAATCCATCGCCAGCTCTGCCGTCCAGACCACGGCGCGCCATATCGTAATAGTCGAGCATCTGCGGACTGTTCCACCCGCCTGCGGCCATGATGTCCCTGTCCGGCACGCCAGCGTCACGGGAGAGCGTGCAGAACGTTCGCCGCAATGAATGCGGCGAAATATCCGGCACGCCCACACGCAATGCCACGGACGATACGATGCCCACGGCGGTCTGCTGCCGCAGACGCGCGCCGGAATCCTCACGGAACACCGCACCGTGCCTACGCCCGCCGATAAGTCGTGCGAGAGCCTCGGCCGCCTCGGAGGGAATGGCCACACGCTGAGACCAGTCGCCCTTGCGGTCGAACCGCACCCACGGACGCCCGTCATTCAGATGACAGTCCTCGACATCCAATCCGAGCGCCTCACCGACCCTCGCACCGGTCAACAGCAGCAGACGGCACAGGGCATCCGTCCGCGCATCCATACCACGCGCCTCGGCCAGAAAAAGCCTAGCCTGCTCGCGGGTGAGGTACGAGCCATCCGAATGACCATACATTTTCGGCCTACGCACATGCTCGCCCGGATTGCAGTCGATATACCCCTCCTCGCAGAGATAGCGGTAGAGGCAACATACGACGCTCAGATTCTTGCACACCGTGTTTTTCGCTGCTGGCCGCATTCCGTCGTCATAGGCGGCGAACACCTCGATATGAGTGCGCTTCGCCCGCAGCATGTCGATACCATTATCCGAACACCAGCGGAGCCATCGCGATACGACGCTCCGATACTGCGCCCTTGTACCCGGCGTCAGGCCAGCGAGAAAACCGGCGATCATGTCGCTCACCGTCTCCATATGCGCACCGTCTCCTTGCAGATCAAAGGCTTATCGGCCGGACCCTTGACGAATGGCGGTACCCACTGCCTACGCCTCAACGAATGATTCGGCCCATACGCCTGATCCCTCCAGAAGCCGCGCACGATGAAACGATGCGAGTATTCATGCCGCACCCGCTCGTCATCATCGGCGCTTCCGCCCGGACGATGCAGATTCTCACGCAGCACCAGCATCTTGACCTTGCGGATTTCCGGGTCGAAACGCTGCGGCAGCGGATGCGCCATATCGGGTTTCGCCGGTTTTGCCTCGCAGATATGCGGTTCCGCGCTCAACGCCCACACCGCGCGCAGCAGGCCGCAGAGCCACCGGAAGCTCCCGTCGTTCTCGCGGACGACGGAGGGGGCGAGCGAGACGACGGGGAGGCCGAATAAATCGGCGTGCATCTCCCTGATCCCCACGGGATTGTCGGTGAACACCGATATCTTGACGCTCTCGCGCCCCACATCCTGCCATAGGATCGCGGCTACGCGAGTTTCGCCGTACCCGTCGTTATCGAAGCGGAATGAGATGTGCTGCACGTCGCCCTCGAAAAAAATCATCCCGCATTGCGCCGGCGGATCGGGTTCCGGAAAATCTCCGGCCTGCACGGTGTCCTCGGCCAGACGCGTCATATCTCGGCTGACCCACCACAATTGCGCGGTTCTGATCTGATCGGTCATGCTCCAGGCGTTGGCAATCATGGCCTCGTATTGAGTTTGCGAGCCGAGTTCCCCAAGCCTGTATTTGGCGAAGTCGGCGAGCTTGTCGCGGATGAGCGGCAGGTGGGATGGGATGAGGCGAAGTCGCCTGTTTTTGCCGCGCGTCATGTCAGACCTCGACCAGCGTGTAACGGTCTCCGGCCTTCTCGTCGAAATCGCCGAGCTTAAAACCATATTCCGCAAGCTTCGCGTTTGCCGCAGCCTCCCATTCGTCTTCGTCTGCGCCGTACACGTCTTCGATTTTGTCGGCGTCGTGGCCGAGGTCGCCGTCTTCCGGGTCGATATACCATTGGTAATCAATACCCCTCCAGATACCCTTGCCGGTATTCGCGTCGGCAAGGAGGAGAACGTCAAATGCGTCACTCTGGTAGATTGCGATTGGCTTGATGGAGATGTTCTCGTTGGTGTTGATGTCGATTGCGGTGGTCATTTTGTTTGTCCTTTCTTTTGCTGACAGAAAAACGTCGAAAACAAAGGGCGTAGCACCGCCGCCACGCCCCGAAATTAAACAACTGAAACCGGCAGACGCCCAAATCAGAACTTAGGGTACATGCCGCGATCAAGCTCGGTCACGTCAACAACCTGATTCGGCTGCGGGCCGGATATGTCGAAGTCGCCGATACCGGCCACCATGTCGTTCGCCTGCTCGATGCAGTAATCGATGCCATCAACCACGTAGCCGTCACCATCGCAGCCAAATGTACCAATACCGTCAATAAAGCAGCCGGACGGTTCTACCACATCATCAAGCTTGATTACAGCACGCGGCGGAAGCCCAAGTTCCGCAAGATCAGCATCCGTATAGTCGCTTAGATTCGGTACCTGCCGCAACAAGCCGACATCATAAAAATCAGCAGACCAGTCGGGGCCGTACTGCGTGTTTTCCTCATCCCACTCGCGGATAGAGATTTCCACTGCCCTGCTGTTGTCAATAAGCCTAACCATTTCAGATACTCTCTTTCCAGCCCCCTTGCTAAAATGAGAGGGCTTAGTTAGTTAGATTGGTAATAATTACTGAGCAAATCGAGCCGGATAGCTGCAACTATCCGGCTCAACTCATTCGTGAGCGGGCATAGCCATAAAGACACATGCCCGCCCTAGCGGATCACTTAGAATCCGCCGAAGATTCAGATTCAGATTCAAGAAGTTTGCGCGGATTCTTGACATGCAACGCGTCACAAATACGAATCGCCTTATCAAGCGTCATATTCTCGATAGAATTGACACCATTCTCATAGGCTCCGATACGTTGTTGAGTAAGCCCTGCTTTGTCGGCGAGCTGTTGTTGCGTCATGCCTCGCTTCAGTCTGAGTTCCCTCATGCCCATTTCAGTATCCTTCCGTAAGAAAATCCACAGGGTCGCATTGCAACGCCTCAGACAATCGTAACGCCGTCCGCAAATACATTTGCGAAACAGGACGACCGTTCGTCTCAAAACGGGAGATGGCCGGACGTGCGATGCCGCTCAATCCGGCCAGCTCCACCTGCGTCAATCTGCGTGCCTTGCGAATGTTCTTCAATCCGACGACGCCAGCGGACACGCCGCCACGCCACACATGCTCATCGGGGTACAGGTCCAACACGTTGCAATGCAACGCCTGCGCCAGCTTCGCAGCCGTACCCAAATACATGTTCTGCGCCTCGTCCGCATGGTTCTCATACGCCCACAGGCGCGTGAAATCCACGCCCGTAAGCGAATCCAACTGCTGCAACGTCAAACCGTTACGCTCGCGCAGATCACGCAACCCCATGATGGCTCCTTCCAGACTTAAGGACACCATATCATCGGCGGCGAAGCCACGCCGCCGACGCTCAGTCAACCCAATCAGTATCCCAGTTCAGCATGTCCACTGGAATCATGCAGCCACCGGAACACTGGACGTACAGCCAGGTCGAATATCCCATGCGAGCAGCCCTCACGCCACGGAACCATTCGCCAAGCCACTCGCACAGGAGCGACGGCAACGAACGACGACGCCAAAACGACCTGCCGGACGCATAATCGAACCCATCGTATTCGGCGATAGGGGAGAAGAAGCCATGTTTGCTCACTGTTTTTCCTCCTTGGTCCAAGGGATAATCTGATGCAACAGGTACGCCGCCGTCGTCAACTGGTCGTAAGCGGCCAGCACGTAAGCGGAATCGGGAGCGTTCCCGCTCCCAAGATTCGACAGCAATCTGACGGCCTCCAACGACTTGCCGACCACATTCGCGCACACGTCGGAATCATGGGCGTCCATCACACATGCCCCTCGTCATCGGCTTGCGTCCAGAACACATAATCAAGGTCATATTCACGAGACTTCTCGAATTGTTCCCCAATCTCAATCGGCGTCAGACCAGAAAGCACTTCAGAAGTGAACTCACAATAATCATCGGAACGAGTATTGTCGTGCAGCATGAACACCTGCTCACACCATTCAGGGAACGCTGACCAGAACTTCCGCCACGAATCCTCGGAAACATATTTGGCGAAATCATTGACGCGATAGACACCCTCATAAGGTTCAAACTCACGCTGGTAGAACGGTTGCAGACCCTCGTTTGCCATGCGTTCAATATCGCAAACGACAGCCTCACCGATCGGTTCATCCAACGGCATGGCCTTCAACTCATCAACGGTAATCATCATTCTTTCCTTTCATTCAGCAGCAGAACTCGTCGGTGAGTTCCGCAAGATTCTTCATGCTCATCCGCATGAGACGAGACCTCATGCCGACGCCATCGCGTTCCAGACGGTTCACCATGCGCCGCCGCGCCGTACCGCCATCCACGACCTCACAGGAGACAAGCACGCCACCGGACACGGCGGCATCATCGACCTCGGCCTTATACGCTTCGGCGTCAGACTGAGATCCGTGCCGCCGCATTTTGAGTGCGCCGCCAACATATTCCGCAGTCCATAGGCACGCCATGTCAGTCAACCTCACGCGCGTAATCGCGCAAGCATTGAGCCTTGCTATCGGCCTTAAGTCCAGCCTGCTTGAAGAACTCACGGATTTGACATCCTCCCCCGCATGAATGCGGGGGATTCCCGAATCTCACGGTTCGGGTTTCTGTTCGCCACGACAAGACAAGAAGGGAGGGGACGCTAATGCGAGACCCTGGTTCCGGTTCTGCCGTCCTTGCAGACGCTGACCGCAAGCCCTGCGGCGAGGATGTTTTCGGCTGCGTTCAAATCCCTGTCATGGATTGTTCCGCAGTCCGGGCACGTCCATGCCCTGACTTTGAGGCCGGACATGCCCTTCGGCCCGGTCTTCGCCCCGCAGTGGGAGCAGATTTGCGTGCTCGGATAATACCTGTCGATGGTTATGAGCTGTCGCCCGTACCATTCGGCCTTGTATTCGAGCATTCGACGGAATTCCGACCATCCGGCGTCCATGATGCTTCCGTTCAGCCCGTTTTTCGCGGACTGGCCGTTGGGGAGCCAATGGTTCGGATTGTCCGGGTCGGGTTTCGGCGCGCATCGTTTGGCCATGTTCTTCACGTTGAGGTCTTCGAGTACCACCGTTTGGTTCTCGCGGATTATCCTCGTGCTCAACTTGTGGAGGAAGTCACGGCGCATGTCCGTGATTCTGGCGTAGGTGCGGGCCACCTTGAGGGCGGCTTTCCGACGATTGTTGCTGCCTTTGGTTTTGCGGGACAACGCCCGTTGCTCCCGTTCCAACCGTTCGGCGAGTTTCTTGTAGTGGCGTGGGTTCGCTATGGTCTCCCCGTCGCTGGTGACGGCGTAGCTGTCCACTCCCAAGTCGATTCCGATGGCATGCTTTCGCGTGGGAAGAGTCTGGATGGCCTCCTCCACGAGAATACTGACGTGCCATCGTCCGGCGGCGTCCAAGCTTACGGTCACGGTGCTCGGCTCCGTCTTGCGGGGCAGTGTTCTGGACCATCGTATCGGCAATGGTCCGCGCATCTTGGCGAGCGTGAGTTCGTTGCGCTTGGCGTCCCATTTGAACGCGCTTCGAGTGTATTCGGCGCTTCCGCCGTGGGATTTGGCCTTGAACCTCGGATAGTCGCCGGTCTGTTTGAAGAAGCTGGAGAACGCCGTCTGCAAGTGCCTCAACGCCTGTTGCAATGGTACGCAGGACACTTCGTTCATGTACGAGTATTCAGCCGTTTTCTTCCATTGGGTGAGCATGGCGCTGGTCTGGACGTAGGTGATGCTCCTGTGTTCCACGGTCCATGCGGTGGAGCGGGCTTCCAACGCGAGATTGTAGACCTTTCGGCAGCAGCCGACCGTGCGCCTGAGCAGTTGCTCCTGCTCGGGCGTCGGGTAGAAGCGGAACCTGTACGCCCGCTTGCACGCCTGCCTTCTGACCATGTTTCACATTATATCATAATAATCTGTGAAAGGAGGACGGTTTGCTTCCTCCCCGCCCTAAAGGACGGGGTCTCCGCAAACCAAAAACGATGACGCCACGTCGTATTAGACAAGTCAGCCGGATGGCAATGAATCCAGAACACGCCCCCAACCTCACCCTTGGCAGTGAGATACAGGCTCACAATCGGCGTCTCATACGATGTCAAAGTCACGCCAGCGCCGTAATCGTCAGTCACGAATGTGACATAAGCCTTGCCATAGAACGACTTGGCCGAATCATATTTAGGCCACAACTCAAACCTTTCGTTATCCAACAGCGGAAACGACATGATATACTTTCCTTTGCAATTAGAGGTGAATATTGATTGCATGGCCGGTCGCAGTCCTACCTGAGACCGGCACTTTCACATTTCCCTTGTGCCGCCCCACGACAGCACCTTGCCGCCGTCAACCAGCACGTAAGACTCGCCCATGCGATTGCCAACGGACACGCCGCGCCACTCGCATATGCGCTCATAGCCGCCAGCCGTACTGCCGTCTTCCATGCCGCACTGGGGGATATCCGACAGCGACGTGTAGCCAGACAAGTCGGCCTGACCATAGTCAGCCGTCGCATATGTCTCACGCCACCAATTCCATTGCTGTTCAGGCGTCCCGTGAGGGTCGGCCACCGGCGCGGGATTGCACACCGGCGAACACGCCACGGCGAACGCCGCCACCTAACCCCCCAAAAAAAGGGTGAAGCTCAAACTACCGGCCTTCGGTAACACTCTTCATTTTTCAAACACTCGCAACACTCGCAAACTGGACACTGCACCTCGGCACAGTGTCCACCGTTCCACTCATGGCGGATTCGTAATGCACACACACGTGTGCACCACCTGACCGTCTCAGGTCAGGCTATGCGGTGCCTAGGCACCTAACCACCACGGCTTCATCTGCCGGTTACTACAGCCGGTTGCAAGTGGCGTGGTGTAGATACCGCGCCGATCTCACTAGGCTGACTGCCTAACCGGTTGATAGCCCTCACTATACACACCAATAATGGTGTAAGCAAATCGAGAAAACAGACCACGGCGAAACGTTGGAATAACGTCGTTCTATCGGCGTGTCGAAACATGGGTAGGGGGTAAATGAAACGAAAAAAGAGTTTGAGTAGCACAAGGAAAAATAAAGTCAAGCAAGATACCAAAATACGGACAAAAAATATTAGAGCAAGATAGATATAAATAATAAGGAATACGACACGATGACGCGCATACGTACAACTGTACGAACGAACATTTGTACCATCGAACGAACGTTCCAACCGGGGCTGGGGGAGGGTCCTCCGGGGGAGGCGGTCAGGGCCGTCGGGTCAATGGTAGAAATAGTGCGCGCCGTCTGAAAAAGTCCGCGCATGAAATGTGACATGACAACGACGATGTTGGGTTCACATTGAAATCGTCTTCAGCATACCACGCGACACGCCGTATTCTACGCCGTTTCCATTGCAACGTTGATGCAACGTTAGGTATGAGTATGCTGTCGCATGTCGGAATGAATTTTGGAGAACGCATGGCGTCCTTGTGGGTGTCATTCCGGCAAGCGGTTCGGTGGTGCTCCTTGTCTCTTGGTTAAGGATTCCGACCGTTGGGACGTTCGTGTTCATAAGGAGCATCGCTAGGGGCAGTTGGCTGAGTCTGGTTTAAGGTAGTCGCCTCGAAAGCGACCGACTCTAACGGGTCCGGGAGTTCGAATCTCTCACTGTCCGCAGATGGCATCTTCCTAGGTAAGGTGCGATCCGGTTTCAAGTCCAATGCGAGAGGCTTGTTGGTACCGCCGTTTGATCTCGCACATGGTTCCTACCGCTCTTGTGGGAGTGTTAGTCGCGCGTGGTTTCTGGCTCTTCTTGACCATGCGTGGTGAGATGCCGGTTCGAATCCGGCTGGGGACCCTTTGAGGGTGGATGAATCCCGGAATATAGTGTGTGTTTTTGGATTGTCCGTGAGATTGCGTCCATCCTCGTTTCTTGTGCCGGTCCCATCCGGTGTCGCCTATATGGCTGCGCCATTTGTTTTTTGGGGCTGACTTGCAATCCTGTTGGCACAGCCTTTTGGTTGTCGGGTTCGATTCCCGGGGTTTGCTCTAGGTTTCATGGGGGTAGCTGCCTGTGAGATCGATGGTATTGCTCGAATATCCCCGCTGGAACATGTGGGGGATAAGAGGCTCCCTGCCTTAATCAGGTGGTTGATGACCGAAGGGGAGGCACGGCCAAACGGGTGCATATACATACACGTTCCTTGCCGTTGGTGGTAAAGCCCATTCCACCATGCCGAACGTCTTGCCGACTTGGACGTTAACTAAGTCGGGTATATGGCATTGGTGCAACTGGTAGCATGGCGGTCTCCAAAACCGTCGATGTTGGTTCGAGTCCAACATGCTGTGCTCAGCCTACCCACATGTTGTGGGAAAGGTCTTCGGAGTCGTCTTGCGGCGGCTCTAGTTTCAGCTGACCCGCCTAGTCTGCGGGAACAGTCTCCTGAGTCGTTGCGGCGGCTCTTGCTTTTGGATGCTTGGCAGAGTGGCTTATTGCACCACCTCGCTAAGGTGGCGACCGGGAACGGTCCGGGGGTTCGACTCCCTCAGCATCCGCGCGCCGTGGCTGGCGGTAAAAAGCCATTTTTGCCATTGGATTTCCTTATGGCGGTTTGGGTTAGATGCCGGGCAATCCCCATGTTTTGTGGTGAGTGTGGCATGGGGATTGCCTGTTTTCTTTTGCTTTGGTGGCGGAATGGTAGACGCGGCGCACTCAAAATGCGTTGTCCTGTGACGTGAGGGTTCGATTCCCTCCTGAAGCACTGAGGAGTGGTGATGACCAACGATTGGAATAAGTCGCATCGTAAGGAACGGTTCAATCCTGGTTGGGAGCGGACGCGTCGTGAGGTGTTGGATTATTACGGGTGGCGTTGCCAGTATCCGGTGATCGGTGATGATGGCGTGTTGCGTCCGTGTGGCGCTCATGCGAATGAGGTCGATCATATCGTTCGTGCCGAGGATGGTCAGCCTGATGATGATTCTTGGGATAATCTTCAGGTTCTTTGTCGTGCTCATCATTCTTATAAGACTGGTTTGGAGTCGGCTGATGCGCGGCGAAGGAAGAGGGTTGAGCGTGAGGAGGCTCGTTGGTACAGGCATCCCGCGTTCGGTTAGCTGAGGGTGAGTGCAGTGTGAATGGGTGTGATGGGCCTGTTCATGCTCATGGGATGTGTAGGTCTCATTATGATCGTTGGCGGCGTAGTGGCAGTGGTGCCCGTAAGCGTCGTATGAGTCGTGCGTGTTTGGCGTGTGGCTCTTTTTTTGAGACTGAGCGTCGGGACAAGGCTTTTTGTTCGGCTCGTTGTCGTAAGCGTTTCCAGCGTTTGAAGGCTGAGGGTGCGGCTCCTAATCGTACTCCGCAGCCGTTGAAGTCGGTGTTGTGGGAGCCTCGGTCGAATGCCCGTGTGGGGCGGCGGGGGAGTGTTCCTACTGGTTTTTGGACTGCCGAGGACGAGTGGAACGCGTGTTCTCATACGTGTCCGGTTTGTGAGTTGCCGCTTGACCGGTCGGTTGATGTTTTGAGTGATGATTTTCCGGTTGGCGCTTGGCGTGTGCCGTTGGAGCAGGGTGGTGAAAACTCGTTGGCTAATCGGATTGTCGTTCATCGCAGGTGCGCGTAGTGCCGTAACGGGCTTCGCGCTTGTCGTCCCGTAATGGGGCTTTGCGGGGAGTGATGTTATGGGCAGGAAGACGAGTGATTCCGGTAATCAGGTTTTGGAGATTCCTGATGGGAAGTTGGGGCCTGATTTGCCTCCGGCTAACCAGATTTTCCCCAAGGGTGGGGAGTGGTTGCCGTTGGTCGCTCATTGGTATGAGGAGTATCGGCGTAGTCCGAATGCTTCGATGTTGCGTTCGGCTCCTTCCTGGATGGCTGTCCAGTTGGGTTTCGCGACGATCAATGAGATGCTTTCGACTCGTCGTTATGCGACGTTGATGCCGGTCGTGCGTCAGTTGTTTGACGAGTTGGGTTGGACTCCGGCTTCGATGCGTGCGTTGAAGTTCGATGTGCCGGAGGCTGACGACCATGCCGCTTCGGATGGTTCGAATCATGCTGTGATTCAGGATATCGATGCTTGGCGTCGCAAGATCGAGGCGGCTGGCTGACATGCATTTGATGATTCCTAACCTGACTTATGAGGATAGGCGTAGGAGTCTTGGACGTTTGGCGTTGTGGTGGGTTGAGACGTTCAGCCTCATCGGTCGCGGTGGTGCGACCGGTAAGCCTGTCACTCATAGTCCTGAGTATATCCAGTTCTATTTGAACGCCTATGCGTTGAAGCCGGATGGTCGGCGCAGGTTCAATCGTGTGAGCTTGTGGCGTCCGAAGGGTTGCAACAAGAGTGGCTTGGGCAATGATCTGGCCTTGTTCGAGGCTTTTGGCCCGTGTCGTTTCGACCATTGGGCTAAGCCGGGTGAGACGTATACGTTTCTTGGTCAGACTTACTATTATCTGCCGGGCGAGCCTGTTGGCCGTCCTGTCCAGCGTCCTGAGATTCTGTGTTTGGCTACGTCCGAGGACCAGTCGGGCAATATCTTCGATTCGATTTACTACAACTGCACTTCTGGCCCGTTGGCCCAGTTACAGGGTTTCGGCATGGAGGTCACGAAGACCCGTATCGGCTTGCCGGAGGGCGGGGAGATTATTCCCACGACTTCCGGCGATGCGTCGAAGGATGGTGGTCTTGAGACTTTCGCGTTGATGGATGAGGTGCATCTGTATACGCTCTGTCTCTTATACACATCTCCGAGCCCACGAGACCAGAGAGGATCTCG
>ENA-OXTJ01000378-OXTJ01000378.1-human-gut-metagenome-genome-assembly--contig:-NODE-378-length-15433-cov-20.221462_pt1 | contig 15433 bp, 20 predicted proteins | sample MGYA00249342_ERZ652646 | MGnify/ENA primary metagenome ERZ652646 (study PRJEB26925, sample SAMN05826522) | human gut metagenome | biome: ENVO:2100002; feature: ENVO:00000062; material: ENVO:00002003...
AGGTTGAGGGTTATTCTATGATGCCATCCAACCCGCCATTTGACAGTGTAGATTTATATGTATGTGTTATTTTTGATACATTGCCCAATGAAACACCTCCATCGTTATAAATACAGTTGTATAATGTTCCAGTTGTATCGGTGCCAAAACTAAACTTAGCGCCCCGGGAAAGTGAAGCTGCATTTCTTGCGGTGATTCTACAACCGCCATGCAATTCTACACTTGAGTTTCCTACAGCACGTATCCACCCATTTCCTGACTGTCCACCACTCATATTAGCGGTACATCCCGCAAAGTCTACCTTACTTGCGTCAATCGTAATTTGATAATCACCAGTAAAATTAAACACACAGTTGTCAAATTGAACGTTTGCACAATTTTCTACGGTTAATTTTCCATTAAATGTCACATTTGAGATTTTTAAGAAATGCGCCCTATTTTTAATGTGCAGTTCTTGTGGATATACCCCACTTTCTGTGGTTCTGGATGAAATGTGCACAGGCTGAAATGAGGAGGCATAACTGATAGCAAACTGCAACCATCTAAACGGAGAATCACTTGTCCCCCTGCCCCAGTTGCTATTAGTAGAACTTACTCTAAGCCTTTGCTCACCTAATATTCCGTTAAATTCTAATTCTGTACTTTTATCTGCCAAACCGCTGTCATATGGGTTTATTTCCCATATCGACCAGGAGTTATAGTCGGTAAAAACACTGTTGTTTCCATATTCAAGCAAATGTATTTTGTCGTTCATAACATTAAGACCCTCGTACTCTTTTGCTTCATATGTTGGGTTAACTAGATATTGATACAACAATCCACCTGATATTTTATCTACCCTTATAGCATTACGTACAAAATCATAGTCACTAGACGTGTTGTCACTCCATAATGTGAATATATTGCCTTTAAAGTATGCCAATCCATTAAGACCACCTAGCTTACGCGCTTGTATACCTGGTCTCGAAATCGGTATAGAATATACTGAAGTAAATGAAACATTTATACCATTGCCAGAACATTGACACACATGAATCCTATCGTCCTCAGTCTGTACAATGATATGCGAAGATTTACCTATCTTATTAGCTATATTTATTTGTGAGCTAATTCCGTTTACTATAACAGTATTACTATTACCCGTTGAAGCGTCGTACATGATTAGGTTATTTGCGTTTATTGGACACACCATATATACCTGGTTCTTCCCATTTTGTGTCAAGTTTGGCATGTAAGTTAAAGAATTTCCATGCCCCCACGGCTTTTGTTCTGTATTTGCAAGTTCTAACAAATTGGTGTACCTATTAAGGATTGTTTTTTGTGTACTAGCGTTACGATTAACCGCGAGCACATTTGCTGTATAATCGTCACCGTCATTAGCATAACACCAACCCTGAAAACTATTCCCGTCGCTGGGTTTTTCAGTTTGTTTCAATAATTTAAAACTTGGGTAAAACGTTGGCATTTCTTTTGTATATAAAATTTTACTGTCTGGGTTTTCATCAATCGTCTGTCCGTCACATATCACTTTGCTACCGCATATGAAAAGTTTGTTTAGTGAATAACTACCTTTAGGTATATAAACGTAATCATACTTGTTAATAATACTAGCTATTTTATCAAAAGCGGCTTGTGAAGACGAACCGGCCGTTGGGTCTGCCCCTCCGTCCGTGACAACATTCCACACTCTGGCACTTGCCTTATTTGGCAAATCGTAATTTACAATGTTAGTTATTCGAGTTCTTGCGGTAGTGTCTTTAATTGGGTACGTACCGCTTTGGACCTCTAGCTTCGCAACTTCTGCCATTTATTACACCTCTTTCTTTCCGAACACAAATGATAGCGTTTCGGTATCTGCATGGTAAATAGCGTTGATTGTAAGCTCGCCATTTTCCAGCAACTGATTTAATATTTCTTGCGCATATTTTTTTAACATGGTCTGCAGCCATGCATCTAATTCATTTAGCCATTCAATTATCTGGTTATTGTTATTAACCAGCTCGTTGACTTTGTGCTGCATTTTGAGCAATTTTAAGTAGCTGTCCAAATCCTCATCAAAGTATAACGGAAGAATAAAAGTACAATAGAAGTGCGTATAGCCCAGTGGTTGTGGTATTTGCGCCATATTATCACCCTTTCCTTAATAAATTAACATGAATAGTTCCCTAAGTTCGTTAAATACCATTTCATCCACATTTCTTAAGGATTCGTAGTATTCCATTAACAACGCCTGTTGTGAACGACTTGAGAAACCTGTGTTGTCATGTTCATATGTTTCTTTGTTGCTGCTTGTCGCATTAGCTGTTTGGCTAGCGTTCTGCGTGGAATTTGCTGTACCCTCGTTTTGGGTCGAATTAGTAGCATAGTCACCGCCATGTAATGTGGTTTGTGGTAAGTCCGAATAAACTTGGCTATTGTTACTCGTATCCTTTTGTGTTACGTTTCCGTTCGTACTTGAATCGCTAGTTAAGTTGTTGTTACGCGTATATGTTTCATGCATTTGCGTGTCAATCAGCGGGTCATACTTTATTTCCACGGCTTCGTACATCTTATTGTAAACAGGCATGATAAGATTAAGCTTCTCTCTTAGCATAAATTTCCAACGCCCTATGGAAGTTATGTTAATCTCGTGAAAGTAGAAGTGCCTTATTAGCTTGTCCTCAAATGCCGAGCGATATGATTCATCGTAAATTGGGAAATCGAAGTTGAATATCTTTGGCAATGCAATAGCAATCTTCTGGTCAGTTGTAATATCCGGGGTTTCCTGTGAATAACTTTCTACAATCCAGCGTACACTACTCGTGTATTGGTTCCTATCATCATATATCATATTCTAGCTCACTTTCTACGTACCCATCAATCTCCTGTCCGTCAAGCTCTTGAGCGGCTTGAGGATTGAAAGCGCGGTTAATTAGCGTGTCCATATTACTACGGAAGATTACATCTATATTTTGGCCAAACATTCTATTTATTTCCTTACAAGCTTGTTTTCTGATTGAAAGACCGCTGTTTCGATACATCTCGATAGCGCCGCCAGAGCCATTGACTTCGCTTTCTGTTCTACGCTCACGCTTATCCGTGTTGGAGTTTTCGATGCCAAGTGCTGTCATTGCATCATTCCATAAAGCTTGATACATGAACCATAGCTTATCAGCTACGTATGGCGCATCAGTTTTGATTGATTGGAATGCATCCTTAAAATCTATTCCTGCCGACTTGTCGGTCAAGATAACTGGCACGTTTCCATCGTATTGCGAATAAGCTTCATTCACACTTTGTAAATTGGCAATCGTTGTAGACATTGCAATCGGTGTTTTCTGGGCGTTTATGTTTACATCTATAGCGCGTAGTATGTTAGTCAACCGTCTTGCGTATAAGTCTATCGTCATAATTGTTGGCTTACGCAAATAGTTGTTGAAGATAAAGACACTGTCTATATCGGTTCTAACATCGAAGTAATCTGAGGTGACAGAGTATGGATATCGGCGTGTTGGGGTACGATAGATATCCAGCTCTCCGTCAAACATACAAGGCAGAGTAATATCCCCCAGCACTTCATCGTGAAAGTACAGGATGTAACCTTTGTACATTAGAGTTAGTTCCAAGAATCTTTCGTCAATCGTATCTGGCAGATTCAGCCATTCATAGCAGTTCATGCAGAGCATGGAAAGGCGCCCAAATATGTCCGCGTATGTCGCATCATTGTTTAGCATTGCTTTTATCTTTCTTCTTTTACTTGACATTATTTATTGCTCCTCCCATAATCTCCCACATAGTCACCATGCCAGAACGTTATTCCGTTGTTTAATGTGGACTTGATTTTTACGATATCATCAAACGGCACACTGCCTACAACAACAGCCCCCTGAGTTTTTACAAAATTCCAACTTGGTCTACCTGTGATATTTGGGACCTTATTGTCATTTATAGGATAGCCATATTTACTCCAGAAATGGTCAATTCGTTTAGCAAACTGGCTACGGATAGTAATAGCTTGGTAGTGCGGGGCTAGACCATCATTTGCCATCATTACACTTGTGGAGTTTGTACCTTGATACGTTGGCGGTAAAGCCGCATGTACTTTTATTTCCTTTACACTGTTAAAAGTGTTTGTAAATGCATTACCTAAACCTGTAGCAACACCTATTCCGCCTAGTGGTCCACCTGTAAGGGCAGAACCAAACCCTAAAGCTAAGCCATTAACAAGGCTACTTGTGGTATTTATAGTTGTTCCTATAACCCCACCATTTTGAGCCAGCCACGCCTTGTACGTATCTATAACGTATGAACATTGCGGAAATCCAGTTACGCATAGCTTGTTAGTATCACCACCATACCCTGAGTAATCTTTTGGTTGTGCATATATAGATGGATTAGGGGTGATGTCCCACGTTAATTCAAATTTAGGGTTGCTCGGGTCTTTGAAAAATTCATAAGAATATTCAGCATAGCTTCCAGCTCCATCCCACGCAATCATTTTTACATATGGGTCTGTGTACAATTTGTTGTTGACTGGGGTGTATCCATCTATTGTAGATGGTCTTCTAGGTGCGTTATCCTCAATCGGTGCATCATAAGCCATGGCTCTCCAAGCCATAAATAAACTTACTACTGCATCTGATTTTGATTTAGACGTCAACTTTTTAAGGTAATCGTTTAAGTCTGCCGCCCCGCCATCTGTGGCGTCATAAAATAAATAACTGCATCCCTGGTAAACACCGTGAAGTATACCACCCTCTACTGCTGAGCCATCAGCATTTACTGTAGTTGCACACACTATACACTTGTTAGCCGCTATTGAGGATGTCATGGGTAGTTGATATACATACTCACCACGTTCCAAATTGTCAGGGACTAAATTTGCCCCTATCGAATCATCATTAACATGCTCACGCTCTACGAAACATTGTTTTATAGTAATATCAAAATACCAAGTCTGCCATACATCTAACTCAAATGTGATATTGCTTTTGTTGATATTGATAAAATCAATAGCAGTTATAAAAGCGTAAAACCATTTGTTTCCAAAGTTTTTGTTCTGAAACATTAGATAGTTACAGTCATACAAAGAATCCGCAACCACATCCACGGCAATCTGGTTTTGCATCCTGACTGGTGTCATATTTACCTTGTTGTATTTTGTTTTTTCTGAAAAATACGTATATTGCGCTGATGCGCTAGCAAACGTTAGAGTGTCAGTATAACTGTTATCTAATGGTACACCGCTCAAAATGCGTACATTAGTGAGCGGTGATATAGTCGTTATAAAATCCATTAAGCCGCTACGGTGATTGTAGCCGTGCCTGTTTTGGATGGGTCAAGTACTGATTTAGCAGTAACAGTCAAAGTAGTATTTTCTTCTGTTCCTGCAATCGTCAACAGACCACTTGGGGTGATTGTGCTTGTTACAGTTTCAGTTCCAGATAACGCCCAAGTTACCGTCTTGTCCGCAAACCCTGTGCCAACAACTGCCGCTGATAACTGCAAGGTTGCGCCTTTGCTGAGTGTTGCTGTAGCTGGGGATACTGTTACTCTTGTAATACCGCTTGTCTGGTCTGTGTACATCATTGCGTTAGCAAATGGTGATACGCTGAAAATCTTCCAAACGTGGTAAATGTTCTGCCAGTACATACCCTCTGGATTGTAGATTTCTTTGTATGTCATTAGCACATCGAAAATCATGAACCAGTCTTTATCGAATGTAACAGCTGGAACACTCGCCAGTAACTGTAACTGGTCCTCAGTAAAACGAACATACTCAGGGTCGTTACCCAGCAGTTTGTCCAAACGGTCAAGGTCAAACACATCGAATCCGTCAATCATGACATGGCGTGCTTCAATCTCAGCCTTGTCCATATTGAATGCAGAAGCCAGAACATTGAAATTGTTAAGAGCGCCAAATTTAGCTGATGTCATAAGAATCAAGTCTTCTGGGCGGCTAAATGTAGTTACCTTTGCAATGTTGTATTTGTTGCTCGGGAAACGGAACATGTAGGATGCTTCAGCCATCGTAGTGGCAACCTCTTTTACTGTGTCAGCTGTCACAGCTGGAATCTGAGTTACACCGATGTAACCATCCAGAATCATTTTAGCAATCAAATACTTTGTAGTCAAGAACTCATCATACTCCGCCCCGCTGTACAGTGATTCATATAACCCTCCGATAAGGTCATATACTCCCTCAGGGGATAAGAACGCCTGCCTAAGGTTTTCCTCACTGATTGATTTCTTGTAAAACTTCTCGTAGTTTAATGTATGGAATGCTGTATAAACATCGCCTGTTTCCAACTTAAATACATTTGTCTGAGCTTCCACGATATTATAATCGTGCGGTTCAGCCATGGCAACAAAGATTTCTTCAACTTTCTCGCCAAATGTCATAAGCCCACGCTTCAACATTTTCAAGCTTGAGCGATATGCTTTTGAAGTAAGCAACACCATTCCAATACGATTTGCTAAGCTGGAATATAGCTGGTTTGGGTAAGCTGGGTTGTTCATCACGATTTCCCCGATTGCCGCCAGATTCGTTCCATCGCTTAACGCTTTAGGCACATCTTGTGCATATGCTCCGCCAATGTCAGCTCTTGCCGCATTCAGAATCTGTGCAGTGTTTGCTTCCAAGTTTTTCACTGTAGGTATTTTTGGCATTTTAATCACTCTCCTTCTTTAAACAGGTCATTGTATGTGACCTCGTTAATTCCCTCTCCGCCATCGTCACGACCTCTTTCTAAGTCATTCCGCATGTCTTCCAGGTTCTCTTCCTTGATACGCCCCATAAAACGGTCAATGTATCTCTGCTTCAATTCACGATACTTCGCTTCCCAGTCAATGACATTTTCTTTCGGGGTGTCCGCCACATCATTGTCCTGCGGGTCTTGCACGATATCTTTAGAGCCGTCTTCGTTGTCTTCGCGTGTTACTTCTCTTGCAACCCACTCATACTCCCGATTTTCCCCGTCATATGTTTCCCCGTATCTAGCGAGCATTCCCTCCCGCTCGTCCAGTTCATCTTTTAAACGCCTAAAGTCTTCTTCCATATCAGGAGTCAACTCTCCGCTATTCATGAGCCGTGTAAGCAATTCCTCATATGCTAATCTTGTTCTCATTATCTTATTCTCCTTTTCAAATAATATATCCAAGGCATTTTATTTCCCTTAACGAAAGGTGGTTTACTTCCACATGGGATATAGATAAAACCCTGAAATGTTAGCCCTGCCATACTGTAATCAGGCGGTAGGTTGTAGGTGATGAAATATTCTGCCCCATAGTTACTGTTGCTTGTTACGATACTGCCGTCGCTGTTGATAACCTCAACGACTCCGACATGCCCCGTGCCAACTAAACCGCCGCTATAACAAATGATTGCCCCTAGCTTTGCTGTCTTACCCCTTGAGTATCCGTCTTGCGTGTAACCATACCATTGGTCAGCATTACCAAGGGATAATGTTGGGCGTTTATTCATGATTTCGTACGCACGCCCCCAAGCATAACATGTACAGTTCGGCAATCCATAGCCCGCTAGGTAAAAAGGATTTTCCGAATACCAGTATGGGTTATTGGGCATTCCGCTGTCTGTCAGCCTTGGGGTGAATGTGCATCCGCCACCGATGTAATCATACCAAGTTAGAGCATCAGCCATTCGTTTTTCATAATGGTTTGTGGATGGGTCATAGCTAGGTCGCTCATATCCAACCATGAACAGAACGGCTAGCTTGTCTGCGGTCCAGCCCATAGAATTAGACAAAAACTGATTGCCTGTGATACCTATCATGTCGCTGGTAGCTCCGCTATTGTAATATGGCTGGATGAATGCTTCGGTCGTGTACCACTCCGCCACACCACTTACATTTCGTATTTCCTGTGGAATAACCTTAAGCTGTACATCACCACTGGTATAAGGTGAAAGCCCGAGGGTGGCACAGTGTTCTTGAAGAACGCTTTTTGGTGTCCACTGCACAAGACCGTATCCACCACCGCCCCCTTCTTCCTCTCGACCAGGGTTCACACTACTTTCATTTTGCATGTTGCCAAGTATGGCTGCAATCGTTGCATTATCAAAACCCATGTCTTGATAAGTGGATATAACGATATCAGCATTGTTTTCCATTTCCTGCTGATTCAGCCCACTCGCTCGTGATATCCAAGGCATATTACTTTTTGAGGTTTGACTTTGCAAAGGCTTCTGTGCCACCTGTTGGGTAAGACACAACAATCCTATTGCCGCTAATCTCAATAACATCCAGTTTCATACCTTTTACATCCGCAATGAGCTTTACACCATCATAGTTGACTGCTTCTTTGGGGGATACCTTGTCACCGACCTTGATTTCTGTAGTAGGCTTCTGGCTGTTCCCTTTGTGCAAGCCCTTGAGCAAGGTTGGATAATCGTAATATGCGACATCCAAGTCCAGAGGGTCACCTCTGTACTGCCACATGCCGCAAGGGATTGACGGTTCAGAAACACCCCATTCTGCCAACCATAAGTCAACCGACTTCAATCGTGCTTCGTTCACAGCTTTTAACTGGTTGTAAAAAGACCTGTTACAATATAGGAGCAAATAAGTGTTGCACTCCTGCTCGACCACTTCTTTCCAAGCCTTTAATACTTCCATTTCGCTAGCGTACGTGATGCCATTGTTCTTTTTCCAATTTGCGCCATCGTCCCACTCCAAATCCAGAGCAATAGGATATGTGTTCCCATATCGGGAAATTAGGTTCATACACTTGTGGGCTTCGTCTTTTGCTTCTTTGTAGTTACGTGCGTAGCTAAAGTGATAAAAGCCGTATGGTTTACCATGCTTTTTGCACAACTTTACATTGTCCTTGAGTTTTTTGTCAATAGCAAAGTGCCCCCAAGATGAGCGAATCATTACAAAGTCCGCCCCTTTGATTGCCGTTTCGGCGTTGCCATTGTGCTCTGAAATATCAATTCCTTTTTTACTCATAATCATTCACCTTTCTTCATAGTTTCTTTCAGCGCTATCAGCGCTTGCGTGTTGTTGTTAATCGCTTCTGTAACTTCAAGCATTTCTTTCGTATGCTGTTCGTTCAGTGTCTTAACATCCTCACGGTTCTTGTCTGTCTGATACTTGACATACCACGCCATAGCACCACACATCACAATAGGGAATCCAACTGTCGTTATTGCTTGCAACCACGCATCCATGCTAAACACCACCTTTCAATGATACTATACCACATTACAAATACATTTTCAAGACATTCAGGAAAATTTCTTTACATTTGTAATTTTCAAAGTATAGACAGCTGTTTTGGTAGTACTTGACAGCAACATCCACCATTGACCCATGTTTGCTTTTAACTAGCATCGTGTTTTCGTTATGTCCATCCACGGTAAGAGCATAAATCAATTTGCATTGCGGGTCGACATCCTCTGATATCCACATCTTACCAAGCTTATAGGATATCCACGCGCCCATGGTCTGTTCATCATAAATAAATGTAAAGAACGGCACACACTGTTCTTTCTTTCCAATAAAACCGGCTTTCTCCGCCTGAAACTTGTTGTGCAATGAGAATGACCCATAAGCTGTACCGCTTATCAGGTTTCCAACAGCTGTCTGCTCACGGTATTTAATAAAATCTTCATCTGCCGCTAGATAAATCATTGCTCTACCGTCCTTGGATTTGCTCACGTTTTTACCATATGGTTTTTCGACTCCATAATATAATGCATATGGGTTGTATATCGTTGTGGCATTACCAAGCAGGTATACTTCTACTTTTTCACGGTTACGAAAAACGGTATCTATCAGACCGCTTAACAGCATAGGTTCCTGTTTTAGGTAACGCTCAGTCTGCCCCTCCTCAATTAAAAATTCGTCAAACATAATAGCATCAACATCAGGAAAGGAAGCCCGCTTAAAATCCTTGGCTAATGACAAAGGGATAAAGTAACACATTTGTTCATCCCCATAGTAAGCGCCCTTTGATTCGCACTTTATGTCTTCATCAAAAAGCATAGCGTCATTGATATCCTCAAATATATTCGTCGTGCCAAGTATGCGTTTCATCTGGCTGTCCGTTCTAAAAACATACACAAACTTACGTTGGCGTTTCACAAATCTATTTATCAGATGCTTCTTGACGCCAAAGGTCTTTCCGCAACCTCGTACACCCAGCACCATCATAATAGGCACGTTATGTGACAGCACACTATTTATATCCAGCCATTTTGGTTCAGCCATTTAATCACCTCTTTTGTAAAAGAAAAAGCAAAGCTAATACAGTTTGTCATAGCATTACCAGTGCAACAGTATCGGGCAGGAGTTACCCTGTGGTATCCCAACCTGTATGACAATTCAACCATAATAACCTTGCTACTATATTGTAGCACACTATGGTTGAATTGTAAATACCTTTTTAACAAGTGTGATGCCATTCTTTGTCATAACAGGCATTAACTTCCCATCAAACCAGTTAGACGGTCTAAAGTTATCATACGTTACATATTTATAACATTGTTTAGGCATACCTGCACAGGTTATATTAAGGATACGTGTATCCCCATCCACCTCATAAAACTGCCCTGGCTCTGCTTTTTCGGATTTAATCATGGATTCCATTGTTTCACGTGAAACACTTTCTTCCTCGATATATGTTTTTGCCCGAATAAAATATCCTCTTACCCAGACCTTTTCCAAATCCCACCAACCAAGCTTTGTGGAATCAATGTCAAGGTTAGTTGGCAACTCTGTTCCAGCAAGGTGCAAGCTGTCAGTATCCATATAAATAAACCTGTCATAATTTTTCTGAGCGGAACGCAACGCTTTATCTCTCCCATAACTGGTAATAAAAGACACCACTGGCACATAAATACTATCACGCTGTTCCACTTCGCCAAGCTTAAACTTAAGCTTGTCCTCATAGTAAGGTATCTTTTCCTGCACTTCTGGACGCAAGCCAAATTTACCAGACAGGCTATTCATCATATCTTTTGCTATCTGTCGTAACCCTTTGTTTTCGTCTTTAGTAGCCTGTGCCTTTATTGCATACCACTTGTCTATATAGTCTTTAAACATCATGGTTGATTTCATAAACTTATACCCCTCAACCCATTCTATATTGTAAACGTTATAGTGGTCAAGAAATAACTGCAAGTCCACACTAGTTAGGGTAAGTTCTACAATGTTTCCGTCAGAGCTTTCCAAAAAATCTGTACCTCTAAAGATGCCTGAATGCTTAAGTTGGATAGTTGGGATGTACCCCTCTTTAAGCTCAAAGCTACAAGTCAATTTCTGGATATATAAAGGATAGCACTTGTCTTTGCGGTACTTGCCATTATAGCGCACAGGTTCCCCAAAAGGCAGTGGCATTTCATACATAGCCCAGGGGTACATACTATTTACATCCAACGTTATACCGTCCGCAATCTCTTGATTAGCAAAAATCTTATGAACTTGTGTTGCCCCGCCCTTGTATGACTTTCTGCAAAAAGCGTCAATTTCAGGCGCCAACACAGGAAACCAGCGTTTAAAATTCTTCTTCCCGATAATCTCCTTATAGTCATATAACGCATTACTACCTTGGGTTATCTTAGTCAACCCCTCGGTAAAAAGAATGTGCAAAGCCTGAGACATGATGGCAACATCAACATGCTGGTATTCCCACTCCTCGTCAGTCGGGATATAACCCTCTGGTCTTGGCTTGTCATAGTCTATTTCCAGCTTACGCATTTCCAAACCGTAAGCTTTTGCAATTTGCTCTACGCTAAGGCGTATCAATTTAAGACTATCATAAAACGTTGTGGTTGTCTCTCCAAAACAAACGGTGACGGAATAAAACTGCCCCATATTCGAGATAAGTGTGGAAAACTCATGCTTCTTCAAAGACCTCTTATTTGACCAAGTGTAACCATGTGTCAATAAATATGACAATATATAACTGCTGTCAAACTTAAGATTGTGGAAGTAAATAATTCTGTCTTCCCACGAACAGTATTCGATAAAGCTTTCAATGTCTATCCCTCTGCAAAAATTATCGGGGTCACCAACTACACAACTTTCCCATGACCAGACATGAGCAGTTTCTGGGTCTGTGGTGGTCTCAAAATCGGCGGTATACCGTGTCACGAGTACCTCTGAGCGTTCTTACTCCACCAGTCTTCCCACTGTTCCATTATCATCTCGTACCGTTCGCCCACTTCATTCGGGTTGTACAACGCTGTAACGGTTAAAAAATAATTTTCAAACCTTGCTTGTGATACAGCCTTTGCAGGTAGCCGCTTAACAAAGTCATACAGGGGGTCATCCTCCTCAACACCTAACTCTTTGCGCATAGCACCCAAATACTGCCAATAATAGTTTTCATCGATAATTTCTGGGTGTTGGACTCGCCTAAGCTGTTTTTCCATGGATACCACAAACCTGTCAAAATTTCCTTGTTCCATTTCATTGAAATTAAAAGGACGGATAAAGAAATTAGTTTCAGCAATCTCACGTTGTGTCGTGTTCTCCCCCGAAACCCTATCAAAATAATTCTTTATCCTCCTGTTGGTAACATTCGTTAAGATACGCGCTTCTCTTATCTCGTACTTGGTTCGGACCTCACCTGTGCCAGAGTTTTCTAACTCAAATGCGCCTTTCTTGTGTACCCTTTTCAGGCTGTTGACGATTCGGTTATAGTCTGCCCGAGTGTCTATTTTCGCCCGCACTTCCTCGTACGTTAGCTTTTTAGGCGCAAACATAGCCAGCTCAGGTTTCTTGTTCAATTCTCTCGTAATTCTTCCGTTATATGATGCAATAACTTTTTGCAAATTACGCCTATCGGCATACTTCCACTTTATAGCCATCAAATCACCCCTTTAAATAAAGGGGCATAAGCCCCTTATGATTATTTAGATAACCCAATGTGGTAGTAACGCTTGGAACCTTTATCCTCCTGCTTGATTACTACCTTAATCGGTTTCTCTTTTGTAGGATATCCAACAAAACTAAAGAGTTTCTGTAAGTCCCCGAAAATGCATATACTTCCTGTTGCATAGCTTTCTCCTTTGTCGTTAAACAGGATGCAACGCGGGAACACTTTTTCCTCACCTGTCTTATCGTCATATGTTTTTGCGGTGTCGCAATATACTGCTGTTAAATTAAAAGGGACGTTAATTACCTCGCTGAGCTTTTTGTCTGGCTGGGTGATAGCAGAAAAGAATTTAATTTTATCGTCTTCCGTTTCCATAACGTAGTTCGTCCACATCGACCCCTCTACACTCTGCGCGTTTGCTAACTGCATTGCGAATGTTTCTTCAGGCAGTTCCATGACTGCTGGCATGTTCTGTTTTTCCATTTTGATTTCTCCTTTTATAATATGATATTATTCTACGATTGTAGCGTGTGCGATAAATTCGCTAAGTGGGCACTTCATAAGCACCTCTGTCTTCTTACTGTCAATAATGATAACATTATCACTAGTAATTTTGTTGCGAACAAGGTAGCGGCGTGCAGCGTGGCTGTCTAGCGCTAAACCCTCAACGGTGTGCGCCGCCTGTACCATCTGCCCGTCTTCTCCCATCTGCATAAATACAATGTTCGTGTACGGCACTTTTCTTGTAATAAACTTCGTCATATTTTCACCTCCTTTGCTTTCGCACCTTTATGTTACCAAAAAATTATGGAATAAATATGTTAATTCTGTGTGAGAATATGTGATATGCTGAATTATGTGATTTTACGAAAATGAAAATATACTGTTTACAAATGCTGGTTTACGTGTTATAATATAAATGTAAATAAAGGAGGTACACGTTATGTACACAGAATATGTATTAAAAGTATTTAAGGAATGGGTAGAGAAAAGAATCGAATATGTCCACACCTTAGAAGATAGCTATGACAGGGAGTACGGCGAAACCCCTTATCTCGCGATGATTAAGCTTATTACTGCAATAGAAGACTCAGTAACACCAGGAGAAGCCGTAAACATTATAAAAGAATATTTACGCGCTTCATGCAAAGTGTATGAAACAGCACTGGAACGTAATACATTATATCCAGAATGCTTATATGGACAAGCATTCAAGCTAATGTATATAAACTTCTGTACTGCAATACAAGAAAGTAAGGATGGTGAAATATAATGGAAACTGTAAACACTATACTATATAAGCTAATCGAAAACGGAAGTTATGAAATGGTGGGAATAGAATACCATGACCACATCATATTTTTTGGCGATTTAAAAGAAGCAAGAAGAACGTTAGGTTATTATTTAATGGAATGTGAAGCCACTTCAACAGATATAATAAAAAATGACCCAACATATTTATGCGTTATAGATATTAAGGACGGTGAGTTTGATAAATGAAATACTATATGAATGGAATGCAAGTGCCACGTAAACAATTCTTTGAGTTCTTAACATATGATGTATACTACGACTGGACAAACAACGCTAGCTCAGATTTTTGCTTCGAAGATTATTACGGCTGCGTGAAAGAAAAAATACGCAAAGGTGCCACATATAACGTAAAGAATACCTATGCAAGCGAAAGAGAGGTAAGAAAATGAAAGTAATAAAATACATCGCGTGGTTTTTTCTGGAAACCGCCGCTATCATCCTATTTCTGGCTTGGTGGTGGTAATAATGAATTTATATCAGGAATTAGCTATTATGCATGAAAGGAGAACAATATGAAAGAATTATTAAACAAAAAAGCAAAAATGCTTGAACTGATGCTTGAGTATATAGAGAGTGACAATCCTATGTATCATAATATACTGATTAGGATAGATGAAATCAACAGAATATTGAAAGAAATTGAAGATAACGAAAATAACGACGAAGAATTGGCTAAAACAAATTATACACAAGGATTTGAGCGGAAACGGGGCAAAAGTATCCTAGAAAATATGATGGATTTCCTAAATGGCAGAAAAGTTGACTTTAATACCACTATAAATCTCAATGAGCATAATGAAGATTGGGTTAATGAATATAAAGACTATATAGTCGGTAAAATGAATATGTGTGATGAAGCTATAAGCCAACTTGAAAGGTTAATGAAATGATTGAGTTAATATGTTTCACAAGCGTGTGTACTACCGCTATCTTAGCAATTATTATGATTACGTTAATTAACATTTTAGAAAGGAAATGATAATATGAAAAGAATAGATATCGAAAGAAAGGCTATTTCAATTATAAATGATATAGATGAAAAGCACTCACTTTTATGCAATTATTCATTAGGAGAATTATCTATAATATTTCACACACGAAGTAGAAAGATGCCGGAGGTTTGCGTTGCAACCGAATATTACTTAGATGATTTCCAGATAACACAAAAGAATACAATTATATGGGATATTAACAAAAACCATAGAAATAGCTTGCTTAATTATCTTAACCTTAACTAACAATATCAACATTATATCACCTAGTATTTAATACTAGATGTAATGTTAACACTGTTAACTTA
>ENA-OXTJ01000380-OXTJ01000380.1-human-gut-metagenome-genome-assembly--contig:-NODE-380-length-15418-cov-11.067044_pt1 | contig 15418 bp, 10 predicted proteins | sample MGYA00249342_ERZ652646 | MGnify/ENA primary metagenome ERZ652646 (study PRJEB26925, sample SAMN05826522) | human gut metagenome | biome: ENVO:2100002; feature: ENVO:00000062; material: ENVO:00002003...
CGAGATCCTCTCTGGTCTCGTGGGCTCGGAGATGTGTATAAGAGACAGGCTGTATTTAATGCAAAATACATAAAAATTGCGAAAAGACTTTTGAAAGAAGAATAATTATCTGAACAAATCTTTAGAATAAATGATTGAAAATAAGACTTGTACATGATATAATACGATATAATTTGAATATATGAAGGAGGTATTGTCGTGAAACATATTAAGACAATCAGCAACCGCGTATTAAAGGATACAATGAAGCACGGCGGATGTGGCGAGTGCCAGACATCATGCCAGTCAGCATGTAAGACATCTTGCACAGTTGGTAACCAGAGCTGTGAGAATAAGAATAACTAGTATTTTTAGTAAGAGAGTGTCGAGCTATTCTGCACTCTCTTATTTTTCGTAAATGTATAGAGAACATTTACGGTTTGGAGGCTTTTTAATGATACATCAGTATAAGAATAACGGTTATAACATCGTATTAGATGTCAACAGCGGTTCTGTGCATGTTGTTGATGACATGGTATACGATATTATAGGACTTTATGAGAATAATACTCTTGAGCAGATTACAGATGCACTTAGAGACAGATATTCTGTTCAGGATATTAAAGAGGCATATGAAGAGATTGGCGAACTTAAGGAAGCAGGCCAGCTCTTTACAGAAGATATATATGAACCATATATTGATAACTTTAAGGACAGACCTACAGTTGTTAAAGCGTTATGTCTTCACATAGCACATGATTGTAACCTTGCATGTAAATATTGTTTTGCTGAAGAAGGTGAATATCATGGAAGAAGAGCTCTTATGAGCTATGAGGTAGGAAAGAAGGCACTTGATTTCCTTGTTGCCAATTCAGGTTCAAGAAAGAATCTTGAGGTTGACTTCTTTGGCGGTGAGCCAACTATGAATTTTGAAGTTGTTAAGCAGCTTGTTGAATACGGAAGAAGCATAGAAGAGGCTAATAATAAGAAGTTCAGATTCACACTTACGACTAATGGTATTCTTCTTAATGACGAGATTCTTGATTTCGCCAATAAGGAGATGAGTAATATTGTACTTAGCATAGATGGACGTAAGGAGATTAATGACCTTATGCGTCCGACAAGGAATAACCACGGCAGCTCATATGACATTATAATGCCTAAGTTTAAGAAGGTGGCAGAGAGCAGAAATCAGATGAATTATTATGTCAGAGGTACATTTACACATAATAATCTTGATTTTTCAGAAGATGTTCTTCATCTTGCTGATGAGGGATTTGAGCAGATTTCTGTTGAGCCTGTTGTTGCACAGCCGACAGATTCATATGCTATAAGAGAAGAGGATATTCCGTTCCTTTGTGAACAGTATGATATCCTTGCGAAAGAAATCATTAAGCGAAAGAAAGCTGGTAAAGGCTTTAATTTCTTCCACTTTATGATAGATATTAATGGTGGTCCATGTGTTGCCAAGAGATTGTCAGGATGTGGTTCAGGCTGTGAGTATCTTGCAGTTACACCTTGGGGAGATTTCTACCCATGTCATCAGTTTGTTGGTAACGAAGATTTCCTTATGGGTAATGTTGATGATGGAATAGTAAGACCGGACATCAGAGACATGTTTAAGAATAGTAATGTCTATTCAAAGGAAAAATGTAAGAATTGTTTTGCAAAATTCTATTGCAGTGGTGGTTGTGCAGCTAACTCATATAACTTCCATGGTAATATCAATGATGCGTATGATGTTGGATGTGAACTTCAGAAAAAGCGTATAGAATGTGCAATAATGATTCGTGCGGCCATGGCTGAGGAAGAATAAGTATAAGGGAGAGTTTTTAACATGAAGTACAGTTTACCTAAGAAGATTATTTATTCAATAATCGTTGCTGTTTTACTGGTTGGACTTGTATTAACAGCATTTTTCGGACTTAATGGAAAGGGATACGGAAGCACTTATGATATAGATCTTGGTCTTGATCTTGCCGGTGGTGTAAGTATCACATACCAGATTAAGGAAGATAACTTTACATCACAGGATGTAGAGGATACAATCTATAAGCTTCAGAAGCGAGTAGAAGGAAAGAGTACAGAGTCACAGGTTTATAAGGAAGGTGACAACAGAATCACAGTTGAGATTCCTGGAGTAACAGATGCTAATGAGATTCTTAAGGAACTTGGTACACCAGGTTCATTGGAATTCCTTGATTCCACAGGATATACAGCATTTTCACAGGGAAATGACTACACACCACTACTTACAGGTTCTGATGTAAAAGCTGCACAGGCTTACACAGATACTAATAGTCAGGAAGATACTCCTTATGGAGTGCAGCTTACATTTACAGATGAGGGATCAACTAAGTTCTACGATGCAACATCAGCTAATATCGGTAAAAGAATATATATTGTATATGATGGAGAAGTTGTAAGTGCACCTAACGTTAAGACAGCTATATCAGGTGGTACAGCAACTATCACAGGTATGGAATCATTCGATGAGGCAGATAACCTTGCAACATACATAAGAGTTGGTTCTATTCCTCTTACACTTGAGGAAGTAAGCTCTAACATTGTTGGTGCACAGCTTGGACATGCAGCAATCAAGACAAGTTTAATTGCAGCTGCTATAGGTCTTGCATTACTTTGCTTATTCATGATTGTTATGTTCAGAATTCCTGGACTTGTTGCAACATTATCACTTATTATCTATACAGCACTTGTTTTATTCCTTGTAAGTGTATATGATCTTACTCTTACACTTCCAGGTATTGCAGGTATTATTCTTGGTATTGGTATGGCGGTAGATGGTAATGTTATTATCTACACAAGAATAAGGGAAGAGATTGGTGCCGGAAAGTCTGTAGAGAATGCTATTCTTTCAGGATATAACAAGGCAACATCATCTATCGTAGATGGTAACGTAACAACACTTATTGCAGCTTTAGTATTGTACATATTCGGTACAGGTCCAGTTAAGGGCTTTGCTACAACTCTTGCAGTTGGTAATATCGTATCAATCTTTACATCACTTGTTATTACTAAGGTTATTATGAAGCTCTTATATAACTTTGGTATAAGGGATGCTAAGTGGTATGGTAAGAATGTATACAGAAAGACTCTTAATGTTCTTAGTATTAAGAAATGGGCTGCAATTGGTTCAGCAGTAGTTATTGCTGCTGGAATCATAACTATGGCAGTTCAGGCTGCTCTTGGAAACAGAGCATTGAATTTCAGTCTTGAGTTTGTTGGTGGTTCAACAACAATATTTACATTTGATAAAGAGTATACAGCAGAAGAGATTGAGGATAACATCATTCCTGTAATCAGAGATGCTGCAGGTATTACAGAGGTTCAGCAGCAGAAGGTTGCAGATTCAACACAGGTTTCTTTCAAGACATCTGATCTTTCACTTGACCAGAGAGAAGCTATTGAAAATGCGGTTACTGCTAAGTACCCAATCAAGGATGGAACAATTGTTGAGACAGATACAATCAGTTCATCGGTTTCTGCAACAGTTAAGAGAGATGCTATTCTTTCGGTTATACTTGCTACAATCTGTATGCTTATATACATCTTTGTAAGATTCCGTGATATCAGATTCGCATTAGCTGCTGTATTAGCACTTCTTCATGATGTACTTGTTGTTCTTGCATTCTATGCATTTGCAAGAATTCCGGTTGGAACAACATTTATTGCATGTATGCTTACAATAGTAGGTTACTCTATCAACGGTACAATTATTATCTTTGACAGAATAAGAGAGCAGTTAAAGACAGCTAATTCAAAGACTAACATTACAGAGCTTGTTAACTCATCAATTACAAGTACAATGTCAAGAACAGTATATACATCTATAACAACACTTATAATGCTTATTGTTCTTTTCATTATGGGCGTAACTTCTGTTAAGGAGTTCACACTTCCACTTATCGTAGGTATTGTTGTTGGTGCTTACTCATCAGTATGCTTAACAAGTGCTATGTGGTATGTAATGGGTGGTAAGAAGAGAGGCGTTGTAGAAGAGAATAATAAAAAAGCAGCTTCTAAGAAAGAGGTTTTTGAAGATGGTTCTCAGGTTTAATTAACAGATACAATAAGTTTATGACATGGCGGGGATTGTATATCAGTTCCCGCCATAATTGGTTTAATAGTGAAACAGGGAGAAAAGAGTGAAAAGCAACTGGAGAGTATACACTAAGAAAGCTGATTTCAAAGCAATTGGGGAAAGATTTGGCATTGACCAGGTTATGGCAAGAATTATCCGTAACAGAGGGTTAGAAACGGACGAGCAGATAAATATGTATCTTAATGGGACCGTGGATGATATGCATTCACCACATTTATTAAAGGATGCAGACAAATGTGTTGATATCCTCACAGACAAGATACAAGCAGGAAAGAAAATACATATTATCGGTGATTATGATATAGATGGAATATGTTCAACAACAATTCTCTACAAAGGGCTAAAGGCTGCAGGAGCAGATGTAACATTTGCAGTACCAGACAGAATTATTGACGGATACGGTATTAATGAGCACTTAATAGATGAAGCATATAATAATGGCACAGATACAATCATTACATGCGATAATGGAATTGCTGCGATTGAGCAGATTAAATATGCTAAAGAAAAGGGCATGACAGTAATTGTTACTGATCATCATGATATTCCGTTTGACTATGTTGATGGTGAAAAGATACATAAAGTACCGCAGGCAGATGCAATCGTTAATCCTAAACAGGAGGACTGCCCATATCCATTTGATAAGCTGTGTGGAGCAGGAGTTGCATTTAAAGTAATTAAGATACTTTATGAAAAATGCGGGCTTAATCCTACAGGGCTTGAAGAATATGCAGAGCTTATGGCAATTGCAACAATAGGGGATGTAGTTGATATATCAGATGAGAACAGGGTAATTGTTAAATATGGTTTAAAGCATCTGGCAGTAACTACTAATATTGGTATAAGAGCACTTGTAGAGGCGTGTGAGCTTGAGATAGACAAGATAAGCTCATATCACATAGGATTTGTTATAGGTCCATGTCTTAATGCAACAGGAAGACTTGATTCAGCAAGAAGAGCCATTGAACTGCTTCTTACTACAGATATGGAAGATGCGAGAAATAAGGCTTTAGAGCTTCGCACACTTAATGTTGAAAGAAAAGATATAACAGAAGAATATGCCGCTATTGCAATTGAACAGGTTGAGAACACTGAACTAAAAGACGACAAGGTGTTAGTTGTGTATCTTCCTGACTGCCATGAAAGTGTTGCGGGAATAATTGCCGGAAGAGTAAGAGAAAAATTCTACAGGCCTTCAATAGTAATAACTAAAGCAGAAGATGGTGCAAAGGGTTCAGGGCGTTCAATAGAAGGCTATAACATGTTTGAGGAGATAAGCAAATGTGGTAAGCTCCTTAACAAATATGGTGGACATCCAATGGCTGCCGGAATATCACTTGATATTGATAAAATTGATGAATTCAGGAAAGCACTGAATGAGAACCAGACAATGACAGAAAATGTTCTTACTCCTACAGTGTGGATTGATGTGCCTATGCCGGTTGATTATGTTGATATAAAGCTGATAAAGCAGTTTGAGAAGCTGCAGCCTTTCGGAAAAGGTAATGAAAAACCAGTGTTTGCAGACAGAAATCTTACTGTAAGACAGTCAGCTGTGATTGGGAAAAATAAAAATGTATTAAGATGTCAGTTAGAAAGTGAGCATGGCAAGCTGGTGACAGCAATCAGGTTCAAATTAGACGGTCAGGAGATACCAGAGGTAGGAAGGAAGATATCTATGGTGTATTACCCTGATATTAATGAATATAATGGGATTGTTTCAATACAGTTTCGAATAGAAGACTGGAAATATGTGTAAGTAGCAGCCCTCCAATAAAAGAACCGTCGGTTCTTTGACCTGTACAGGTCAATGGGACCGGCGGTTTATATATTCTGTCTTATACTTAGAATAGATGATTTTCTGGCTGTTATACAGGCTGTAATATCCGGATAACAGATAACTTAATGCAATACACAGAATCGTGAATTTCATAGTTGATGCACCAAACATTTCGATAGATAGAATAAATGATGTGAGGGGGCAGTTAGTTACTCCGCAGAACACACTTACCATACCACATGCTGCACATAATCCGACAGGGAGTCCGAATATAGGTGCTAAGAAGCTTCCAAGCGTTGCACCCACGAAAAGAGTAGGAACAATTTCGCCACCTTTGAATCCACCGCCCAAAGTTACGGCTGTAAACAGCATTTTTAAAATGAATACATACCATGCACAACTTGTTACAAAGCTTCTTGCAATAATATCTGAGCCTGCACCGAGATAATCAGTTGTGCCAAATATGTAACGCATGGCAATAACAAGAGCACCGGCAATAATTATTTTTATGTATGGGTTGTTTATGTAATCAGTGTAGAGCTTTGAAGTACCGTGTAAAACAACACACAGCAAAATGCTTGCAAGAGCAAAAAGTACGGACATGATGATGAATTTACTGCCATTAATAAAAGAAAAAGAAGCGATTTCATCAACTACAAAATGTGTAGATTCAAGTCCCAGTGCAGAGGCTATGCCCTGTGCTATAAATGCAGCGAGTACGCATGGCACTAAAGCAGCATAATACATAACACCGACGCTGATTACTTCCATGGAGAAAACAGCTGACGCAATAGGTGTTCCGAAAAGTGCCGAGAAACAGGCACTCATGCCACACATAATCATAATTCGTGTATCTTTCTCATCGAATTTAAACAGCTTTGCAAATGTATTGCCTAATGCACCTCCTACCTGAAGTGCAGCACCTTCTCGTCCGGCAGAACCACCACACAGATGGGTAAGCAGTGTTGATACAATTATAAGGGGAGCAACTCTTCCCGGGACTTCATCATTCGACTGTATTGCGGTTATGACAAGGTTAGTTCCACGGTTTCCAGCTTCATGGACTATATTGTACATGAATACAATAATGATACCGGCAACAGGCAGTCCGAATAGTAAAAATGGGTATTCAACGCGCAGGCTGCCTACATAACCAAGCATCAGGTGAAATACAGCACCGACAGAACCAATAAAACAGCCACATACAACCGAGCAGAATAACCATTTGAAAAGAGTTATTACTGCAAGCTTAAGCCGTTGAATATATTCAAACATAATTTCTTTATCCATATTCCAGACCTCTATATTAGAAAACTTTTCTGCTCATATTACTGTTATGATAAGCAGGATCATTAGTAACATCATCAATAAACCATGAAGGGACAGTGTATGAATTAGCAGCTTCGATAGTTGGAAATTCAACTTCTGCAAGGATAGTGCCAGCAAAGAGCCCCTCAAATATGTCAAGTTCAATAGTATATCCATTGCCATCAGGGATTTCATAACGCTTCTTGGTGATGATATTGCCATCAGCTTTCTTAATCAGATGTTCATAGGCTTCTTTGTTAAGTGGAAGATTATATTCTTCCCTGGCCATCATTCCGCCACCCTTATAAGTGAGATAGTAATTATCATTGTCGCGTCTTACACGGACAACAGGAGCAGTGTTAAGATAGCCCTGTTCAATAAAGCGGCAGGGATAAGAATCTATATTGTCAGGGATGCCTGACACAAGATACTTGCGTTCGATTTCCATAATTAATAAACCTCGATTTCATGAACTTAATTAAATAAAGAGAAAAAAGGCTGCCACATAAGTGACAGCCTTTAAAAGTCATAATTAATTACTTCTTCTTAGACTTCTTAGCTGGAGCTGCAGGTGTGTTAACAACATCCTTTAAAGCCTTACCAGCCTTGAACTTTGGAGCCTTAGAAGCAGGAATCTTAATAGCTTCGCCTGTCTGAGGATTCTTTCCTGTTCTAGCAGCTCTTTCAGCAACTTCAAATGTACCGAAACCTACTAACTGAATCTTCTCGCCAGCCTTTAACTGCTCTGCAACAGTATCTGTGAAAGCCTTAACAGCACCTTCAGCGTCCTTCTTAGAAAGTCCAGCCTTTTCTGCGATAGCAGCAACTAATTCTGTCTTATTCATGATTTAATTGTCCTCCTTAAAAAATTAAGTAATAATAAGTATAGATTATTTATACTCCTAGATTCATGATTTGTCAATAAAAAGTGGCTCAAAATGGGGATTTTTGGCACTTTTTGCTGAATGTAAATACTTATATTTCATCCATTAATTCTTCCCAGTGTTCATACAGTTCGTCTAATTCTTTCTTTAGTTGAGTGGATTCATTATGAAGTTCCATTAAACGGGCTGTATTACTGCCTATTGAAGGATCTGAATATTCTGTATCAATAGCGGATAATCTGTCTTCAATTTCAGCAATTCTTATTTCGGTTTTCTTAATTTCATTCTGCTTTTTCTTAAGCTTATTTTGTTCTTCACGCGACTGCTGCCATGAGAGTTTTGAATCTTTTTTAGTAGTGTTATCAGAAGAACTCAATTGTGCATCAGGGGAAGCCTTTGCTGTAAGTATATCCCTTTTTTCCAGATAATAATCATAATTACCAATATAATTAACAATATTCTGGTTAGTGAGTTCAATTATTCTTGTTGCTGTTGCATTAATAAAGTATCTGTCGTGTGAGACATAAAGAATTGTGCCAGTGTAGCTGTTAAGGGCATTCTCAAGAATTTCCTTGGATACAATATCAAGGTGGTTAGTAGGCTCATCGAGAATAAGCAGGTTGGCATTGGAAAGCATAAGCTTTGCCAGTGAAACACGTCCGCGTTCACCACCACTTAAATCGCGGATATATTTGAATACATCATCATCAGTAAAAAGAAATGCTGCAAGAGTATTTCTTATCTGTGTATTGTTGAGGTCAGGATATGCGTCCTGAATCTCCTGAAAAAGAGTCTTGTCAGGGTCAAGAACATGGTGTTCCTGATCATAATAACCGATGGAAACTTTAGCACCAAGATAAATGCTTCCGCTGTCTGGCGGGATAATGCCGTTAATAAGCTTTAATATAGTAGTCTTACCAGTTCCGTTATTACCTATTAAAGCAACACGTTCACCACGCTTAATCTCAAAATTAATATTATTAAAAAGTGTATTGCCGTCAAACGATTTGGTAAGGTCAGTAACAGTAATGACATCATTACCACTTATAACAGATGGCTCAAGTTTAATGTTCATCCTGGCATTAAGCTCAACTGGTTTGTCAACAACCTCAATCTTATCGAGCATTTTTTCACGGCTCTCCGCACGTTTGATGGATTTCTCACGGTTAAACTGCTTTAACTTGGCAATAACCTCTTCCTGATGTTTGATATCACGCTGCTGATTTAAGTATTCCTTTAACTTCATATTACGAAGAATTGCCTTCTTTGAGGCATAATCTGTGTAATTACCAGAAAATACAGTACAGTCACCGTTATCGATCTCGATAATTTTGCTTACAATCTTATCAAGGAAATATCTGTCGTGTGCAACGATAAGAACCGCACCATTGTAATTAAGAAGGTAATTCTCTAACCAGCTTATAGATTCCATATCAAGGTGGTTGGTAGGCTCATCAAGCATAATAATATCAGGCTTGGAAAGTAATAGCTTACCTAGAGATACACGGGTTTTCTGGCCACCGGATAAGGTATTTACATGTAAAGAGAAATCCTCTTCAGCAAAACCAAGACCTTTAAGTACGCCTGTAATCTCGCTTTTATATGCGTAACCGTTATTCATCTCGAATTCATGATTAAGATTGGTGTATCTGTTCATAAGAGCATCAAGCTCATCACCTGAAGCACTGTTCATGGCAGCCTCAATTCTTCTTAATTCACTCTCCATATCAAGGATATACTGCTTTACAGAAAGAAGCTCATCATAAATGCTTCTGTCAGACTGAAGGTCCTGCTGCTGAGCAAGATAACCAAGAGTCTTATCCTTAGCAAGAGTGACAATGCCTGTATCAGCAGGCTCTTCACCGGTGATAATCTTTAACAGAGTAGATTTACCGGCACCATTGATTCCAACAATGGCAGCCTTCTCATGGTCTTCTATATTAAAAGAACAAGACTTAATAATAATGTCCGTTCCGAAAGATTTACTAATGTTATTGCAAGATAAAATCATAAAAACTCCTTTTGAAATTCAGACTTTGCCAATTTTGCCATATCATATATTCAGCCGCTCATGAGGCTGTGTGCATTCACTTCTGTGTCTGTGTATACCATATGCCCTCAAGGATTGCTACACTTAGTGGGAGTAAATGCCGCTATCTACAAAGCTTATTACGGTGTGCGAAAGCAAACGCGCTTCGCTTGAACGAGCTTTAGCACACCGCCCTTATGTATATAGCGGCATTAACTCCCACACAGTTCGCAATATATCGGTCATATGGCACACACAGTCACAGCAGCAAACGTACACCGCCACATGAGCAGATATATAAGTATATAGCAAAATTGGCAAAGCCTGAATTAATATTCACAATCGATTATATATGTACAAGAAATAAAATGCAATTATTACTTTGACTTATGGCTTTCTGTAATGTAAAATTAACAAGTTATAGAAATGGAGATTAAAGAATGAAATTTGATGAATTAAATATTGATGAAAGAATTTTAAGAGCGGTAGAGGATATGGGCTTTGAGGAGACATCTCCTATACAGACACAGGCCATTCCTGCAGTATTGGAAGGAATTGACGTTATCGGACAGGCACAGACCGGAACAGGTAAGACTGCTGCGTACTCTATCCCTGTGTTACAGAAGATTAATCCAGATGTTAAGAAACCACAGGCAATTGTACTCTGCCCTACAAGAGAGCTTGCAGTACAGGTTGCAGAAGAGATAAGAAAGCTTGCCAAGTACATGAGCGACATTAAGGTGTTACCAGTATATGGCGGACAGGAGATCGTAAGACAGATTAAGTCTTTAAAAGCCGGCGTACAGATTATTGTTGGAACTCCAGGACGAGTTATGGATCATATGAGAAGGAAGACTGTTAAGTTTGATTCTGTATCTATGGTTATATTAGATGAAGCTGATGAGATGCTTGATATGGGATTCCGTGAGGATATGGAAACAATTCTTACAGAGACACCAGAGGAAAGACAGACAGTTCTTTTTTCAGCTACAATGCCTAAGCCTATAATGGAGATTGCAAGAAAATTCCAGAAAGACGCTAAGATTATCAAGGTTGTAAGAAAAGAACTTACAGTTTCTAATATTGATCAGTTTTATTATGAAGTAAGACCTAAGAATAAAACAGAAATCTTAAGCCGTCTTATTGATATATACAATCCTAAGCTGTCAGTTGTGTTCTGTAACACTAAGAGACAGGTAGACGAGCTTATATCAGAGCTTAAGGGCAGAGGATATTTTGCTGACGGTATACACGGAGATATGAAACAGCAACAGAGAGACCGTGTAATGGACGATTTCAGAAGTGGAAAGACAGAAATTCTTATTGCAACTGATGTTGCGGCAAGAGGAATTGATGTTGACGGAGTTGATATAGTATTTAACTATGACCTTCCACAGGACGAAGAATATTATGTACACAGAATAGGAAGAACAGGAAGGGCTGGAAAATCAGGACTTGCACTTTCATTTATATCTGGAAGAGAAGTATATAAGTTAAAGGATATCGAGAGATATTGCAAGACCAAGATTCTTGCAAAGCCAATCCCATCACTTGATGATGTCAAGAACACCAAGATGGATGGTATATTTGACAAGATTAAAGAGATGATTGAAGCTGATGAGCACAGAGCCATGCTTGATATGGTTGAGGAGCATGTTAATCAGGAAGATTATACATCAATGGATATGGCAGCAGCTCTTCTTAAGATGATAGTTGGAGATACATTGGACAGAATCGATGAGGTAGAGAATTTTCATTTTGATGAAAATGCAGATACATCAAGAATGGTAAGACTCTTTATTAATGTTGGTAAGAAGGACAAGATTACACCAGCCAATATTCTTGGAGCGATTGCAGGAGAATCCGGAATGCCGGGAAGACTTGTCGGTGCAATTGATATGATGGATAATTATACATTTGTTGATGTTCCTGCAAAGCATGCGGAAGCAGTACTTGCAGCAATGAATGACAATGTACTTATCAAGGGCAGAAAGGTTAATGTAGAGAAAGCAAATGTATCTGCCAAGCCGGCAAGAAAATCCAAGTCAAAGCCAGATACAAGAAGAAGAAAAGACGAGTCCCGTGGAAAACATGACAAACTTAAAGAACGCAGAAGTAAAAGCGGCAAGGTAAGAAGAAATGGAGAAAAGTATTAAGCTTACCAGTCTTAACAGAAAAGAAGCGTTAAGATATCTGGGTTATAAGAAAAATGCACCTGATGAACGGGTGGAAGAGCTTATGGATGAATGTGAGGAGCTTGTATTAAAGACCGCAGTTCCAAGATTTATTTATAAGAAGCTTGATTTTACAGTTAATGAAGACGGTGTGGCATTTAAGAATACAAGCATGGTGCTTCCGGGCGAGTCCATTAAGAAACATCTGTATAAATGTGACAGTGCAATATGCATGGCTGTAACGATATCGGAAGGTATTGACAGACAGCTAAGAGTGTTGCAGCTTACGGATATGGCTAAGGCACTGGTGTTTGACAGTCTGGCAAGTGTAGCTGTTGAACAGACATGTGATAAGGTTGAAGAGCTTTTAAGAGAGGAATATCCTGATTATTACCAGACATTCAGGTTTGGAATTGGTTATGGTGACCTGCCAATAAGCATGCAGGAGCCTTTTCTGAAGGTGTTAGACGCCGGTAAAAAGATAGGACTTAATCTTAATAAATCATATATGCTGGCTCCGGTAAAGTCGGTAACTGCGGTTATTGGACTTACTAAGGAGCCTGTAAGTACTAAGAACAGAGGTTGTGCAACATGCAATCTTAATAAAACCTGCGCATACAGAGGAATGGGAGGACATTGTAGTGGCTGACAGATTCAGAGAACTCTTAAAAACTAGGGATTATATAATATTTGATGGTGCTATGGGGACAATGCTTCAGGCAGCGGGCATGAAGATGGGAGAGACGCCGGAAGTACTTAATATAACAAGACCTGAGCTTCTTGTTTCGATTGCAGGGCAGTATTACAATGCAGGCTCAGATGTGGTATATGCCAATACATTTGGTGCAAACAGATATAAGCTTGAAGAATGCGGAAAAAGTGTTGAGGAGCTTGTAACTGCCGGGATTGTCAATGCAAAGAAGGCAAGAGATACAGTAAAGCCGGACGGCCTTGTTGCACTCGATGTAGGACCAATCGGACAGCTTCTTGAGCCGACAGGTGTATTAAGCTTTGAAGAAGCATATGATATGTATGCCGAGATAGTAAAGGCAGGAGCAGCTGCGGGAGCAGACCTTGTTGTATTTGAGACAATGACTGACCTTTTAGATGTTAAGGCTGCTGTACTTGCAGCGAAGGAAAACAGCGATCTTCCTATTGTTGCCACGATGACATTTGAACAGAATATGAGAACCTTTACAGGCTGCTCTATATCGGCAATGGCTCTTACACTTACAGGACTTGGTGTTGATGCACTTGGCGTTAACTGCTCATTAGGACCTAAAGAATTAGAACCGGTTATTGAAGAACTTGTAAAATGGACTAATCTTCCGATAGTAGTAAAGCCTAATGCAGGACTTCCTGACCCTGAAACTAACCTTTACAATGTTACTGCAGCCCAGTTTGCAGATTTCATGAAGGATTTAAGAAAATATGGCATTAAGATATTCGGCGGCTGCTGTGGAACTAATCCTGAGTTCATTAAAGAATTATCAGAGATGTTAAAAAGAGAAGGCAATCCGGCAGCACCACACAAATATATTCCAGGTGCAGTGTGTTCAGCTACAAGCACTGTTGTTGTTGATGAACCAAGAATTATCGGTGAAAGAATCAATCCTACAGGTAAGAAGCTTTTTAAGGAAGCTTTGTTAAGACACGATATGGATTATATTCTTGGACAGGCTTTAGAGCAGATATCAGGTGGCGCAGATATTCTTGATGTCAATGTAGGCCTTCCGGGAATTGATGAACGTGAAATGATGATTGATACAATAAAGTCATTACAGGCTGTTGTGGATGTTCCGCTGCAGATTGATTCTACAATACCAGAAGTACTTGAGGCAGCACTCCGTGTATACAATGGTAAGCCGCTTGTCAATTCAGTTAATGGTGAGGAGGAGTCTCTTAACAATGTTCTTCCTCTTGTTAAGAAATATGGTGCAGGAGTTATAGGACTCGCACTTGATAAAGATGGTATTCCTAAGAAGGCAGAGGACAGAGTTGCGATAGCAAAGAAGATTATGGACAGGGCTGTTGCAATGGGAATCCCTAAAGAAGATATTTATATTGACTGCCTTACACTCACAGCTTCTGCTGAGCAGGAGGGCGTAATGGAAACTCTTAATGCACTTCATACAGTTAAGAATGAGCTTGGCTTAAAGACAGTGCTTGGTGTTTCTAACATTTCATTCGGACTTCCAAACAGAGTGCTTGTAAACCACATTTTCCTTACAATGGCACTTACTAACGGACTTGACCTTGCAATTATCAATCCTAACATCCCAGAGATGACAGGCGCGGTAAGGGCGTATAAGCTTCTTGCTAATATTGATAAGAATTCAGTTGATTACATAAAAAACTATGGCGCTATGCCAAATGTTTCTAAGATTGATCCTGTCAAGAAGGAAAAGAAAGATGGAAACTATACAGGAGATGATCTTTTCTATGCTGTTGAAAAAGGACTTAAGAATGAAGGTGCTGAGATAACAGAGGCTCTTCTTAAGAAGATGGATTCAATGGAGATTGTTAATCAGGTGCTTATTCCTGCACTTGATAAGATAGGTGCTGAATTCGAGAAGGGTACATTGTTCCTTCCACAGCTTATTATGTCAGCAGGTGTTGCACAGGCAGCATTTGAAGTTATAAGAAAGCATATGGTTATGTCTGATAATGCCCCTGTAAGCAAAGGAAAGATAGTTATAGCTACAGTCAAGGGTGATGTTCATGATATAGGAAAGAATATTGTTAAGGTTCTCCTAGAGAATTATGGGTATGATGTTATTGACCTTGGAAAGGATGTTGAGTACCAGGCAGTTGTTGATGCAATAAGAGATAATGATGTTAAACTGTGCGGATTATCAGCTCTTATGACAACAACACTTGTATCTATGAAGGAAACAATTGCACTTATAAGAGAAAATAATCTTGACTGCAAGGTCATGGTTGGAGGTGCGGTACTTACACCGGAATATGCTAAAGAGATAGATGCAGATTTCTATGCAAAGGATGCAAAAGAATCTGTTGATATTGCTAAAAGAGTTCTTGGTTAAAATTTTGACATATGAGAAAAAAATGGTTATACTATGTATAGCTTATTATAGTATCTGTCTCTTATACACATCTGACGCTGCCGACGAAGAGGAT
>ENA-OXTJ01000393-OXTJ01000393.1-human-gut-metagenome-genome-assembly--contig:-NODE-393-length-15115-cov-9.728220_pt1 | contig 15115 bp, 13 predicted proteins | sample MGYA00249342_ERZ652646 | MGnify/ENA primary metagenome ERZ652646 (study PRJEB26925, sample SAMN05826522) | human gut metagenome | biome: ENVO:2100002; feature: ENVO:00000062; material: ENVO:00002003...
GTGCTTGCATCGCTGTCCGTGCAGTTTGATCTGAAAGGATAACAAGGTTTGATGACAAGGAGGGAGTAACATGAAAAAATGGCTGATCGGGTGTTTGACGGTGCTGGCAATGGTGTGCCTGATACCGGGGACCGTGTTAAACGTTAAAGCGGCAGAAACAGTCCAGAGGCGCTGCGCTCGCTGTGGGAGTATGGAGACACGTGAGATCCTCGGATACAGAAAATATGATTCGACCTCTCATAGGGTTTATGTAACTGAATGCCAGAACTGCCACAACGATGGCAATGTTACGTATTTAACGGTACATACCGGCGGTACCCAAGGTCCCACCTGCACCGAGGGCAAAATCTGTGAAAAATGCGGCGCGGAATACGGCGTTCTCGGTCACGACTGGGGCGCGTGGACGCCTAACTACGCCAGCAACGGCACGCACACCCGCAGATGCAAGCGCTGCAACGCAGAAGAGACTGGAAGCTGCAGCGGCGGCTACGCGACCTGCGACACTCTGGGAATGTGCAATACTTGCGGAGGGAGTTACTACGGCGGTCACGCATGGGGCGAGTGGTCATCCGCCGGCAACGGCACGCACACCCGCAGCTGCACGAACTACTGCCGCGAAGTTGATACTGCAAAGTGTACCGGTGGCAAAGCAACCTGCACCACCAAAGCGGTCTGTGAGGTGTGTAAGGTGGAATACGGCGAAAAAGACCCAAATAACCATGCTCTGGAGCAGCACGCAGCAAAAGCCCCTACCTGTACGGAAAAGGGCTGGGATGCTTACGAAACCTGCTCCCGTTGTGACTATACCACCTATGCGGAGCTGCCCGCATTGAACCACGATTTAGTGCGTCACGATGCAAAAGCCGCCACCTGTACGGAAATTGGCTGGAATGCCTACGATACCTGCAAAAACTGCGACTATACCACCTATGCAGAGGTGCCCGCGCTGAATCATGATTTGAAGCAGCACGAAGCGCAAGCTCCCACCTGCACGGAAATCGGCTGGGATGCCTACGAAACCTGTTCCCGCTGCGACTATACCACCTATACAGAGCTGCCCGCGCTGAACCATGATCTGGTGCAGCACGAAGCGCAAGCTCCCACCTGCACGGAAATCGGCTGGGATGCTTACAAAACCTGCTCTCGTTGTGACTATACCACCTATGCGGAGCAGCCCGCGCTGAACCATGATTATCAGGCTGTTACCGTAGAGCCTACCTGTGAAACAGACGGCTATACTGTTTTTACCTGCTCCCGCTGCAAAGACAGCTACACCGCAGACCCGACCGATAAGCTGGGACACCAGTTCGGTGCATGGTCCCCGAACGGAACCGGCTCTCAGAGCGCCGATTGTCTGCGGCAGGGCTGTGCGCACACTGGCAGCACGGATTGCCGGAAGTTTACTTTCCGCACTGCGGAAGGCGAAACGCTGACCTTCTGCCCCGTGTGCGGGCAGGCAGAAAACGCCGCGCAGCTGGAAATGATCGATGCCGCAACGGCATGGCCGCTCAGCGGCAGCCTTTCTGCGGAGGATGTGACCGCACGGACGAATGGGGAATACCTGAGTGTGGCATTTGAGACCGCAGGCAGCCTGACGCAGCCCACCGGTCGGGTAAGGCTCGCGCTGCCCGCCGGATTGCTGGAAGGCAAAACGCTTGTGCGCATTGCCCCGGACGGCACACAGACGGAGATGCCTTTTGAAACAAAGCGCGGAAAGATCATCCTTACGCTGGATTTTGTAAACAGCGAGCTGCCCGTGATGCTCTTCCGGCTGGTACCCCAGACCGCCGCCCTCTGAATGCTTTTACAGCGGCACGAACAATAAAACGCAAAATGCCCGCCCACCGTGGGTCTCCACAGGTGGGCGGGCTTTGTTATAGGTGGTCTCCTGCGCGATCAGCAGTATGTGCTGCCGTCCGGGGCAAAGAACTGAACGTGCTTTTGCCACTGGGTGGGGCTGATGGTGCGGCGGTAGCAGTCGGTCAGTGCCTCTACCGCAGTCTCCGGGGCAAGGGGTGCGCAGCCCGGGCAGTCCAGCACCAGAATGCGGAACCATGCGTCAAAAAGATGCTCGGTGTAGTGGGTGTCCCACGCGCCGCAGCGGGCGTAAAAGCCCAGCCGCCGCACCGCCATGGCGGCGTCCTCGGCCTTTTCCGGCATCTCGGCTTCAATCAGGATGGCTTCGGCGTCGCCCTCTTGGGCGGGCAGCTGCGCCAGCAGCTGTGCCCCGATGCCGTGGGCGCGGTAGGCGGGCACCACGGCAAAATAATCCAGCTGGCTCACCCGGCAGCCCTCCGGCCGCACCATCAAAAGATAAGCCGCCAGCGTGTCGCCGTCAAACACGCCCCAAGTGTGGGCGGTGCCCTCCGCTTCGCTAGTCAGGATCATGCTCAGGGGCTTCAGCTCCCCGGCGGGGAAGTCCCGGCGCATCTCGTTCAGATACACCTCGGTCAGCTCGGGGCCGGTGAGCAGCCGCCATGTGAAGGTTTTGGTACACATACGATAAAGATCCCTTTCCGATGCTCCTTTGCGCAGCATCACGTTTTTTGTCCTGTCCAATATAGCATAACGGATGTTCTGCCGAAAGTCAATCTGTGCACCCTTTCGGGCGGCAGCGCCGCCGGTTTTGCCAAGGGGCTTGCATCCGGGCGCAGAATCGGGTACTATACAGGTGACAGAATTTTTTTCCTCCGGCGTTGCCGGAAGGGCAAGCATATAAAAAGGAGACTTGTACTATGGAATGGACCGATATCCGCCTGACCGTGGCCAAGGCTGATGCCGAAAACGCCGAAGCCGTTGCCACCCTGATCGCCGAGGGCGGCATCTACATCGAGGATTACAGCGATATCGAGCAGCAGGTGGCCGAGATCGCCCATGTGGACCTGATCGAGCAGGAGCTGCTGGACAAGCCCCGGGATACCGTGATCATCCATCTGTATCTGGAGCCGGGTGCTTCTCAGGTGGAGACGCTGGCGCTCATCGCCGCCCGCATGGAGGCCGCCGGCATCCCCTACACCGTGGAGACCGAGGGCGTGGAGCAGGAGGACTGGCAGAACGGCTGGCGCAAATACTACCACCCCATGGAGATCGGCAGCCGTCTGGCTGTGGTGCCCTCGTGGCAGCAGTACGACACCGACCGGGTCAAGCTGATCCTTGACCCCGGCCTTGCCTTCGGCACCGGCGGTCACGAGACCACCAGCCTTTGCCTTGAAGCACTGGACGAGCAGGTGCGCGGCGGCGAGCGGATGCTGGATATCGGCACCGGCAGCGGCATCCTTGCCATTGCCGCCCTCAAGCTGGGCGCTGCCAGCGCCGAGGGCGTGGACATCGACCCCGTGGCGGTGCGCACCGCTGGGGAGAACGCTGCCCTGAACGGCGTGCAGGATAAGCTGACCGTGCTGGTGGGCGATTTGTCCGACAAGGCCAGCGGCACCTATGATATCATCACCGCCAACATCGTGGCCAACGCTATCCTCAGCCTTGCACCCGCCGTGCCCGGCCTGATGGCCGAGGGTGCCACCTTTATTGCCAGCGGCATCATCGACAGCCGCAAGGATGAGGTGATCACCGGGCTGGAAAAAGCCGGTCTCGCCGTGGCAGAAGTCAAGGAAAAGCGCGGCTGGGAGTGCATCATCTGCAAAAAGGCCTGAGATTCAAATATTGTAAGAAGGAGCGCACAGTATGCCGCACCGCTACTTTACCACCGAGATCTCTGACGGCACCGCCACCCTGCGGGGGGCGGACGCCCATCATCTTGCCCGGGTGATGCGGGCAAAGCCGGGGGATACCGTCATCCTCTGCGACGGCAACGCCGTGGAGTACACCGCCACCATCACCGGCTTTGGGGAGGACAGGGTAGATTTTGCCGTAGAGCCGGGCTATCCCAGCGCCGCCGAGCCCACCGTGGAGGTGACTTTGCTGGCGGGCTACCCCAAGCAGGACAAGCTGGAACAGATCATCAAGCACGGGGTGGAGCTGGGCGCTGCCCACATCGTACCCTTCTTCAGCCGCTACTGCGTGGCTGCACCCAAAAAGGAAGAGCAGAAGAACGAGCGCTACAACCGCATTGCGCTGGAAGCCGCCAAGCAGTGCGGCCGGGGCGTTCTGCCAAACGTAGCCCTGCCGCTGCCGAACTTCGGGGCGGTGTGCCGCAGCTTTGACCAGTACGATCTGGTGCTGTTCTGCTACGAGTGCGGCGGCGCGCCTTTGCGCCAGCTGCTGGCCGAAGCAAAGCCCGCCGATGGGCAGAAGCTGCGCCTTGCCATCGTTACCGGCGCAGAGGGCGGCTTTGCCGCCGAGGAGGCCGAAATGGCCGCCAAGGCCGGGGCAAAAACGGTGGGCCTTGGCCCCCGCATCCTCCGGTGCGAGACCGCCCCGCTGGCGGTGCTCTCCGCCGTCATGACCCTGACGGGGAATCTGGAGTAAGACGCTTGACGATTTAAATGGTCTCCGCTTTGCTCTGACCATCTTCAGCGGAATAATTATTTAAAATTGGCACCCCGGGAAAATCTGCGGATTTTCCCGGGGTGCTTTTTCACGGAAGGGGGTCGTAAAGAAAAACGACAGCTATAACAAAAAAGAGTGAAAGAGGCTGCTGCACAAAGGTTTGTGCAACAGCCTCTTATTATTTTGCGTTATATTACGTTTTGTAAAGTATTTTCAGGCATTTTCCCCTGCATCCGGGTGGGCATCGGTGTCCAGCAGAGCCTGTTTTACCTTGAGCAGGTTCTGGGGGCTTACCGAGAAGCTGCGCAGACCGAGGTGCAGGTACTGCGCTGTGTTGGCGGGGTTGCCCACGGCAAGGCCGCAGATGGTCACCGGGACGTGGTGCGCACCCGCGGCATCTATCACCATGGTGATCAGCTTTTTCATAGCCGGACTGGCGGGGCGGTAGTAGTGCTCCGCGCTGGCAAGTTCCCGGTCGGCGGCGTGGGTGTACTGGGTCAGGTCGTTGGTGCCGATGACCAGAAAATCGCAGCCGTGGGCTATAAAGTCCTCCACGGTCAGGCAGGCGGCGGGGATGCTCAGCATCACACCAAACTGGGTGTTTTCGTTAAAGGGCACGCCCCGCTCCCGCAGGCTCTGGCGGCAGTGCTCCACGATGCTCATGGCAGCGTCCCAGTCCTCTACATCGGTCACCATGGGGAACATCACCCGCAGCGGCCCCCGGGCAGCGGCGCGCAGCAAAGCGCAGATCTGGGTCTGGAACTGCTGGGGCTGGCGCAGGCTGTTGCGGATGCCGCGCAGGCCAAGCTTGGAGGACTGCGGCCCCTGATTGGCATCGGCCACGGTGCGGTCGGAGCCAAAGTCGAAGGTGCGCACGGTCACCGGGCAGCCGTTTGCGGCGGCCAGACAGGAGCAATAGAAAAAGTACTGTTCCTGTTCGTCCAGAATGCGCCCGGGCAGCATCATATAGCCGCTGCGCAGCAGCCCCACGCCCTTGGCACCGGACTGCATGGCGGTGTCGATATCCTCCGGGCCGAAGCAGTTGGCCAGCAGCTCAAAGGGTTCGCCGTCCCGCGTTTCGTCCGGCAGGCTGTGCAGCTGCTTCATCTCCGCGTCCTCGCGCTGGAGCTGGCAGATGCTGGCTTCTGCCTGCTGGCGGGCGGCGGCATCCGGGTCCAGGATGCAGTTGCCGTTGGTTGCATCCAGAATGACGGTGCGTCCGTCGCAGTCGTCCAGAAAATCCTTGCCCACCTGCACGATGCCCGGGATGTTCATTGCCCGGGCAATGATGGCGGCATGGCTCTGGCCGCTGCCCTCGGCGGTGATGACGCCCAAGATCATGCCGGAGGGCACGCTGAACAGATCGGTGGGCATCAGCCGGTCGGCGGCAAGGATCACCGGATGATCCAGCGCCAGCCACACCCGGGGGCGGTTGGTCAGGATGTTGATCACCCGGCGGGTGGCGTCCAGAATATCCACGCTGCGCAGCTGCATATAGGGGTTATCCTTCATGTTGGCAAGCTGGTCGGCGTAGCGCTGCCCCACCTGATGCATCGCCGCCGAGGCGCTGATGCCCGCATTGATGCAAAAGCGCACCTCGTTCATCATGCCCTCGTCGTCCAGCATCATGCTCTGGAACAAAAAGATGGCCTGCTCGGTGGGCGCGGCGCGCTCCGCCATGGAGTCCAGTTCATTCTGCGCCGTGTGCACGGCATTTGCCAGCAGCCGCAGTTCCCGCTCCGGGTTGAAAGGGCCGTGGCTGAAGGTCTCCACATGGTGCTCCAGACGGCTCACCTGACCCAGCACCAGCCCCGGGGATGCGGATACGCCTTTATAAACCTTCATCTTCTGTCACCTCCGGCAAAGCCGGTGCGGTCAAAGTGCGCCACACCAGCGCCTGTAAGAATGTATTGGGCAGCAAAGCGGCCAGCGCTGCCTGCCCGGCGGTGCTGCTGCCCGTAAACAGCGGGGCAAAGCTTTCCATGCGGTCTTTATCGCACGCGGCCAGAAACGCCTCGGCCAGCGTCCGGGTGGTGTAGAAGTGGGTGGGGTCTACCCCGGCGTCCTCAGCGGCGGCTTCCAGCGGGGCAAGCTGGTCGTCCTTTGTCATATTGGCCAGTTTAAGAGCCACATCTGCCGTCAGGGTCACGGGATATTTTTCCCGCACGGCCCTTTGCAGTTGACTAAACTTCTGGGCAAAAGCGGCGGCATCCTCGCAGCTCTGGGCGTCACAGGATACAGCATAAGCGCAGCCCCGCAGGTATCCCATGGCGCGGCGGGTGTCGTAGTAGCCCAGCTCCATGTTGCGCTTGGCGGTGTCAGGGTCGAAGTGCAGGATATCGCCCAGCTCCCAGTAGCTGCGGATCATGGTGGTGGGCAGGCCGGTCAGGTTCGGGCGGGTGATGCCCACGCCTTCCAGATCCACACAGACAAGCTCCTCTGCGCCCATGGTCTTGGCAAGGCCGGTGGGCATGTTATCGCTGTACCCGCCGTCCAGAAACTTGACCCCATCGATCTGCCGCGCCCGCAGGGCGGGGAAGCAGGCTGCCGAAGCCATCAGGTAGTCCCGCACCTGCCCGGCGGGGATATCCTCCAGCGTCAGCTCCCGGGGGCGCAGCCCGCGCTGCTCCACCGTCACGATGCCGAACCGGATGGGCGCTGCCCGCAGCGCGTCCTCGTCCAGCACACGCTCCACGATCTCCTCCAGCGGGGTCACGTCCATGCCGCCTTCCTTTACCACCCGGCGCAGAAACTGGTGCAGGGCAGAAAGGTCGGCGTTTTCCTCCGGCAGCTCCATCACATCCCGGCTGCGGATGGTCAGCCACATATCCCGGGCAGTCTCGTACAGGTCCAACACGAACATGGCGCCGTTCAGCCCGCCCACGCTGGTGCCGGTGATGATCTGCGGGTGCCAGTCCAGCTCCATCAAAGCCCGCCAGACGCCTACCTGATAGCTGCCGCGCGCACCACCGCCTGCCAGCACCAGCGCCTTTTGCGTGGGTTTTTGCGTGGGTTCTCTGCGTTCCATATCCAGCCCTCCCGTGCACGTTCCCGGTATTTTCTAAAATTGTTATAATTATACCATACTTTCAGGTAAAATTCTCCCGAATTTTCGGAGATCATGCCTTTTTCCTGTGAAAGTTTCGTGCTATACTAACCGGAGATGAGTATAAAGGCGGCCCGGAGGGCGCACAACAGGAGGAACGTATGCACTGCAAACAATGGATCTTTGATATGGACGGCACCCTGACCGACAGCATGGTGGTGGTATGGGAGGGCGCCCCGGAGGCGCTGCTGGCGCGCTTTGGCCGCACCCCGAAGGCAGACCTGCACGAGACCCTGCTGACCATGGGCATGGAGGACGGCGCACAGTACCTCATCCGGGAGTATGCGCTGCCGCTGGACAGGAACGGCTATCTGGACGTGATGCGCGAGGTGATCGCCCAATTGTACGAGAAGGTGGAACTGAAGCCCGGCGTGCGGGACACCCTTGCCCGGCTGCGGGCCGAGGGCGCACGGATGTGCATTTGCTCCAACACATGGAGCAGCCAGTGCCGCACCGTGCTGACCCGCCTTGGCATCGACGAATACTTTGATTTCTACATCGAGGCGCGGGGCGCCATGAGCAAGAGCAGCTCCGCCCCCTTTATGGAGGCGCTGCACCGCCTTGGCGGCACAGACCCCGCCGGGTGCGCCGTGTGCGAGGACGCGCTCTACGCTGCCCAGACCGCCCATGACGCCGGCTTCTATCTGGTGGGCATTCAGGACACCACCAGCGCCGCCGACGCCCCCGCTTTGCGCCGCATCTGCGACCAGTTCCTGCCGGACTGGACTGCACTGGACTGGGCGCAGGCGTAAGGTTTCACAAAACTGCCACAGTGCGGCGCTCTTGTAATCCGGGCGCCGCTGGAGTATGATAATAATAATACTCAAATTTTGTCGTCAAAAAAGGAGGCCCTGCCATGACGAACCCTCTCGTCAGCATCATTGTGCCCGTGTACAACGCCCAGAAGGGGCTTTCCCGCTGTCTGGAAAGCATTTGCAGTCAGACCTATCAGGAGTTGGAGATCATCGTGCTGAATGATGGCTCTACGGATGACAGCCTTGCCATCTGTGAGCAGTTCCGGGCCGAGGACCCCCGCATCGTGGTGGTGGATAAGGAGAACGAGGGCGTTTCCCGCACGCGGAATGCCGGGCTTACCCTTGCGCGGGGCGACTATATCCAGTTTGCGGACAGTGATGACGCACTGGACCCTGATTACACCCAGAACCTTGTGCAGGCCGCCTTGCAGCACAACGCCGACCTTGTGATCGCCCCGTACTGGATGGTGATCCCTTCCAACTCCAGCAAGACCGGGCACGCGCTGGAAACGCTGCAGACCTCCCTTGGCATCGAGCCGGAAGCCCCCAAGACCGAGGTGCACAAGTACGGCTTTCTGCCGCAGGGCGTTTACAGCCGGGAGGACTACGCCCGCCGCCTGATGCAGCAGCCCGCCTCCTTTTACTACGGCGTGCTGTGGAACAAACTCTACCGCCGGGAGATCATTGCACAAAATCAGCTGGGCTTTGCGCCCGATGTGCACTGGGCCGAGGATCTGATCTTCAACATGGGGTATCTGGAACACGCACAGGTGTTCGTTTCCATCCCCGAGGCCGGATATCATTATATCCAGAACCCCAAAAGCCTCTGTCATACCCAGATCGACCTGCGCGGCATCGTAGAGAACAAGACACAGATTTTTCAGCTGTTCAAGGAGGTGTACACCCGCCTTGGGCTGTACGAGGAGCTGCAGCCCCAGATCTATAAATTCCTGTTCGCCTTTTCGGAGAGCGGGGTACCCTCGGACAGCCTGCAGGGCGCTTTGCTGGATGCGATGTCCCGCCTGAACGATGCCTCTGTCCAGCCCGAGCCCTCCCGCAAAAAGCCCCGCCGCAAGCCCCAAAAGCACGCCCGCCGCAAAAAGCCCCGGCATAAGGAAGAATAAATCGTTAAGCAAAAAAGTCGCTGCACGAATGTGCAGCGACTTTTTTGCTTTTTACCCTACCCGGGCGCAGAAGGCCTCCCGGACGGCGGCTTCCCGCCCGCGGGGGATGGGGATGCGCGCCCCGCTGCGCATCCGTACCTCGCCGGGGGACAGCAGCTGTACTGCTTCCAGATTGACCACATAGGAGCGGTGCGGCTGCACAAAGCGGCCGTCCGCAAGCAGCGGCTGCGCCACCGCAGAAAAGGGCACCCGCAGCGAAAGGGAGGCCACATCCTCTCCGGTGGTCAGGTGGAAGTGCACGATGTGATGGGTGCATTCCAGATATTCGATCTCGGCATAGGCCAGTGCCCGCACACCGTCCGCGGTGGTCACGGTAAGGGTGGGGCCGTATTCCGGCTCCACCGCCCGCTTGAGCAGGGCAGAAACTTCCGGCTGGTGCACCGGCTGCAGCAAATACTGCATGGCGTCCACCCGGTAGGCGCTGTACGCATGGGCTGGGGTGCGGGCCACAAAAGCCAGCGGGCTGCGGCGGCCCCGGCGGCGCAGCTCTGCCGCCGCCGTAAGCCCTTCGGGCCGGGCTACCGCCGCAAGCTCGATGAGGTACAGCTCGTACCGCAGCCCGGCGGCATCCTGCTGCAAAAGCGCTTCCGGGCTTTGCAGCTGCTCCACGATGCAGGCATCCTCCCGCCGGGCGAAGAACTCCATGCACTGGTGCTCCAGCCGGCTGCGCAGCGCCCCGTCCGGGCTGCAGATCGCAATGTGAAAGATCATGGTTTGGTTTCCTTTGCAGGGTAGACGATTTGGAATGGCCTCCGCGTTGCTCTGGCCATCATCAGCGGAAAAATCATCTTAAATCAAGCAATTCCGGGCAGACTGCGGTCTGCCCGGAATTGCATTTTCACGGCAAGAGTCAGGACGGCAAGCGGCAGCTGACTTTTGTTCTTTTTAGCATTAGCAGCCGATGGCAGCGCACTTCTCGGCCAGCCATGCGCGCTCGTCCTCGGTCAGGCGGGGTGCCAGCTGCTCGAACACCTTGCGGTGGTAATCGTTCAGCCAAGCGACCTGCTCCTTGTCCAGCACGCCGGGCACGATGGGAGAAGTAGCGATGGGCACAAAGGTGAGGGGACGGAAGGCAAGGAAGGTACCGTACTGGTTGTCGGCCTTGTGGTAGCACTCGATCTCGTTCTCAATGCGGATGCCCACCTCGCCGGCCTCGTACACGCCGGGCTCGTCGGTGACGATCATACCCGGGCGCATCAGGGTGGTGTTGCGGCCGTTCAGAGCGTGGGGGCCCTCATGGACGTTGCCCACAAAGCTGACGCTGTGGCCGGTGCCGCAGCGGTAGTTGATGAGGTGACGCCACAGCGGCTCGCGGGCGATGGTGTCCAGCATGTGGCAGTCGCAGTAATCCAGCCAGACGGCCTTGGCGATGTCGATGTGGCACTGCAGCGTCCAGGTATAGAACAGCCGCTCGTCCTCGGTCAGTTCGCCCAGCGGGTAGGTGCGGGTGATGTCAGTGGTGCCGTCCAGATAGGTAGCGCCGCTGTCCACCAGCAAAAAGCCCTTGCGCTGCAGAACGGCGTGATCCTCCGGGGTGGCGTGGTAGTGCATCATGGCTGCGTTGCCGCCGTAGGCTGCAATGGTGCCAAAGCTTTCCACAAGGAACTTATCGTCTGCGCTGCGGTACTTGTGCAGGATCTCGTCCACGGTCAGCTCGGTCAGCTGTTCGCCGGAAGCCAGACGGTTCTCCAGTTCGATCTGGAACCGCACCATGGCCACGGCGTCCCGCAGATGGGACTCGCGCAGGTGTGCCAGCTCTACCTCGTTCTTCACGCCCTTCATGGCCAGCAGGGGGTCGGCGGCGTCCTTCACGGTCAGGGCGGGGTTGTTTTCCAGCACCTGATACACGGCGTAGTTCACGGTAGCGCTTTCCGCTAGCACGGTCTGGGGCTCAGTCTCGGCGGCCATCCCGTCCAGAATGCTGTCGTAGTCGGCCAGCGTTACGCCGTTGGCCTCCAGCTCTGCCTTAGCCTCCGGGGTGACCCGTGCCTGATCGATGAACAGCACGGCGCGGTCCGGGGTGACATAGCAATAGGCCATGGCGTAGGGGGTGCACTCGATATCCATGGCGCGCAGGTTCAAAAGCCATGCCAGATTATCCAGCTTGCCCACCAACTGGGCGGTGCAGCCCTGCTCCTTCAGTTTGCCGCGCAGCTGCTCCAGCTTTTCTGCCGGGGAGAAGCCTGCGTACTCCTTGGGCAGGATCCATGCCGGGGTAGCCGGGCGGGCAGGGCGGCCCTCCACCCACAGCTCGTCCTCCAAGAACAGGGTCTTGATGCTGCCGTGCTTGGGCTCCAGTTCCTTTTTCAGGTTGTTGACCAGTGCACAGTTGGCGGTCAGACCGCACAGACCCAGCGTGCCGCCCTCGGGCAGCACCTTGCCGCAGTATTCCTCGGCGGTGGGCACGCCCGGCTCGCCCATGCGCATCAGCTGGATCTCGGTGCCGGCGATCTCCTTTTCTGCCTGCACAAAGTACCGGCCGTCTGCCCAGACGGCGCTCTCGGTCATGGTGACCACAAAGTTGGAGTTCTCACCGTGGAAGCCGGAGAAGTAGGTCAGGGAGGTGTAGTGGTCGGGCAGATACTCGCTGGAATGCGGGTCGCCCACCGGGATCAGATAGACGTCCACGCCGTTTGCCTTCATAGCGGCACGCAGCGCGGCCAGACGCTCGGGAACTGTGTTCATACTCATAACAAAAGCCCTCTTTCTGTCATTTGCCGGAAAAACGTCCGGCGGCGATGGTTTGCTGCTGCTATTGTATCATTCTGCGGGGAAGAATGCAATGCGGGGGCAAAACTCCCCCCAAAACGCCGTCAATTTGCAAAAAAAGTTACAATTTTTTCTTGAAAAAGGCCGGTTTTCCATTGACAGCCTTGTTATAATAGAGGTGTAGTATTTTTGGGTCAGCACTCTGCGGCCCTTTGCGCTAACAATTGCGAATATTGCGATAAAAAGAAAGAGGCATTTGGATCATGACTAAAATTGATATCTTCTCCGGCTTCCTTGGCGCCGGCAAAACCACTCTGATCAAAAAGCTGATCACCGAGGCCTTTGCAGGCCAGCAGGTGGTGCTGATCGAGAACGAGTTCGGCGAGATCGGCATTGACGGCGGCTTTCTGAAGGAAAGCGGCATCCAGATCAACGAGCTGAACGCCGGCTGCATCTGCTGCTCTCTGGTGGGCGATTTCCGCACCGCTCTGCAGCAGGTGGTGGAGCAGTACCACCCCGACCGCATCGTCATCGAGCCCTCGGGCGTTGGCAAGCTGAGCGATGTGACCCGCGCCGTGGAGGGCGTGGCGGAGCATCTGGACGTGCAGCTGAACAGCTTTGTCACCGTGGCCGATGTGAACAAGGTCAAGATGTATATGAAGAACTTCGGCGAGTTCTACGATGACCAGATCAGCCACGCAAGCTGCATCCTGCTCAGCCGCACCCAGACCGCCAGCGAGGAAAAGATCGCCGCTGCCGTGGCAATGCTGCGGGAAAAGAACCCCACCGCCACCATCGTGACCACCGCATGGGATCACCTGACCGGTGAGCAGATTTTGAAGGCCATGTCCACCAAGGACGACTTCAAGGCCGAGCTGATCGCCATGGCTGCCAAGGCCAACGAGGAGCACGCCCACGAGGACGAGGAAGAGGAGCACGAGCATCACCATCATCACGACCATGAGAACGGTGTGTGCAGCTGCGGCCATCATCATGACCACGATGACGATGATGACGACGAGGATGAGCACGAGCATCATCATCACGACCATGACGAGCACGATCATGATGACCATTGCTGCTGCGGTCACCACCACGATCATGACGATGATGACGACGAGCACGAGCATGAGCATCATCACCATGACCATGACGAGCATGACCACGACCACGATGAGCACGAGCATCACCACGACCATGACGGTCATTGCTGCTGCGGTCATCATCATCACGACCACCACGCTGACGAAGTGTTCACCAGCTGGGGCGTGGAGACGGCCCGCAAGTTCACCAAGGCCGAGGTGGAGCACGCCCTCACCGAGCTGGATACCGGCAATTACGGCATGATCCTGCGCAGCAAGGGCATCGTGGACGGCGGCGCAGACGGCTGGCTGGAGTTCGACTATGTGCCAGGCGAGTGGGAAGTGCGCAGCCGCAGCGCAGACGTGGGCGGCAAGCTGGTGGTCATCGGCTCCAAGCTGAACGAGACCGCCATCGCCCAGCTGTTCGGCTGCTGAGAACCCCATTATTGAGAGAAGGAGCAACCATTTATTATGGCAAAAGAGATCCCGGTCTACCTGTTTGTGGGCTTTCTGGAAAGCGGCAAGACCAAGTTTATTCAGGAGACCTTTGAAGACCCCAATTTCGACTCCGGCGACAAGACCCTGCTGCTGATCTGCGAGGAGGGCGAAGAGGAGTATAACGAGAAAAAGTTCGCCTTCCCCGGCGTGACCGTGAAGGTGCTGGAGGATAAGTCTGAACTGAACCCCCAGAACCTTGCAAAGCTGGGCAAGGAAGCAGACGCAGGCCGCGTGGTCATCGAGTACAACGGCATGTGGCTGCTGCAGGATTTAGCGGATGCCCTGCCCGAGAACTGGCTGGTGTACCAGTGCATTGCCACTGCCGACGGCACCACCGCCCTGACCTACGCCCGCGACAACTCCATGCGCAGCCTGATGCTGGACAAGATCGCCCGCAGCGAGCTGATCGTATTCAACCGCGCCGAAGCCGTGAACAACGACGACGCCCGGCAGGAGCTGCACAAGCTGGTGCGGCAGGCCTCCCGTAAGTGCGATATCGCCTACGAGTTCAAGGACGGCAGCGTAGCCTACGACGATATCCCCGACCCGCTGCCCTTTGATATCAACGCCGACCCCATCGACATCCCGGATGACGATTTCGGCATCTGGTACATGGACTGTCAGGATGAGCCCCAGAAGTACACCGGCAAGACGGTGCGCTTTCTGGCACAGGTCTGCCAGACCAACCGCGCCGGCAAAAACAGCTTTGTGCCCGGCCGCTTTGCCATGACCTGCTGCGTGCAGGACATCCAGTTCGTGGGCTTCCCGTGCAGCTACGATGGTTACAAGGCGCTGGAACAGCGCGCTTGGGTGCGGGTGACCGCAAAGGTGGGGTACAAGTTCCACAACATCTACCGGGGCAAAGGCCCGGTGCTGACCGCCGTGTCGGTAGAGCCCGCCGAAAAGCCCCTGGAAGAGGTCGTAACGTTCTCTTGACGTTTCTGTATTACAAGGAGGTTCTGGTATGAAAACTCTGTTCCGTATTCTTGGCACGGCTGCTGCCGTGGCCGTCACCGGCGCTGCCATCGTGGTGCTGGACAAGATCCTGAACCAGAAAGACCCGCTCCATGTGGAGGAGGTCGAGTTCCCGGAGGAAGCCGAAAAGGACGCCGAGGAGGCCGAAAAGACCGCCGATGCCTACGCGGAAGCCGAAGCCAAGGAAGAAGCAAAGGCTGCCGATGCCGCCGCAGAAGCTGCCGAAGAAACCGCACCGGAAGCCCCTGCTGAGAACGCACCCCAGACCCAGCCGGAGACCGCCGAAGAGCGCCCTGTGTACGACCCCGAAGCCCCGAACCTGTCTCTTATACACATCTGACGCTGCCGACGAAGAGGATA
>ENA-OXTJ01000416-OXTJ01000416.1-human-gut-metagenome-genome-assembly--contig:-NODE-416-length-14727-cov-9.238481_pt1 | contig 14727 bp, 12 predicted proteins | sample MGYA00249342_ERZ652646 | MGnify/ENA primary metagenome ERZ652646 (study PRJEB26925, sample SAMN05826522) | human gut metagenome | biome: ENVO:2100002; feature: ENVO:00000062; material: ENVO:00002003...
CGAGATCCTCTCTGGTCTCGTGGGCTCGGAGATGTGTATAAGAGACAGCTGCTGCGTGACCCGGCTGCCCCCGAGCAGATGCGCAAGGAACTGCAAAGCGACTGGCTGCACCCCAATCCCGAAGGTTATAGGCTGATGGGCGAATATGCTGCGGAAAAAGTGAAATGAGCGAGGAGTGTTGAAGGCTTTGCTTCCGCATCTCTGTGTTGGGTAAAATGCTTTTCTCCTATTGGGAACATAATTAAGGCTTATGGTAAAATGACCTATTCTGATTTTATTAACATACACCATGCGGCCCCTCCAAGAAAGTAAAGAAAACACATGCGGATACTATAAAAATCGCGCGTGGCATGAAGAAAAACAATGAAATCTTTGCAGGGTAGCGAAATTATTCGTACTTTTGCAGCGTTCAGTGGAATGAGGGGCTCCGGGAGAGCTCCTCATTTTATTTTAATCAGACTTATATGATAGACAAAAACGTCGTAAAAACATTAGTTGAAGAATGGCTCCAAGACAAGGAATACTTCCTTGTGGACATCCAAATCGGGCAGGACGACAAGATAGTCGTGGAGATAGACCATGCGGATGGCGTGTGGATTGAAGACTGCGTGGAGCTCAGCAAGTATATCGAAGACCGGCTGAGCCGCGACGAGGAAGACTACGAACTGGAGGTGGGCTCGGCCGGACTGGGCCAGCCGTTCAAGGTGGCGCAGCAATACATCAACTTCATAGGCAAGGAGGTGGAAGTGCTCGACGGCGACGGAAAAAAGGTCAAGGGACTGCTGAAATCGGTAGACGGAAACGACTTCACGGTGAGCGTAAACGAAAAGGTGAAGGTGGAAGGCAAGAAACGCCCCGTGGTGCAGGCGGTGGACCACACCTACCGGATGGATGAAGTGAAATATACAAAATACATAATAAGTTTCAAGTAAAGCTATGGCAGCAAAAAAACAAGGTGAAGAGACGATCAGTATGATCGATACGTTCCGCGAGTTTAAGGAAACCAAGAACATCGACCGTACGACACTGGTAAGCGTGCTGGAAGAAAGCTTCCGCAATGTGCTTGCTAAAATATTCGGCAGCGACGAGAACTTCGACGTGATCGTGAACCCCGACAAGGGCGACTTCGAGATCTACCGCAACCGCGTGGTGGTGGCCGATGGCGAGGTGGAAGACGAGAACAAGGAGATCAGTCTGACCGAGGCACAGAAAATAGAACCCGACTACGAGGTGGGCGAGGATGTGAGTGAGAAAGTGGACTTCAACAAGTTTGGCCGCCGGGCCATCCTGACGCTCCGCCAGACGCTGGCTTCAAAGATTCTGGAACTGGAGCACGACTCTCTTTACAATAAATATAAAGACCGCGTGGGACAGGTGATCAGCGGCGAGGTGTACCAGATGTGGAAGCGCGAGGTGCTCATCGTTGACGACGAGAACAACGAACTGATACTGCCCAAGGCTGAACAGATACCCGCCGACCAATACCGTAAAGGCGAGACCGTGAGGGCCGTGATTCTGCGCGTGGACAACGAGAACAACAACCCCAAGATCATCTTGAGCCGCACGAGCCCGATGTTTCTTGAGCGGTTGCTCGAAGCCGAAGTGCCCGAAATCAGCGACGGGCTCATCGCCATCCGCAAGATAGCCCGTATGCCGGGCGACCGAGCCAAGGTGGCCGTGGAGAGCTTCGACGAGCGCATCGACCCGGTGGGTGCCTGTGTGGGTGTGAAAGGTAGCCGCGTACACGGCATCGTGCGCGAACTCTGCAACGAGAACATCGATGTCATCAACTACACTTCCAATGTGAAGCTGTTTATCCAGCGCGCACTGAGTCCGGCCAAGGTGTCTTCCATCAACATCGATGAGGAAAACCACAAGGCCGAGGTCTACCTGCAACCCGAGGAAGTGAGTCTGGCCATCGGGCGCGGCGGTATGAACATCAAGTTGGCCTCCATGCTCACGGAATATACCATCGATGTGTTCCGCGAAATCGACGAGAATGCCGCTGATGAGGACATCTATCTGGAAGAGTTCTCCGACGAGATAGACCAGTGGGTGATCGATGCCATCAAGAGCATCGGTCTCGACACGGCCAAGCAGGTGCTCAACGCACCGCGCGAGATGCTGATCGAAAAGGCCGACCTTGAGGAGGAAACCGTAGACAACGTGCTCAACGTACTCAGGGCCGAGTTTGAACAGTAACGAAACGCAGTTGACGGTTGTTGGGTGATGGCAGTTGGCCGGTAGCTAAAAGGGTGTGACTACCGGTAGTGCCATGTTCGGACTCCCAACGCCATAGACCATAATCCGACAACCACAATCAACAACGAGCACCCGCAACATCAAAGGAAATACATGAGCATCAGATTAAACAAAGCATTACGTGAACTGAACATAGGACTTCAAACGGCAGTTGAATTCCTTGAAAAGAAGAACCACCTGGGAGAGGTGAAGGCCGAACCGAGCTTCAAACTCAACGATGAGCAGTATAATGCGCTGGTCAACGAGTTCAAGCAGGATGCCGAAGTGCGCAGCCAGGCTGAAAAACTGTTCCAGAAAAAAACAAAAGACAAGAAGCGTGAGCCCTCCCGGAAAGAGACTCGTGCCGATGGACTTCTGAAATCGTCCACCCAGCAGCAGTACAAGCCGTTGGGCAAGATGGATCTCGACAACATCGGCAAGAAGCCTGCCGAGAAGTCTGCTGCTCCCGTAGCACAACCCGAAACAAAGGTGGAGGCTGCTGCCGAGAGCCCTGCCGAGACGAAGGAGGCCCCGAAGGCTGAGGCTAAGCCGGTGGAGACGAAGCCGGAAACGGTCGCCGTTGGGCTTGAAGAGGTGAAGGTGGAAACTGCCGTTGCCGATAAAAAGACCGAAGTGGCCCAACCGGAAGCTCCAATCGACAAGGAGGAAAAAGACCATCCGGAACCTGTACACCCACAAGAGGAGGTGTCCCGACAACAGACCGAGGACACTGCCGGAACTGTGGCTGAGCCTGAGACATCGGCAGCTTCGGAGAAGCCTGAGCTGTTCACGCTCAAGAGCGAGCGAAAACTGTCGGCCAACGAACCCAAGGTGCTGGGCAAGATAGACCTGGCCACGCTCAACCAGAGCACGCGCCCCAAGAAGAAATCGAAAGAGGAGCGTCGCAAGGAGCGCGAAGAGAAGGCCCAGCAGGGCCGGGGCGGAAACGCTGCGGGAGGCGAGCGCAAGAAGCGTCAGCGCATCAACAAGGAGCGTGTGGACATCAACGCCGCTGCCAACCAGCAGCAGGCCGGTGGCGGAGGCAAAAACTCGGGCAAGAAGAACAAGGGCAAGAAGCGCAACCAGAAACCGTTGGAGGTGAATGAGGAAGATGTGGCACGTCAGGTGAAAGAGACGCTCGCACGCCTCACCAACAAGCAAAACCAAAACAGGAAAGGTGCTAAATATCGCAAGGAGAAGCGCGAGGCTGTGCAGGAGAAACTGGCAGAGGAGGCCAATGCAGAGCGCAAGCAGAGCAAGACGCTGAAACTGACCGAGTTTGTAACCGTGAGCGAACTTGCCACAATGATGGGCGTAGGTGTCAATCAGGTTATTGGCACGCTCATGGGCATCGGTATCATGGTGTCCATCAACCAGCGTCTGGATGCCGAGACCATCAATCTCGTGGCCGATGAGTTCGGCTTCAAGACCGAATATGTGAGTGCCGAGGTGAGCGAAGCCGTGAGCGAGGAGGAAGACGATGAGAACGATTTGGTGCCCCGTGCGCCGATCGTGACCGTGATGGGCCATGTGGACCACGGTAAGACATCGCTGCTCGACCATATCCGCAACACCAATGTCATTGCCGGTGAGGCCGGAGGCATCACTCAGCACATCGGTGCCTACAACGTGAAGTTGGAGAACGGCCGCCGCATCACGTTCCTCGACACGCCCGGTCATGAGGCGTTCACGGCCATGCGTGCCCGCGGTACGCAGGTCACCGATATTGCCATCATCATCATTGCCGCCGACGACTCTGTGATGCCTACCACCAAGGAGGCCATCTCCCATGCCCAGGCGGCCGGTGTGCCAATGGTGTTTGCCATCAACAAGATAGACAAGCCGGGAGCCAATCCCGACAAGATACGCGAAGACCTGTCGCAGATGAACTTGCTCGTGGAGGAGTGGGGCGGTAAGTATCAGTGTCAGGAGATCAGTGCCAAGAAAGGTCTTGGCGTGGACGACCTGCTGGAGAAGGTGCTTCTTGAGGCCGACATGCTCGACCTCAAGGCCAACCCCAACCGCAAGGCCACGGGATCCATCATCGAGTCGTCGCTTGACAAGGGGCGCGGCTATGTGAGCACGGTGCTCGTGAGCAACGGCACGCTCCGTCAGGGCGATGTGGTGATTGCAGGAACGAGCTGGGGGCGTATCAAGGCTATGTTCAATGAGCGCAACCAACGCATTCAGGAGGCCGGCCCGTCTGAGCCGTGTATTATCCTCGGATTGAACGGTGCGCCCACGGCCGGTGACACTTTCCATGTGCTGGAGAACGAACAGGAGGCCCGCGAGATAGCCAACAAGCGCGAACAGTTGCAGCGCGAGCAGGGGCTGCGCACCCAGAAGCGTCTGTCGCTTGACGACATTTCCCACCGCATCGCCCTCGGTTCGTTCAAGGAGCTCAACATCATCGTCAAGGGCGATACCGACGGTTCCATCGAGGCACTCAGCGATTCGTTCATTAAGTTGTCCACGGAGAAGGTGCAGGTGAATGTCATCAGCAAGGCCGTGGGCCAGATCAGCGAAAACGACGTAATGCTCGCCAGTGCCTCCGATGCCATCATCGTGGGCTTCCAAGTGCGCCCGTCAGCCGATGCCCGCAAGTTGGCCGACCGTGAAGGCGTGGAAATCAACACCTATTCTATTATCTACGATGCCATCGACGATGTGAAGTCGGCCATGATTGGTATGCTCGACAAGGTGAAGAAAGAAATCGTCACCGGCGAGATAGAGGTGAAGCAGGTGTTCAAGATTTCCAAGGTTGGCACGGTTGCCGGCGGTCTGGTCATCGAAGGCAAGGTACACAACAAGGACAAGGGCCGCGTGGTGCGCGACGGCATCGTGGTACACACGGCCCCCATCGATGCACTCAAGCGTTACAAAGACGACGTGAAGGAAGTGCCTGCCGGCATGGAGTGCGGTATCAGCCTTGTCAACTGTAATGACATTCTTGAAGGCGATATCATTGAGACCTTCACGGAGATCGAGGTGGAACAGAAACTGTAATGGACAAAAAACACCCCGTCGGCATTCCTTCCCTTGCGCAAAGGGGAGGAAAACCGACGGGCGAAAGATACTATCATGACCACGGTAGGGGTGCTGACAAAATGCACTTCTACCGTTGGTGGTTAGTGATACCGGCATTGTCGGGCTGCAGAGCGGCTCCGGAAACGGTCACATAAGTTACCGGTAATGATGTTGGTATGATATTTGTTATATCCCAGACAAAGGATAAAGTCAATGGAAGAGAACAAAGAAAAAAACGCGTTTGTCAAGCAGGTGGCCGAACAGAAATATGCGTTCGGCTTCACGACCGACGTGGATACGGAGATCATAGAGAAAGGACTCAATGAAGAGGTCGTGCGGCTTATCTCGCAGAAGAAAGGCGAGCCCCAATGGATGCTCGACTTCCGCTTGAAGGCTTTCAATCATTGGAAGACGCTCCGGCAGCCCGACTGGGCACATCTCCACATTCCGGAGATTGACTATCAGGCCATTTCCTACTATGCCGATCCGCTGGCCAAGAAACCGGCGAACAAGGAAATAGATCCCGAATTGGAGAAAACTTTCGACAAACTCGGCATACCCTTGGAAGAGCGGCTTGCGTTGAGCGGTACGGCTGTGGATGCCATCATGGACTCCGTTTCGGTGAAGACCACCTTCAAAGAACAGCTCCGTGCCAAAGGTGTCATTTTTTGCAGCATCGGTGAGGCCGTCAAGGAACATCCCGAACTGGTGCAGGAGTATTTAGGTTCGGTGGTGCCCTATCGTGACAACTTTTTCGCTTCGCTCAACAGCGCCGTGTTCAGTGACGGATCATTCGTCTACATTCCCAAAGGCGTGCGTTGCCCGATGGAGTTGAGCAGTTATTTCCGCATCAATGCCCGCAACACCGGACAGTTTGAACGCACGCTTATCATTGCCGATGACGATGCTTACGTGAGCTATCTTGAAGGCTGCACGGCCCCTATGCGCGACGAAAACCAATTGCATGCCGCCGTCGTGGAAATCATCGTCAAAGACAATGCCGAGGTGAAATACTCCACAGTGCAGAACTGGTATCCCGGTGATGAAAACGGTAAAGGCGGTGTGCTGAACCTCGTGACCAAGCGGGGAGAGTTGCGTGGAGTCAATTCCAAACTCTCATGGACGCAGGTGGAGACGGGATCGGCCATCACTTGGAAGTATCCTTCCTGCATCCTCCGGGGCGACAATTCGGTAGCTGAGTTCTACAGCGTGGCCGTCACCAACAACTATCAAGAGGCTGACACGGGTACGAAGATGATACATGTGGGCAAGAACACGAAGTCTACCATCATCTCTAAAGGCATTTCCGCCGGGCACAGCCAAAACTCCTATCGCGGTCTTGTGCGCGCCACTCCCAATGCCGACAATGCCCGCAACTACAGTTCGTGCGACTCTCTTTTGCTCGGTAGCCAGTGCGGAGCACACACTTTCCCCTACATGGATGCCCACAATGAGACAGCCGTGTTTGAGCATGAGGCCACGACTTCGAAGATCAGCGAAGACCAACTGTTCTATTGCAATCAACGCGGTATTCCCACCGAGCAGGCCGTGGGACTCATCGTGAACGGTTATGCCAAGGAAGTGCTCAACAAACTTCCGATGGAGTTTGCCGTCGAAGCCCAAAAACTGCTTAGCGTTTCGCTTGAAGGAACAGTTGGATAATGAGGGGGTAAAAGACTATCAATAGTGTCTCAAGGAAGAAATACAATCACGAAACATAAAATATGAATAAAGGGTGAAGGGGTGGCAGAAGAGAAGTGTCCACAACTTCTTACTGCTCAACCCCTCACTCCTAACTTTTACAACCATGCTTGAAGTAAAGAATCTGCATGCCACGATTGCCGGCAAAGAAATATTGCGAGGTATCAACCTCAGTATCAAAGATGGAGAAATCCACGCTATCATGGGCCCGAACGGTTCGGGAAAATCTACGTTGAGTGCTGTGCTTACGGGCAATCCGCTTTATGAAGTGACCGAAGGACAGGCCATCTTCAACGGTAAAGATCTGCTGGAGATGAAGCCTGAAGACCGGGCCCGGGAAGGACTCTTCCTCTCGTTTCAGTATCCCGTGGAGATTCCCGGGGTGTCAATGACCAATTTCATGCGGGCAGCGATCAACGCCAAGCGTGAGTATCAAGGCCTTGAACCGCTTAATGCGGCCGATTTCATGAAACTCATGCGGGAGAAGCGTAAGCTCGTCGATCTTGACAGCAAACTCTCCCACCGCTCCGTGAACGAGGGATTCTCAGGCGGAGAGAAGAAACGCAACGAGATTTTCCAAATGGCCATGCTTGAACCGAAGTTGTCTATTCTCGATGAAACAGATTCGGGACTTGATGTAGATGCCATGCGTGTGGTGGCCGACGGCGTGAATAAGATGCACACACCGGAGACTTCTACTATTGTCATCACGCACTATGAACGGCTGCTTGATATGATTAAGCCTACCGTAGTACATGTGCTCTACAAGGGCCGCATCGTGAAAACAGCCGGTCCGGAGTTAGCTCGGGAAATAGAACAACGCGGGTACGACTGGATAAAGGCGGAAGCCGGAGAGGAGTAAGATGATGGGGAGCGAGAAGCAATATATTGATTTATACCGCGAGACGGCCGGAATGATAAAAAGCCATTCGGCCGGTGTCTTGAATGGCGTGCGTGACAAGGCGTTTGAAGATTTCTGTTGGCAAGGTTTCCCTTCGCGTAAGGTGGAGCGTTACCGATACACCGACATGTCGAAACTCTTCGAACCCGATTATGGTCTCAATCTAAACCGGCTCGAGATACCTATCAATCCCTACGAGGCTTTTAAGTGTGATGTGCCCAACTTGAGCACTTCGCTCTATTTTGTGGTCAACGATGCGTTCTACACCAAACAGTTGCCCAAGACAGAATTGCCCGATGGGGTCATTGTGGATTCCCTCTGTCGTGTGGCAACGGAGAATCCGGGGCTTATTGAGCGATACTATGCCCGCATGGCCAAGACCGAAGATGATGCCATCACGGCACTCAACACGATGTTGGCGCAAGACGGACTGTTGGTTTATGTCCCCAAGAATGTGAAACTTGACAGGGCCGTGCAGGTAATCAATATCCTCCGTTCGGATGTCGATTTGATGGTCAATCGTCGTGTGCTCATCATCTTAGAGCAGGGGGCAGAGGCCAAGTTCCTTTTCTGCGACGACTCGGCCGACGACCGCCATTTTCTCACTACGCAGGTGATTGAAGCCTATGTGGGCGAAAATGCTTCCCTTGACCTCTACTGTTTGGAGGAAACGCATGTCAAGAATACGCGTGTAAGTAATGTCTATATTGAGCAGCAGGCTTACAGCCGTGTCAACCACAATGTGATTACGTTGCATAATGGTGTCACCCGCAACAAGCTCGATCTGGTGTTCAAAGGGGAAGGTGCGGAGTGTTTTGCCAACGGTTGCGTGATTGCCGACAAGACCCAGCGTGTGGACAACAATACGCTGATTGACCATCAGGTGCCGCATTGCACGAGCAACGAACTCTACAAGTATGTGCTTGATGATGATGCCGTGGGGGCCTTTGCCGGTCGTGTGCTTGTGCGCCACGATGCCCAAAAGACCAACTCGCAGGAGACGAACAACAACCTTGTAGCTGCCAAGACCGCCCGTATGTACACCCAACCGGAGTTGGAAATCTATGCCGACGATGTGAAGTGCGCCCATGGCTGCACGGTAGGGCAGCTCAACGATGCGGCTATGTTTTACATGCGGCAGCGCGGCATCAGTGAGAAAGAAGCCAAATTGCTGCTTGAGTTTGCTTTCGTCAATGAGGTGATCGATAAGATGGAACTTGCGCCGTTGCGCGAACGCCTCCATATACTTGTGGAAAAACGTTTCCGCGGTGAGCTGAACAGGTGTGAGGGATGCCGGCTCTGAAAATGAGTATCCCCCTTGTCTTTCCTCAGCGGATAAGAAGGCAGCCCCATTGCAGGGCTAAGGGAATGCGTTTGGGCTTTCAAAGAGGAAGTAACCGTGAGACTATAAAGCAATGAAAGAAAACAACGACATATATAATAAGGAGAAAGGTGGCATTCTTTTGCCTGCTGCCGGAGCTGTCGGTGAGGCTGTGCGGGCAGATTTTCCTATCCTCTCTCGCACTGTTTACGATAAGCCATTGGTCTATTTCGATAATGCGGCCACCACACAGAAACCTCTCTGTGTGCTTGATGCCATGCGTGAGGAATATCTCAACGTGAATGCCAATGTGCATCGGGGTGTCCATTGGCTGTCCCAACAAGCTACAGAATTGCATGAGGCTGCCCGTGAAACTGTGCGTCGGTTCATCAACGCCCGCTCCACCAACGAAATTGTTTTCACCCGCGGCACCACCGAAGGCCTCAATCTTATAGCTTCCAGTTTCAGCGATGAGTTTATGGGGGAGGGTGACGAAGTTATCATCTCGACGATGGAGCATCACTCCAACATTGTGCCGTGGCAGCTCCAAGCGCACCGCAAGGGTATTGTGCTGAAAGTGATTCCGCTCACTGAATCGGGGGAGTTGGACATGGAAGCCTACGCCCGGCTCTTCACCGACAAGACTCGCATCGTGAGTGTGACGCATGTAAGCAATGTTCTTGGCACGGTGAATCCCGTGAGAGAATTGGTGCGTATAGCCCATGAGCATAATGTCCCCATCGTGATAGATGGTGCTCAGAGTGCCCCTCATTTCATGGTTGATATGCAGGCCATTGATTGCGACTTTTTTGTTTTCAGCGGTCACAAGACTTACGGGCCTACCGGCATAGGTGTGCTCTATGGTAAGGAGGCGTGGCTTGACAAGTTGCCACCTTATCAGGGTGGGGGAGAGATGATAGAGCATGTGAGTTTTTCCCATTCCACTTTCGAGCGGCCTCCGCTCAAGTTTGAAGCCGGAACTCCCGATTATGTGGCCACTCATGGTCTTGCCACGGCCCTCGACTACTTGTCGGCCATAGGTATGGACAATGTTGAGGCTCATGAGCAGATGCTCACAAGTTACGCTTTGGAGCGGTTGGCTCAAATCGAGGGGATGAAGATTTATGGTCCTTCAGGACATTCACACAATGCAGTCGTCTCATTCCAAGTGGGTGACATCCATCACATGGATCTCGGTACACTCCTCGACCGGCTTGGTATTGCCATCCGCACGGGGCATCATTGCGCGCAACCGCTTATGGACAGTCTCGGCATCTTGGGTACAGCCCGTGCCAGTTTCGCTCTTTATAATACGAAAGAAGAAATAGACATTCTTGTGGCCGGCATTGAGCGGGTTGCAAAAATGTTTGGTTAAAATGAGGATTAGGAGTTGTGGAGATGAGGCCGTAACGGAGTTGTGGCTTGCCCCCCTTCCCTTTCTTAAACTCCTAATCTTTCTCTCCTTACTCCTCACTCTTAACTTTTCATTTCTTTTCCGTTTCTCCACACGCTCCATGCAAACCAGCCGGCAAACACTGCACGCATGGGGAGGGAGCAGTCTGTGAAAGTCGTCAAAATGAAAGCCCCTTGTGCCTCTAACAGCAGTAGGGTTTGTTTCAGGCTGACCGGTTTCTCCAACACGTAGGAGTAGTATCCCTGTAGCATATCTACCGGCTTTTTCACCTTGTTTATTATATATGCGGAGAGACTGCCGCACACTTCTTTCACATTGGGCATATCCATCCCGTTGGCACTCTCCACATTCAGCATCATGTTCTTTTCCATATTTTCTATTGTTTAATTGTCTGTAATAGGTAATCTTGTTTCTATGCACAAAATTATTGCCTGTTGGTGCAATATATGTTCACTTTTTGAGTTAATGTGTTAAAGTATTGTTAATTTTAAGACTCGTTTACAAATTCGATATGCTTCAACCACATTTTTATACCAACCTTGTAGAGGCCGGATGCGATGAAGCCGGACGTGGCTGTTTGGCCGGAAGTGTCTATGCAGCGGCTGTCATTCTGCCTCGCGATTACAATAATCCCGCGCTTAACGACAGCAAACAGCTTTCGCACAAGCGGCGCAACGAATTGCGAGAGCAAATCATGCACGATGCCGTGGCGTGGGCTGTGGGTGTCGTTACTCCCGAAGAGATAGATCGTATCAATATTCTCAAGGCCAGTTTTCTTGCCATGCACCGTGCCCTCGATGTCCTCAATGTACGCCCTGAGGCAGTCATCGTCGACGGTAATCGTTTCGTGCCCTATGGTGACCTTCCATACACCGCCATCGTCAAAGGTGACGGAAAATACCAGTCCATAGCTGCTGCAAGTATTCTCGCCAAGACTTTCCGTGATGATTATATGTGCGACTTGGCTCGTCGGTATCCCTACTATGACTGGGAACATAACATGGGCTACCCCACAAAGAAGCATCGTGAGGGGATCCGCCTGCATGGTATCTGCCCCTATCACCGCAAAAGCTACAACTTGTTGGGAACCGGTGAACTGGCTCTTGAGTTCAGGTGATGGGGAGTATAGGTGATAGGTGTTAGGTGGTAGGTGTTAATGTGTCCTCCTATATCTGGGCCTCTTTCTTCCCCACTCCACATTTCATTAACACCTACCACCCATCACCTTCCACTTGTTCAGTCCCCCAATCCCCTAACTTAGGGGCTTTGGACACTCCATTATCACCTATCACCCACCACCTAACACCTTATCCTCCCATGCGTCACGATAAATTTGAAAAGGAGCTGTCGCTTCTGCTCTGCCTCACGGAGAATCACAACTACACCATCAACGAACTTTGCGAGAAACTCTCCCTTTCCCGCCGTATGCTCTACTATTATCTGGAGAGCTTCCGCGACTGGGGATTCATTGTGGAGAAACGCGGACATTACTACAGCATCGATCGCCGTTCTCCTTATTTTAAGCATCTCTTTGAGACTATCAACTTCACCGAAGATGAGGTGCTCACCATGATGAACATATTGAGTAAGGTGGGCGACCGTAACGCTGTGGTGGAGCGTATTAAGCGCAAGCTCGACCAATTCTACGACTTTAATATCCTTGCCAATTCGGAGTTGCGCGAACATGTTGCCCACAATGTCAGTTTGCTCTATGAAGCCATCAAATACAAGCGCATGGTCAAGATACACAACTACTCTTCGCCCCACAGCCAAACGGTCACCGACCGCATTGTGGAACCGTTTCTCTTCATGAACAACAACAATGACGTGCGCTGCTACGAACCGGCCAGCCGCATGGGTAAGACATTCAAGGTTTCGCGTATGGGCGAAGTGGTGGTTCTTGACCGCGAGTGGGAGAACGAAGGTGCGCATAAGCAAGTCTTCACCGACTTGTTTATGTTCAGCGGCGAGGAGAAAAATCCCGTCAAACTCCGCCTCGGGCAGCTTTCCCGCAATCTCATGTTGGAGGAATATCCGCAATCGGCTCCCTGTCTTACGCCCGACGGTCCCCACCATTGGGTCTTCGCCACCGAGGTGGTGAGCTACCTCGGCATCGGTCGTTTCATACTCGGCCTCTATGACGATATCGAGATACTCGGAGACGAGGGGCTGAAAGGATATATTGAGGGGAAGGTGAGGAACTGGTGATGGGGGAGCATAGAAGGAGAGATAAAGGCTGCAACGGCGTTGCAGCTTGCTCAACCCTCCCTTGTCCTTTGCTCCTCATTCTCTTTTTCCTTTCCCCCTTGTTCCTTCTCGGCTTTTATTTCCTCTTCTTTCCCTCCTTTTCCTCTTCTTTTCCTCTTTTTCCTCTTTTTCCTCTTCTTCATGCCTCTTTTCGCTCCGTAGGGTAGGCCAAAACGCTGTTTTGGCCCCTCCCTCAAAGAAACCCTCCTTTTTTCTTGCTTTTCTCCTGATTATTTTCTATTTTCGCATGATTAAGACAGCTACCATGCATCAAAAACCTGAAAACCTCCACAAACTCTACGCCACCGGCAAGAAGCCCAGTATGTTGCGCCGCTGTGAAAACCACGACTACACCGACCGCCAAATTTACCTTCTCACCCTCGTCACTGAAGGTCGCCGTCCCCTTTTCGGCCGCCTCCATTATGACATCCTCGGCCATCTCCCCACCAATCCTTGCATTCTCCTGTCCCCTTTAGGCCAAGCCGTAGAGGCCGAATGGCATACTATCCCCCGTTTCCATCCCGAGATAAGCCTGATATCCCTTTGCGTCATGCCCGACCATCTCCATGGAATACTCTTTGTGGAGACCAAGATGAGCCACCATTTAGGCAAGATTGTCAGTGCATTCAAGTCAGCTTGTAACTGCCATTTTCGCGAACTCTTCCCGCAATCAGCCCCATCTTCAGCCCCTTCGGTCTCACACGCACCCTCCCGAGGTCTGCTCTTCGCCCGGGGCTATAACGACAAACTGCTCAAAGGTGAAGAACAACTGCTCAGGTGGCGGCGCTATCTGGAGGATAATCCCCGTCGGCTGATGATGAAGCAGGCTTATCCTGACCTTCTCCGAGTGAAACGCAACATCTCTTATGCCGGCTATTCTTTTTCCGCCATCGGCAATCTGCTACTCCTTGACGCTCCGGAGAAGATACAAATACAATGTTCCAGACACCTGACGGAGGCAGAAATAGAGAGAAAGAAGGAAGAAATGCTTGCCCGGGCCGTGAAGGGTGCCATTCTCGTTTCACCCTGCATCAGTCTGGGAGAAAAGACCATCATGCGCACCGCTTGTGCTGCCCATTGTCCGGTTATCGTGCTTCGGGAGAATGGTTTTGCTGCCCTCACCAAACCTGGTGGGCGCAGTTTCGACCTTTGTGCGGCCGGCAAGCTGCTATTACTTTCGCCGTGGGCCCATCATAACGAGCGACAGACGATAACACGCGACCGATGTTGCAGTCTTAATTCCATTGCCGAAGCCATTTATGAACAATAGTTACTATGGAATATGGAAATGGCTGTGCCGTGAAGTGTGAGACGCAAAAGGGCTAACCGCAGTTAGCCCAAGACGAGAGAGAAATAAAATTAACCTTGCGGTTAATTATATACCGTTGTGAGAAGAGGGTGTGTCAAAAGTGACACATTCTCTTTTTAACAATTAAAGCCCGAACTTTCACAAGCTCGGGCTTTGTCATGTCCCTAATTTTTTGTATCTTTAGGGTAAAATTTCAATTCATGGCAAAGATACAATTTAAAAATTACAATCAAGGCGAAATTGTTCTTTTTCCTCAAAATCTAGGTGAAAGAATACCAGAAAACCATCCTGTACGACTTCTTAGTCATATAGTTGACAGCCTTGACATATCAGAATTACTCAAAACATATAAAGGAGGTGGCACAACGTCTTATCATCCTCGCATGCTTCTTAAAGTGGTTTTCTATGCATACATGAACAACATCTACTCATGCAGGAATATCGAGCATGTTTTACAATGGGATATCCTATATATGTGGCTAAGCGCTCGCCAATATCCGTCTTTCTCCACAATCAATCGTTTCCGTTCCTGTCTCTTATACACATCTCCGAGCCCACGAGACCAG
>ENA-OXTJ01000424-OXTJ01000424.1-human-gut-metagenome-genome-assembly--contig:-NODE-424-length-14579-cov-10.497108_pt1 | contig 14579 bp, 8 predicted proteins | sample MGYA00249342_ERZ652646 | MGnify/ENA primary metagenome ERZ652646 (study PRJEB26925, sample SAMN05826522) | human gut metagenome | biome: ENVO:2100002; feature: ENVO:00000062; material: ENVO:00002003...
ATCGAGGAAGGACATTCCGTCCGCCATGGGCGTTCGTGGATTTGTTTCACTAACTCTCAATTTACCTGTCTTGTCCAATTATTCATGCTGCAAAGTTCTGACAACTTACAAAAATATGAAATAATTAACAATATTTACTTGTAATAGAAACATATATTTAGTAAAATACACGTAAGGGGTTAAAAATCCAATCCAACGGCTGGACAAAATACCCAAAATGCAGAATAAATGGAGGATGGGATATGAATATTTACACAACAGACAAGATCCGTAACGTAGTATTACTGGGCCATGGCGGCAGTGGCAAGACCAGTCTTGCAGAAGCCTTTGGTTATCTGTCCGGTATCACCTCCCGTATGGGCAAGGTAGATGACGGCAATACCCTCAGTGATTACAGTAAAGAAGAACAGAAACGTCATTTCTCTATCAGTACCTCCGTGATCCCCATTGAGTGGGAAGGATACAAGATCAATATTATTGATACACCGGGTTATTTTGATTTCGTGGGAGAAGTGGAAGAGGCAGTCAGTGCCGCAGGAGCAGCCATCATAGTAGTTAACGGCAAGTCCGGCATCGAAGTCGGCACCCAGAAGGCATGGGAGCTTTGCGAGAAATACAAGCTGCCCCGTTTTATCTATGTCTCCAACATGGATGTGGATAATGCCTCCTTCCGTCAGGTAGTGGAAGATATGACTAATCTGTACGGCAAGAAGATGGCACCGTTTCATCTGCCAATCCGTGAGAACGAGAAATTCGTAGGATACATCAATGTTATCACTGAGAGCGGTAACCGCTGGGAGGGTAAGGAAGTTGTTCCCTGTGAGGTACCGGATTACAGCCAGGCCAACCTGCAGATCTGCCGTGATACTCTGATGGAAGCTGTAGCCGAGACCAGTGAAGAATTCATGGAGCGGTATTTCGGCGGAGAGACCTTCTCTGAGGCAGAGATCCGTGCAGCACTCCGTACCAATGTCTGCGATGGCAGCATCGTTCCCATGACCATGGGTTCCAACATCCTGTGTCAGGGTATGTACACACTGTTAGATGATATTGTCAAATACATGCCCAGCCCCGAGAACAGAGAAGTGGCGGGCATCAATTTAAAGACCAATGAGATTTACCATGCGGATTACGATTTCGCCAAGGCAAAATCCGCCTATATCTGGAAGACCATAGTGGATCCTTTCATCGGAAAATACTCTCTGATCAAGGTAAACTCCGGTGTACTTAAGACCGACGACCTGCTGTACAACGTAGACCGTGACATTGAGGAAAAGATCGGCAAAATCTATGTACTGCAGGGCAATAAGCCCATTGAAGTCAGCGAGCTGCATGCCGGAGATATCGGAGCACTGGCGAAACTGACCGCAGCGAGAACCGGCAACAGTCTCTCTACCAAGGCCACGACCATCAAATATGGCAAGTTCGATATTTCCACTCCTTATACCTATATGCGGTATAAGCCGAAGAATAAGGCGGACGTGGATAAGATCTCCCAGGCATTGCAGAAGATGACCCATGAGGATCTGACCATCAAAGTAGTAAATGATGCAGAAAACCGTCAGACCCTGCTCTATGGTATGGGTGACCAGCACCTGGATATCGTGGTCAGCCGTCTGTTAAACGAATACAAAGTAGAGATCGAGCTGTCCAGACCGAAGATCGCATACAAAGAGACTATCAAGAAACAGTCCGATGTGGAATATAAGTACAAGAAACAGTCCGGAGGACACGGTCAGTACGGTCATGTAAAAATGCGTTTTTCACCTTCCGGCGATCTGACCAAACCCTATGAGTTCGCAACAGAAGTCGTAGGTGGCGCGGTACCGAAGAATTTCTTCCCTGCGGTGGAAAAAGGTATTCAGGAATCCGTAGGCAGAGGACCTCTGGCGGCCTACCCGGTAGTCGGTGTCAAAGCGGTACTGTATGATGGATCCTATCATCCGGTAGATTCTTCGGAAATGGCATTTAAGACCGCGGCTATCCAGGCTTTCAAGAAAGGTGTCATGGAAGCAGGCCCCGTTCTGTTGGAGCCCATCATGTCCTTAAAGGTTACCGTGCCGGATGCCTATACCGGAGACATCATGGGAGATCTGAACAAGAGAAGAGGCCGGGTGCTGGGCATGACACCCATGAGCGGCGGCAAGCAGATCATCGAAGCGGATATTCCCATGAGCGGATTATTCGGTTATTGCACAGATCTGCGTTCCATGACCGGAGGCAGAGGGGATTATTCCTATGAATTCGCTCGTTACGAGCAGGCACCTTCCGACGTACAGGAGAAGGAAGTAGCGGCCAGAGCAGCAAAGGTTGCGGAGAACAATGCAGAAGACTAACGAGTAATTACATAACATACACAACAAAAAGAGACCGGTTGGCTTTCCGGTCTCTTTTTCGGTATTGTGCAGTAAATATCATCGATATCGCTGCATCAGATTGATCAGTAATGTGATCCATGCAAACATGATTCATCACCTCTCGTATACAGCATATGCCCCGGCAGACGAAAATATGCAAAAAACCATGCGGATAGAGCCGCAGTCCTTGACAGTATCGGGAAAACACGATAAAATAATCGATAGTTTTTTAACGACTTGAGAACAAAAAATTTAAATAGAAAGCTTCTCATAGTTTAGGAGGAAATAATTATGGCAGTACCTTACAATCACAGAGAGGTAGAGAAAAAATGGCAGACTGTCTGGGATGATGAAAAAGCATTCAAGACTTCCGACGATTTCTCCAAGCCCAAATATTACGCACTGGTAGAGTTCCCTTATCCTTCAGGACAGGGATTACATGTAGGTCATCCGAGACCTTATACCGCACTGGATATCGTAGCACGTAAGCGCAGAATGCAGGGCTATAATGTGCTGTATCCCATGGGATGGGATGCATTCGGTCTCCCTACCGAGAACTACGCGATCAAGAATCATATCCATCCCAAGATCGTAACCAAGAACAACGTGGCAAGATTCAAGAATCAGCTGCATTCCTTAGGTTATTCTTTCGACTGGGACAGAGAAATCAACACCACAGATCCCGAGTATTATCACTGGACCCAGTGGATCTTCTTAAAGCTGTTCAAGGCAGGACTGGCTTACAAAACGGAGATGCCTATCAACTGGTGTACCTCCTGTAAGGTAGGTCTGGCAAATGAGGAAGTAGTGAACGGCGTCTGCGAACGTTGCGGTTCCGAAGTCATCCGTAAGGTCAAGAGCCAGTGGATGTTAAAGATCACCGAATATGCTGACAAGCTGATCCAGGGACTGGATACCGTAGATTATATCGAGCGTGTCAAAGTCTCCCAGAAGAACTGGATCGGTAAGTCCCAGGGTGCCGAGGTTGATTTCACCCTGACAGGCAAGGATGAGAAGCTGCGCATTTACACCACCAGACCGGATACTCTGTTCGGGGTTACTTACATGGTAGTATCTCCGGAGCATCCTGTTCTGGATAAATATAAAGATGAGATCAAGAACTGGGATGACATCGTGGCATATCGCGAGATGGCTGCGAAGAAGTCCGATTTTGAACGTACCGAACTGGCAAAGGATAAGACCGGTGTCTGCATTCAGGGCCTGACCGCTACCAACCCCGTGAATGGAAAGGAAATCCCTGTTTGGGTATCCGATTATGTACTGATGACTTACGGTACCGGCGCTATCATGGCAGTTCCTGCCCACGATGAGAGAGACTGGGAGTTCGCGAAGAAATTCGGTATGCCTATCATTGAAGTTGTTGCAGGAAGCCCTGTCAGCGTAGAAGAAGCTGTATATACCGATGTTGCTGATGGTACTTTGGTCAATTCCGATTTCCTGAACGGCCTGTCTGTGGCAGAAGCCAAAGAGAAGATCATGAACTATCTGGAAGAGAAGGGCATCGGTAACCGCAAGACCAATTATAAATTAAGAGACTGGGTATTCTCCAGACAGCGTTACTGGGGTGAGCCGATCCCTATCGTACATTGCGATAAGTGCGGATATGTTCCCATTGATGAGAGCGAACTTCCTCTGCAGTTACCCGATGTAGAGAGCTACATGCCTACCGATACCGGAGAATCTCCTCTGGCTGCCATGACTGACTGGGTAAATACCACCTGTCCCTGCTGTGGCGGTCCGGCAAAGAGAGAGACCGATACCATGCCTCAGTGGGCAGGTTCTTCCTGGTATTACCTGCGTTATACCGATCCTCACAATGACAAGGCACTGGCAAGCCCTGAAGCATTGAAGTACTGGCTGCCGGTTGACTGGTACAACGGCGGTATGGAACATACCACACTGCATCTTTTGTATTCCCGTTTCTGGCATAAGTTCCTGTATGATCAGGGCGTAGTACCTACTCCCGAACCTTACCAGAAGAGAACCAGCCACGGTATGATCCTTGGCTCCAACGGCGAGAAGATGTCCAAGTCCCGTGGCAACGTTGTAAACCCGGATGACATCGTACAGGATTACGGTGCAGATACTCTGCGTACCTATGAGATGTTCATCGGCGCTTTTGATCTGAGCGCTTCCTGGAGTGAGGAAGGCGTAAAGGGATGCCGCAGATTCCTTGAGAGAGTCTGGAAGTTACAGGATATATTGACATCCGAGGAAGGCTACAGCGCAGATCTGGAGACCAAGATGCACCAGACCATCAAGAAGGTCAGCAGTGATTTCGAGAACCTGAAGTACAACACCGCCATCGCGGCTATGATGTCCCTGATCAATGAGTTCTACAAGAAGAACTCTATTACCAGAGGCGAATACAAGACACTGCTTACTCTGCTGAACCCCGTGGCTCCTCATATCACCGAGGAACTGTGGCAGACTGCCGGATTCGAAGGCAGACTGTATCAGGCAGCATGGCCTGAGTTCGAGGAAGAGAAGACCGTAGAGAACGTAGTGGAGATCGGTGTTCAGGTCAACGGCAAGATGCGTGTGACCATCAACGTTTCCAAGGATGAGACCAGGGAAAACGTCATCGCTATGGCAAAAGAAGCTCTGGGTGACAAGCTGACCGGCAACATTGTAAAAGAAATCTATGTTCCCGGTAGAATCGTCAACATCGTAGCAAAATAGTTCAGCCATGGACAAATAAGTGAAATAAAATCATGCAAGCATGATTTTATGATCGAATATGTCCATGAGGTAAACGCCGTCTTATGAACAAAGGTAGTCACGTAGTGATGGAAAGCGTGATAACGCGACTTTGCGAATGGCGTTGGCTGAACGTTGAATAAAATAACTCTTGACAGACATTAAGTCTGCCGGGAGTTATTTTTTTGTGATCGGCTTTTCTCCAGAATATTTTCAATCTGACGAAGCTCCGATTCCGTACTGTATTTTTTGATAGCGGTGATGGCAGCCTGCATTTCCTGCGGGGTAAAAGTCAGGTGCTCCTGTTTCGCTTTACGCATGGCGGGCATGAGAAGTGCCATCATTTCTTTTTGACTTTTACCGTGCCCCTGGGCAAAAAGTTTCGAGAGAAAATCCAGTTTTTCTCTGGGGATGTCCTTCACGAGATCATCCTGCATCCAGAGGGGTGTCTTGGAATAGTCCATTTTTCTGACCTCCTGTGTCTGATTTTGCAGTGGAAAAAAGACCGGACAACATAGACGGATCCATGCCGGAGAGATCGGAGAAGCCTTCCGGGAACAATTCCTGCATGGTCTGCACCATTTCCATCATTTCCTGGAAATTATGAATATTGTCCATCATTTGTGTGATTTGTCGAAGAGCTGATTTCTGAGTCTCGTCGCACAAGGGCATGAGATCATTACACAGTTCAGTGGCAGTTTCTTCGTTTGCAGAAGAGGGAGCAATGCACAGAGAAGTCTCCGGATGCCTGCGAAAAAGTGTTAGCGTGTATTGCAACTCCGACATTTTTATGTAAACAGCAAGTCCTTTCAGCAGCCGGGGATCCATATAATAAGCCAGTATTTTCAGAATCTGAATGCGGTTGGAAGTGAATAATGTGTCAAAGGCAGCCGCCTTGTCGATTCTCTTATCATCCATGTACCGATACCTTCCTGCAAAAGAGTTACTAGTATTTTATGAGAGCGGCAGCATGCTTATGCCGATCAATCCTTCGGGGTACAGAAAAGTCCGTACCCCGGAGTGATCGTGCCTACAAAGCTCCGGGAGATCCCGGAAAGCAGTATCAGAGATTAGCAACCGCAACCGTTGTTGTTACCGCAGCCACCGCCGCAGAAGCAGGACAGAAGCAGGATCCAGATCAGCCATTCACAGCAGTCATTGCCGCCGCAGCCATTGTTGTTGCCCAGCAGCCCGCAGCCGTTGTTGTTACCGCAGCCACCGCCGCAGAACAGCAACAGGATGATCCAGATGCAGCTGTTGCCGAAGATACCGTTACCACAGTTGTTATTGCCGCAGGAATTATTGCAGCCGCAATTTGTAGCAGTTAAGTCACTCATTTTTAGTGCCTCCACATTTTATTTATGCTCTATTGTATGCGGGGGAGCCTGTCAATGTTTCCGGAAAAGACTTGCAATAATTTCCGGATATAGTAAAATATAGATATCTATATAGACATGCATAGATTGTGAAAAGACAGATTTTAAATTAAGGATAGATAGATGGCACAGAAGATATATGTGGTAGAGGGGCGAAAGTTCCGCACGGAGGCGGATTATCAGAATGCCCTGAAGGATCAGCAGGTGATCGAGAATCTTCGGGTACAGACGAAGAAGATGAGCCTGGCAGATCAGAAGAAACTGCTGGAAGTGATCCGTAGCGGCAGGTGTAGATTCCATAGTATTCTGGGACAGGATTACATGGAAGAGCTGTCGGAGGACATTCAAAGACAGGAAGGAAAAGTACCGGAAACATCTCCGGCGAAAGGACATTTTCTTCAGAAAGAAAATACAAAAACAATCGGGAAGGCCCAAACTCCCAAAAATAAAAAAGAAGCATCAAAGAAAAAAGAAACTGTAAAAAAAGAAAGTCCTGATAAAAAAGTTCCCAAAAAGAGGCCGACAACAAAAAAGAAGACTTCTGTGAAGAAGAAAGCAGAACCGCAGTTTGACGAGGCAGAGATTGACAAAATCGTTCAGGAAGAATTGAAAAAACAGGAGAAACGAAGGAAACTTCTTGTGGTCTGTTGCAGTGTGATCGCAGTGGCATGCCTTGGCTATTTCGGAATTTATAACTGGTATAACATCCGTACTGCCGATAATTACAAGCAATTAAGTGAATTGAAGGATAAAGAGCCGGCAACCGCTCAGAATCAGGATCCTGTGATCCATTACACCGCGGATGAAACGCAGAGTACGCCCCCTCCGGTACTGGATGAATATAAAAATTTATTAAATAAGAACAAAAGACTAATCGGATGGGTAAAAATTGACGATACTAATATAGATTACCCTGTAATGCAGACAACGGATAATGAATATTATCTTGATCACAATCTGAATCAGGAGTATGATAAAAACGGATCCATTTTCATGGACAAGGATTGTGATGTGCTCAAGCCCAGCACAAACTTCATTTTGTATGGACATCATATGAAGAGCGGGCAGATGTTCGGAAGCTTATCCCTATACAGCGACCAGAGCTATTATGAGAAACATCCTTGCATACAGTTTGATACCATTTATGAAAAAGGCCAGTATGAGATCATGTACGTATTCAGATCCCGGGTCTATAGTGAAGATGAAATCGTATTTAAGTACTATCAGTTTATAGACGCCCAGAGCGAGCAGGAATTTGACTCTTATATGAATGATATGGCAGAAATGTCATTATATGACACGGGAGTCACAGCTTCGTTCGGTGACCAGCTTTTAACGTTGTCTACCTGTGATTATCAGGAGAAAAACGGCAGATTTGTAGTGGTTGCCAAAAAGGTGACGACAAAGGAGTAAAGGATGACTAAGGGTAAAAAGAAGACTAACAGAAGATTAAAAAAGACAGTAAGGAAGACCCTGGGGACATTGTTTCTGATCTCGGCAATTATAGTAGCGGCAATCCCTACGGAAGGACTGCGTGCAGCAGATGGAACAGAAAAGGAGGTTACGGAATCTTATCTGCAACAGATGAAGATTCCTTATCTGGACAGTAAGGAAGAAATCTATACCACCGGTGACGGTAAGTATCAGTTTGCCTATGTAACGGACGGCGGCAGTGATAAGGGTGCCGTGATCCTGGGATACAACGGTGGCTATCTGGAAGGTAACAACCTGGTAATTCCCGATGGACTGGATGCGTATAAGAAATATTCTTACAGTGATGGAACCAACGGCGGTTATGTCGCTGTAGGTAAGGAAAATGATTTCCTGTTCTATGCAGTGAATCAGACGACAACTGATCCGGTAACCGGGGCAGAGATTGTGATCAGCACATCGTATCAGCCCTGCCGTTATGAAGACCGTGCCCAGTGGGAGAATTTATCATCTGAAGAACTGTATTATCACAAGTCGGATACTGTATCCGGTGGTGATCTTGTACCTGTTTATGAGAAAACGACAGATTCCAATAAACAGCGTATCAAAGGTGCAGAGGTATGGTATATCGGCAACCAGTATCTGCAGGAAGGAACCGGAAAAGATGCAGGTACCTGGAAAATTGCAGGACCGATCACCAGTAGTGATAAGGGGATTTTTGCCGGAAATGGTAATATTCACACACTGACCATCGGAAAGAGCGTAAAAGGAGTGGGTGTATATGCATTTTATGGCTGTACCGGTATGAGCAGCATTTCTTTGGGAAATGGTCTGAATATTATTGGTGATTATGCGTTTGCCAACTGCCTTACTATGACCAGTGTAAATCTGGATAGGATCAGCAATCTGACAACGATTTCGGATTACGCATTTGCCAACTGCCAGTCCATGGAAAAATTTACGGTTCCTATTAATGTAACAACAATTGGCAATAATGTATTTGAAGACTGTTATTCCATGATAGGCATTAATATGTCCAACGCAGAAGAAAATAACGGTTTCTCTGTGGAAGAGGAAATGGCTTCCACAAATAATGCAACAGCATTAAACAATTTTGGGAAAAATGTATTTAAAGGATGTGCAAATTTAAGATCTGTGACATTCCCCAGAACTTTCAGCAATGCCAACGGCCCGGTATCCGGATCTATTGATGTATCCGAGTTCCGGGGATGCGAGAATCTGAAATATGTAACTGCAGCAAACCCGTCTTTGAAGATCACGGGGGGAGCAGTAGATACTTCATATACCTTTGATTCCTTCAAAGCGGATGTACCGGCAGAGTTTTATCTGGAAAGTGTTGACAGCTCCCAGTTCCATACCTGTGCGACGAATAATTATATGGCATTCAGTTATCTGAATTCCGACGGAACCAAGCAGAATCTGTATGAACTGACAGTTCAGGAAACAAGTGGCAAAAAGGCTGTTTACAGAGTGAATTCCTCTAATCAGCTAGTATACTGTGAATTTGACAGCGGTCTGGAAACTGTTACCATGCCGGATACCGTCGGACCTTACCAGATCACAGTGATCGGCTCCGGTATTTTCCGTAATAACTGTTATCTGAGGAGAATTACGATTCCCTCCTCTATTACTACGATTGAAGACAGTGCGTTTAAAGGCTGCCATAATTTGAAAGATGTCATTTTCAAGGAGCCTGTCAATATTACCAGTATCGGTACAGATGCATTCAAGACCCAGGAGGTGGAATATCATAAGGCAGATTGCGGTAACAAGGACGCAACTGATGTACAGCAATTGTATTTTACAGGCCCTATCTCGGATGATTCGGCACCGTTCAATTATGCAATGGATCCGAACAGCTATATTAACAGAGGAAACCAGGAAAGAACCTATATTACCTATTACAGTGGCTGGCCGAAGAATCTGGAAGTAAAGTATAACCCGGATACGGACAAAAATGAATTGGCAGATTATCCTACGTTTAAAGAAATTCAGTCCGGTTCGAAATATACCACAGGCAATTATGCTTATATGACACTGGAATACCAGGAGGCGGCTAAGACTGCGGTAGATAAATATCTTGGTACGAATTCAGAACCTATGACGGATTATGAACGTGAGATCATCAATGCGGCACTGCAGATCGAATTACCTTACGGTATTGAAACCATTAAAGAAAATCTGTTTACTGCCACAGAACCTTCGGAAGCTCTGCCGTCCAATACGACCAAGACATTGACCGCTTACGGACTGTTGGAGATTGGCAAGGAGACTTTCAAGGATTGTACGAATCTGAGTGGTGTCTATCTGAAAGACAGAACTACGAAGATTGATGATTATGCTTTTAAGGGATGTACAAATCTGACCGGTGTGGCAGTACCTGCCACCACAACAACAATGGGAAAACGTCCTTTCACCGGCTGTGAGAAACTGACAACGGTGGATTTCCAGGGAAGTCCTTATTTCACCTGTGATAATTCTATTATCTACAGTCTGGAAAACGGAAAGAAGAAAGATATCATTGAATTTCTGGAAGGAAGAGCCAGCGGAGTGGTAGCTCCTACGGAAGTAGAGGGAGTCACCGGAATTGCTGAGGAAGCATTTGCGGGCACCAAGGTAAGTTCCGTGGATCTGCGTACCTCCTTTGTGACAGATATTCCGGAAGGTGCTTTTATGGATACTCCGAAGCTGTTCGCAGTTTATCTGCCGGATACCTGTAAGTCCATTAGTAAGGATTCCTTTACGAACAGTAGTATTGCCTACATGGAAGTGCCGGAAAGTGTCAGCTATCTGGATAATGATGCCTTCGGTGGAACCACCGATAAGAGTGCACTGCAGTTCTACTGCGTAGATGGCAGTAATGCATATATCTATGCAACAAAGAACGGTATTATGACGACCTCAAAGCCGCTGGAACTGTTCTATACCGTAACTTTCTGGGATTGGGATTCTACGCTTCTGGATACACAGACGGTAGCAGCAGGGGGAGATGCAGTTCCCCCTGAAGTTAAAGGCAGAGAGGGATATACCCTTACCGGATGGGTTCCGGATTATCATGGGGTACAGGCCGATCTGCAGGTAACTGCCCAGTACGAAGCAGATGATCCGGATGCTTCCAAATATACGGTAACTTTCCTTGACTGGGATGACAGCGTACTGAAGACTATGCTGGTAGCTCCCGGAAAGGATGCAGAACCTCCTATTGATCCTAAGAGAGAAGGATATACCTTTATCGGATGGAGGCCTGCGGTTACCAACATTCAGGCGAATACCACGATTTATGCCCAGTATGAGAAGAATGATTCCGAAGACTCCAAATTCACGGTACGTTTCATTGATTACGATGATACGGTGCTGTACGTGCAGAAGGTAGCGTCCGGCGAAGATGCCATTGCACCACAGAGCCCTACCAGAAGCGGTTATACCTTTACAGGATGGAGACCTGCCATTACCGGAATCACCAAGGATACGGATACTTATGCCCAGTATGCTATTACCGGAAGCCAGGACGATCCGAACGCCACAGCAACACCGGCACCGGGAACGACAGCAACACCGGCTCCCGGGACTAACACCACAACAAAACTGTACACATTGACAGTTAAGAACGGTTCCGGTTCCGGAAGTTATGCTGCCGGTTCACAGCCGATCATCGTGGCTAATGATCCGGCCAAGGGCATGCAGTTCAGCAACTGGACGATCGATCCATCCAATACCACTATAGCAAGTAAGGTATTATCGGCAACGGTAATCACCATGCCTGCGGGAAATGTAACGGTTACGGCAAACTATACAAAGTCAAACGGTTCTAATACCAGTACTTCTACCGGAAGTGGTAATTCTACGAATTCCAATTCCAACAGAAGGCCGAACAGTACTACCACAGGTAATGTTTCCGGCGGCAGAACCACTGTTGTTATTGACAAGAACGGTCTGTCCAATACCGGTGTGGTATCTGCAACGGTAAACGGATCTTCCGATAACTTTGTGATCAAGATCACTGAGAGCGCATCTGCTTCAGAGGAAGTAGTAAAGGCGTTGATGGCAGAGTATGGCAACGATATCAGTGCCATCAAGTATTTCCCGATGGATATCAGTCTCTATGATTCCACCGGCAATAACAAGATCACGGATACTACAGGTTTGTCCATCAGCATTACCCTGCCGATCCCGGATTCTCTGATCACCTATGCAGGTAACAACAAGGTAGCAGGAGTGGTGAACAGTAAGTTAGACAAGCTGACACCGAAGTTCTCCACGATTTCCGGAGTATCCTGCATTACCTTTACGGCGGAGCATTTCTCACCGTATGTGATCTATGTGGATACGAACAACCTGACAGCCGGAACAATCGCAGACAGCACTCCTAAGACCGGAGATGCCATTCATCCGAAGTGGTTCCTGTCTCTGGGGCTAGCATGTCTGTCCATAGTATTCTTCATGAAGAAGGATAAGAAGACTCTGCGCAAGGCAAGAGCCTAGTGAAAATAAAGGATGGGAAGGTTTATGAATCATAAAAAGTGGGTAGTTGCATTGGCATTGATAGCTACCGCATTGATCCTGACACATCTTCCTGTGTCGGAGGCAGATGCGGCAGCGTCTGCCTCCGATTTTCAGATTGAAGGCAGTACACTGACAAAATACAGAGGAAGCGATGAACGTGTCACGATTCCCGATACAGTGGAAGTTGTGGGTGAGAGTGCCTTTGAGAACAATCAGAAGGTACAGTTTGTTGTGGTTCCCAAGTCGGTGAAGCGCATGGATGCCTATGTCTTCTGGGGCTGTGATAATCTGGAAGAGGTTGTACTTGGCAAAGGTCTTACCTCAGTGGATGAATATGCTTTTTCAGGATGCACCGGACTGAAACAGATCACGATCCCTGAGAATATACAGAGTATTGATGCACAGGCATTTGCCGGATGTACGAACCTTACGGATATTTATATTCCGGACACGGTGACAAGCATCGCAGACGATGCATTCTTAAATTGTGATAACGTAACGATTCATGCGGACGAAGGCAGCGTGGCTGAAAAGTTTGCACAGAAGCTGGCAGAGCAGAAAAGTCAGAGTCCTCTGGTAACGGCAGCGCCGACGGCGACACCGGCGGCAGACGGAACTTCAGATTCACAGGCAACAACAGAGCCTGCCCCCACTGAAACGCCGACCCCTGCACCGACACCGGTGCCCGGAAATGTGATCGGCAGTACCTTTGTCGTAGGAAATCATGCGATGGTTATGATGCTGCCTGAAGAAGAAACTGTGCAACAGGGCTATACGGAACCGGTAGCAGGACAGGAGACCGGAGGAGAAACGCAGGATATCACTGCGGAGGCAGAAGACGGTACGATTCCGGAGTGGAAATATTATCGTGACCAGTCGATCAAAGCAGTGAGTATACCAGAAGGAACCACGGAGATCGGACGCTTTGCTTTTTCCAGAAGTTCGGCAGAAAGTGTGACGTTCCCGGAAGGTGTGACCACTATTGATTATGCAGCATTTTATCACTGTGATGATCTGAATAGTGTGATATTGCCAGATACGGTGACCCGGGTGGAAGCCAAGGCATTTATGCATACCGGATGGATGGATGATTTTGAAGAAAACAGCATGGATGATTACCTGATCAGCGGGGACATTCTGGTGGCTTACAAGGGGGACCTTCCCGAAGTGACCATACCGGATGGTGTTCGCGTGATTGCTGATGAAGCATTCCGCAGTCATACCGAACTGAAAAAGGTGCATTTGCCTGCAAGTGTCACCAATATCGGTGACAGCGCATTCCCGGAGGGAATCGAAATTATAAATGAATAAGGGTCAGATTTTACCGACACCAGGATAAGAAACCGGCATAAGATAGAATAAGTCTTATGCCGGTTTTGTCTTATTTTACGGGGAAGGAACAAGATGCAGCGGGTAAGGGAACAGGTACAGGTGCCGGAACAATTGCATAGTGGGGCAGGACGTGTGAAATCTGTGACTGTTGCTGTGCTGGATACCGGAATTGCTTATCATCCGGATCTGGTAGGACGGCTGCTTGCTTTTTCCGACTTTGTAGAAGGCCGTAACTTTCCGTATGACGATAATGGACACGGGACACATGTCTGCGGGATTGTATGCGGAAGCGGAGAACTGTCCGGAGGAAGATTTCGCGGAATGGCACCGGAGACAAAGCTTGTGGTGGGAAAAGTGCTGGACAGACAGGGGGAGGGCTCCTGTGATTCCATGCAGGAAGCTCTGGAATGGGTACTGCGGGTGAAAAACAGGTATGGAATCCGTGTTCTGAATATCTCTGTGGGGATCGGAGACCTGAAGGAACGTTACAAGGAGCAGATGTTGCGAAAATCTCTGGAATTGTTGTGGGATCATAATATTCTCGTGGTCTGCGCTGCAGGTAATACCGGTCCGGAGGACGGTAGTATTTCGGAGATGGCCAGTAGCAGAAAGGTTCTGACGGTGGGGTGTCATGACGGAAGATATTGTAAAAATGATCCCGGAAGGTGTGAGACGTACTCCGGCAGGGGCAGAAGATATGATGTGACCCGTAAACCGGATATTGTGGCTCCGGGGACAAGGATTCTGTCCTGTAATGCTTTCTGGCAGAACCGGAACGGCAGAATCTACAGCTGTCTCTTATACACATCTCCGAGCCCACGAGACCAGAGAGGATCTC
>ENA-OXTJ01000440-OXTJ01000440.1-human-gut-metagenome-genome-assembly--contig:-NODE-440-length-14257-cov-7.191100_pt1 | contig 14257 bp, 10 predicted proteins | sample MGYA00249342_ERZ652646 | MGnify/ENA primary metagenome ERZ652646 (study PRJEB26925, sample SAMN05826522) | human gut metagenome | biome: ENVO:2100002; feature: ENVO:00000062; material: ENVO:00002003...
TAACTTGAATCTGCCTGAAATTGGGAGTGAGCGCTACTTTTTTTCTTGGAGGGAGCCGACCAGACTTTTTCTTAAAAGTCAAGGCCGCGTTCCACGGACTTCCGAGATGAACCGAGTTTTTTGGCCCGTAGAAAACCTTTGATGCAGCTGCGCAGCACCGTTCGCGCGGAGAGGTCGTCAGGCCGGTAGAATGAGCCTCCTCAGGCAGGAGGAGTCCGAGCCTGAGGCCCGCGGAAAACCGCCGAACGCCTTGTTGCAGCAGCTGCGGGGCGTTTGTTCAAGCTGCCTTGGCATGCTTTTCCTCCAACTGCCCATTTTCGGGGTTAAGCCACACCTCTTTGATCGGCGTACAGTTCAGCACTCTCCCGGTGATCCAGCGCTCCGGATGGCGTCTGCGAGCCTCCAGCATCGTCTCCCTGCGTCGGCGCAGCACCTCCACGTCCTCGCCGCGATAGCGCTGCCCCGGCGTTACCATGCGGATGCCGCGGTGTCTGTGGTGCTCGTTGTAGTGGTCTACAAAGCCCTGCACCCATTGCTCAGCTTCCTCAGCATTGTCGAAGCCGTCACGGGGGTACAGGTAATCGCCGCTGTACTTGAGCGTACGGAAGAAGGACTCCGAATACGGATTGTCGTTGCTGACTCGCGGACGACTGTGCGAGAAGGTAATTCCGTTCTTCTCAAGCAAAGCCAAAGTGGGAGCGGCCTTCATGCTCGCACCATTGTCTGAGTGCACGACAAGCTGTCCGGGCTTGATTCCGTATCGCCTGAAGGCATCCCCGAGAAAGCGCGCGGCGAAGTCGGCATTATCAGCCTCGAATACCCTGGCGCTCACAACCATGCGGCTGTAGACGTCGACAATGACATACGCGTAGTAGAACCAGCCCGTGTACTTGCTCGAGCGCAGATAGGTGATGTCCCAGGTCCACACCTCGTTTGGCTTCTGTGCGCTGTAGGCAGTCGGCTTGCTGCGCCGGCGGGCTTCCCGGGTAGGCGCACGGCGTGCGTTCAATCCCCGTGCCCTGAAGAGACGGTAAAGCGTTGAGAGAGAGCACCAGTACTCCTTGTTTTCATCGAGCAGCTTGTAGAAGGCCTGCGTCAGACTAAGATCCCGCACATCGGCTTTGCAGAAGCGATCTACGATCTGCTCACGCAGGTCCTCAGGGATTTGCCGCGGGCTCGTAAAGTTGCTGCGGTCTAGCCGGCCATCACCATCCGGTGCATGCCGCCAGTTCTGCAGCGTCCGTGGGGTAATGCCGACTGCCTCGCAGGATCCCGAGCGGTTCTAGACAAGTCTTCGAGAGCATGTGAAGCCGCACGCAAAATGGCCGTGCGGCTGTGCCGTTTTTTCGGAATCCGTAAGAAGGAAAACCGTTAGTCCGCTTAAGGACTTGTTTATGAGCAATTTCTTCGTGGCCGTTGGGTGCGGATCTTTTGCCCAGAAGCTTCGAGGTGCGCATGCGTGCGGACTTGCACTGCGATTAAGCATTGAAAATGCCGTTCTTGAACAGCTGCAGCCGTGCATTCGCGCCGCGATGACGCAATTGTTTGCCGCATGACAGGCGACAATGCTGGGGCCTACGATCAACAAATGTTTCACTTGCTTCGTATTTTGCGTTAAGCGAAAAATCGTTTTGCGCTTTAAGCATTGAAAAATTGTCTCAATGCGCGCAAAGTGCTCCATAATGTCCGCGGCGACTGGCATTGTTCGGGTTGCTGTACAGACAGATGCCATCATTTTGGAGAGAGAAAACAAGTTATGAAGAAATTTGCTCTTGGCCTTTTGGCCGCTGCCTGCGCGTCCGCTCTGTGGGCCTCAGATACGGTACGCGATGAATTTTTCTGGCTTGGCGAAATGAACAAAGCCACGACCGTCATCAACACCGATGAGAAGCTGCTCGACAAGGCTGTTGTCAAAAAGGTTGCGCATGGTCTGCAGACCGTGATTGCAAACGGCAATAAGCAAGGCGGTCCGCGCCCGAAGGAAGTCATCAAATTTGAGCCCTTCCTCATTAAGGAAGCCGGCATGGACGTCACCATGCTGCATATCGGCCGTTCCAGCCAGGACATGCACGCAACGTATCGCTCTGCCATCATGCGCGACAATGTGCTTGCTCTTTCCGAGAAGCTGGCAGAAGTGATGAGCGTCATCAACGACATTGCTCGCAAAAACCAGACGACGATTGTGCCCAACTACACCAACGGAGTAGCCGCTCAGCCCAACAGCTACGCGCACTACCTCATGGGGTATCAGGCTTCGTTTGAACGTACCCAGCAGCAGCTCAGGGATTTCTACGAAAGGCTCAACTGGTGTTCGATGGGAACCACCGTTCTCAATGGCACGAGCTGGCCGCTTAATCGTGAGCGCATGGCCAAGTATTTGGGCTTTAACGGCCCTGTTCCCAACGCATATGATGCGAGCCAGATGAAGTCTGTCGATGAACCGATCGAGCTGGCCGGCATCATTACCGGGATGGCAGTGCGAGTCGGTTCCTTCATTGAAGATGTCTTCGTGCAGTATGCTCAGCCGCGTCCCTGGATTCTCCTTGTTGAGGGAGGCGAAAACACATACGTTTCTTCAGCCATGCCGCAAAAGCGCAATCCCGGCATTATGGTGAACACGCGCAAGGCTGCCAGCAAGGCCATTGCGCAGGCTCAGTCTACCGTGTGGCTTGCGCACAATATTCAGCCTGGCATGTCTGACAATAAGAGCGTTGCAGACAACAACAAGATGGCTCAGGCAGCCATCGAGATGCTCGATAAGTTCGAGCGCGTCCTGAAGGCTCTCAAGATCAATCCGGAGCGCGCGCTCGAAGAGCTCAACAATGACTGGACGGCAAGTCAGGAAGTGGCCGACGTGCTCATGCGCGAATACAAGCTTCCATTCCGTGTTGGACACCATGTTGCCAGCGGCATGGTTTCTTATGCGCGCGCCAACAACATCCAGCCTCTTGACTTCCCTTACGCTCAAATGCAGCGCATCTATGCTGAAGTGATTGCCAAGGAATATCCGCAGGGACCGGCACAGTGTCCGATGAGCGAAGAGCTCTTCAAGAAAACTCTCGATCCTCGAGCCATTGTGGCAAACCGCAAGACTGCAGGTGGTCCGCAGCCCAAGGAACTTGCAAAGGCTGTCAAGGCAATGGACAAATCGATTGCCGGTCAGCGCGAATGGGTTCAGGAAAAGCGCGAACATATCGACAAGTCGCTCAAGAAGCTCGATCGCGATTTTCAAAAGCTTCTCTAAAGAAGTCCCAGTGACGCTGAGCCGGTAGTTTTTCGATTGCCGCCGGCAGCGACGAATTGCCCGCAGGCACGCTTTTGCCTGCGGGCAAATTTCATGAAGCTTCAGCACCTGCTTTGCGCCGATCGATTGTGCTTCGGCACTTCTTGCTTTGGGATTTCCTTTGTTGGGCAGCGTGCCGCAGACTGCTTGCTCTCTTGCAATCTTGAGCCAGTACGAGATCGTTGATTTGCCGATCGAGTACCGCTCCACGGCTTCAGAGATGCTGAGCTCCTTGCTCAGCAGGCGCGCTACGACGTTGTCTTTGAACTCCTGCGAATATCGCATGTTTTGCCACTCCATGAAAAGTTGAAGGGGTGGCGAAAGGTAGTATGACATCTAATGGAGTGACCGGATTGAAGCGGGCTGCACAGTTGAAGACGAGCCATACAAGTTGCTTGCGCGAGATGCCGAAAAGTCTATTTTGGCGGGTCCATTGAGTTCTCCGTCGGAGCAATTACCATTTCCGGCATCCTTGAAGGCTCCAGTGCCTCCTCCCCATGACGCAGTGACTGTACCCGTTATGTTCGGACGCCCGAACATAACGGGACAAGTCAACCTGTGTGGGGCTTGGGGTGGCGTCGCGAGCGCCGGCGCTCTATCGAAAAGCGGCTCTAGCGGAGCGCCGACTGGCGGAGCGGCAAACGGAACGAATGTCTACTTTGACGCCTCCGGCTCAAGAAGCGTATATGGATCGTCTAGCACTGTGCAACCGTCGTCCGTCAGAGGACTCTTCTGCATCAAGCCTTGATGCAGAAGAGCAGTCGCGTCGAACTCGGCTGAACCACAGAAGACGATCCGTAGGTCGAGTTGGAGGAGCGCGCGTTGATGTTGACGACGGCATTATTACCGTTGAAATCCCCGCCAGATGATCCAATGCATGCCCAGTAACTTCCTGCTGTGACAGACATTGCACCGCTGTTCGAAACACGACTAGAGCCGCAACTGGAATAGCCAAGATTCGCCTTGCCAAGGCCATTCACATCCCAAGACGTCGATCCAGTGATGTTCGGGACTCGGATTTGCATGTCATAGAGCGATCCCAAAGACGTGCCTGGCACATGAGCGGGCTTCATCTGCAACTCGACGAAACCCGCGATGGAAGCTACTTCCAGTCGATCATGCCGGCACTTTCAGCACAAGCGCGGACATGCTCGCTCCAGCGCTCCATGACGGCGCGTCTCGCGTCGAAAAAGTCTGAGCGCTGATAAGCCCTGCTCACCTGAGTACCGACGTCGTGGCTTAGGCACATTTCTGCGACGTCAAATGGCACGGACTCGTCGGCTAGCCACGATCGAGCGATCGATCGCAGCCCATGAGCAACGAGACGACCCTTGAGAGATGTTCCGTGCAGGTGCTTCGCCAAGGCCTGCGAGCTGACGTGCTTGCCGGTGCTCTTGCCGGCAAAAACATGGCCGCTACGTGGCCTCGGGCTGAGCGCCTGCTCTCTGGCTATCAGCTCCTTCATGAAAGTCGTGATGGGAACGCGAAATGGTCGGCGCTTCTTCATGTGCTCGGCTGGTATGTGGATCGCGTCTTCTGTGACCCACGACTTCTCGAGCGAAACATTCTCGCCCGGTCGAAGCATTGAGCAAAGCGAGAAGAGGAAGAACACGCGCATGCGCTCCGGCGCTTCTTTCATAACCGCCATCACGGTAGGCAACTCTCGCCAGTCGACAGACGGCATCGGCTTGACATGCGGAGGGGCGAAAACTTTTGACACACGAGCAAGCGGGTTGTGCTCGATGTAGCCCGCGCAGACGGCGAGGTCAAGGATCTCGCGAAGTCGCATGAGCACTCGCTTGAGCGTCGCTTGCTTCCCGTCTTTCTCGATCGGCTGCACGGTGCGGATGACGAGTGGGGCGGTGATCTCGTCGAGCTGACGATTGCCGATCGGGCCGATGATGTAACGCTCAAGGCGACGGCGTTCGTCCTGGTAGCTCACGATCTGGGGCTTTTTGAGGCGGCACCAGAGACGAAAAGCGTCTTTCAGTACATAGCCCTTCGGTGGCTCAAGCCCGATGTCCTTTCGCAGGCGTCGGGCTTTTTGTCGTGCCTGCGCGAGATTCATGTCTGGGTACTCGCCGAGCTTTTTGTCTGCGACGCGGCCTGAGCACGACGTGCGCAGATACCAGATCTTTTTGCCGGACGGCATGACTCGCAAAGTCAGCCCGTTGCCGTCGGCGACTGAAAACCTTTTTTCACGCGGCTCTAATGCCGCAATTTTTTTAGGAGTCAGCATGACTACTTCCTTCAAGAAAGCGTACAAGTTCGACGCTTCTGGTTTCTTCGAGCACGAGCTGACCGTCCAAGTGATGGACGGTCAGCTCGTGCCGCCGTCCTGCACTCTCATCGCGCCTTTTGGCGATGAAGGCGAGGATGGCTCGAAGTTTTATCGCTTCACTGGCGATGCGTGGGCTGCTGAGCTAAAGCCGACGTGCGCTGCAGATCTCGTCGGTGTGGTGGTTTCTCATCATTCCCAGACGCCGCACGACATCGAAATGCGCTCGCTCATCCAGAAGTTTGCGCAGGAAGAGGGGTATCGCGAAAAGCGCGGCGAAGATCTTTCTTGGTCTGTCGAGAAGATTCCCGAAAAGACGCCCGAAGAGAAGCTTGCTGAAACTGAAGAAGAGGTTCGATCTAAGCGTGATCGCCTGATCGCGGATACGGACTACTTGCTGATGAATGACTATCCGGTCTCTAGTGAAGATCTTGAGTCTGTCAAGGCGTATCGCCAGGCACTGCGTGATGTCCCTCAACAGGACGGCTTCCCTTACGAAGTGGTGTGGCCAAAAGCTCCGGACGTATTTAAGGCCACGAATGAGTAGTTGCGGATTGATGAATGGAACGCAGATGCCCGTAGAGGACACTATGGGCATCTGTCAATGTCATTTTTCGAACGGTGATGGGGTTGAGAAGAGTTCTTCTAGAAATTGCTTCGATTTCTTACGGTTTGAGATGCCCATTTTGATGTCTGCATTTAGGCAGAACATGTTTGGATTGAATTTCTTGATTCTCTCTCTCGAATTTTGTCGCATTCGGTTCCTTCAAAAGAGTCAATGTCGCTCTTGAATAGGAAATTGAAATGCTTAACCCAGAAGGATGGCTTTTTTTGAAGTTCAACTCTGGCTCCCATTCCGTAGGCCATCTCTAGCTGAAAAATCAGGCGTTGGACTTCATCACCTGTTCTACTATCGTCTATTCGGCAGGCCGTGCTGCGTGCGCGCGAATTTTGGGTGGAAGCTGTGGGCGTCTCGCGACAAGGTTGCACAGTACGTCGGCATCGACTTCAACCCCGTGAAGGGCTTCGAGTTCTGAAGCACAAAAGGAAAAGCCGCTCGGTTGTGGCGACCGAACGGCTTTGGGGAGACCTTTTGAGACAGAGGTTCTATGGAGAGTATTTTATCAAACTTGATCGTCGCTTTGCGACTCGGAGAATTGATGATGGTCGAGAATTTGATGTGGCAGGCGATTGGGACTTACGCCGTGTTCTTTGGAATTGGTGGCGTAGCTATCGCGTGGGGGTTTGCTAAAACGGTAAAGGCGTGGAGGGATGCCTTGAAATGAAAAAGAACTATGAGGCAGTGGCCGTTGGCTTTTTAGCGGGCGTCTGGTTCAGCGCAGCCGTGGTGGCCTTGGTCGCATTGGTGTTGAAATGAGCGCCAACAGAAAAGGCTCCCAGATAGTTGGAAGCCTTTTCAGTGTTCTAAACGAAGGGGTTGAAACGAACCAACGGCAAGTGATTTTGCCGCAGACTCGAGTAGTCAATTTCAACCGTTTAGGGAATAGATTGTCTTTGCGAGAAATCCGGAGCGTGACTCACCAGATTTAGCGGCAAGAAGATCAAGACGTCGAAGGGCGCGAGAAGGAAGGCAGATATTCAGGCGTTCAGTCTTGTCGGACAGCTTGGACATATCAATGTCAACAAGCATCCAAGTGCAATCTTGATAGTCTTCGTCAGAAAGATAGTTTTCGATACAAGTGGGAGACGGAATGGCTCGACCGTCGTCAAGTTCGCACTCCATCCAACCAGATGCGGCGTCTTGAACCATTGTTTCAAGCTCTTCAATAGAGTCGGCTTCAGTGATGACGCCAGGGAGATCGGGGACTTCGGCGGAATAAGCTCCGTTTTCGACCCATACGGCCACTGGATACCTCATGATGATTACCTTTAGCGTAATAACGCAAAAAGGGAGAGGAGTGTACAGTCCCTCTCCCCGATCAACAATTACCTCAAAGACAAACCACTTTGTCGCTCTATGCTTTTAAGGGTTTTCATCGTCAGATCCTTTCGGGGATGCGGGACGGTGACGTGCCCTGGCTTTGTGGGATGCTTGAAAATGTGATGGCTACCAGTAATCCGTACCAGAACCCATCCGTTTTTCTTGAGGATGTTGATCACTTCTTGACTAGTCATAAAACACCTATAGGTCGTGATCAACATTGTGTATATTACACAATGTTGACAGGAGAGTCAAGTGACAAAGCGGGAATTGGTTGCGGTACTCGCGATGGGCGTCGCTCTTTTTGTCGGTGGTTACCGATATGCAGCGGCCATCTACGGCGAGGACATCGCCGAACTGCGGGAGGACTATGCATCCCGCGCACAGCAACTTGAGGAGAAGTACCGTGAGAAAGAGAGAGCCACTGCGCAGAGCTTGGTTGACGCATGGGAGGCGCGCGATGCGGCACTTGCTCGCGCTAGTGACTTGTCTGGCGACTTTGAAAGAGAGCGCCTTGCCAGATGCTCAGGCCTTGTCGTCAGAGGCGCAGAACTGGTTAAACGAGGCGTCGAGCTTTCTGAGCGGACTGCGATAGACAAGGACGCTCTGACAAAGATCGTCACTGAGTGACAAAGTTGTAGACGAATTTGGCCGAAAATTTAGACGAAGGGGTGGCGTCAAAATGGGTTGAAATCGCCCGCAATCGTTCTGCCCCAACAGTTTGAGAGGTGGCGTCAAAAAACTTAGTTAGACGAACCTTTAGCCGAAGACCAAGTTACCAACGCTGGTAAAATGGTCGTAACAACACCGCGCAAGCCTAGCCGGGGACAATCCGTCCCCGGGAAGCTCACTCCGCGCGGTTTCCTTTTTATTCGTAATTGATAGCCTGGGGCATCGGATCTGATGCGGCTCTAATTATGTAGAATTCTACGTAATTAGAAATTTCCGCCGCTCCGCGAGGCAAATTTATACGGGCTACGAGAGTATTGATGTTCGATCATATGGAGCGTCGAGAAATCCTGCCCCTGAAAACGCCCCGCCTACCATCGGTAGGTGGGGCGTTTTTCTATTTGTGGTTGCTCAGCAGGCTCATCGGCAGGATCGCATCTGCCCATTGCTGCATGACGGGTCGTCTGCGCTCAAGCAAGTCGTCTCTCTGATATGCGGCCTGCACTGACTTGAGCGAGTGCATAAGGCACTTTTCTGCCACTGCGGTGTCGATGCCTTCGCGCGCGCACCAGTCGCGAAATGTAGACCTGCAGCCATGCATTGTTGCCGTGCCGCCAGAGGCGTACTGCACCATTGTCGAGACATAGTAGCGAGCCACTGAGCGATTGTTGTAGTAGCTGCCCGAAAAGATGTACTCGCTCTCTGGCGTAATGCGCTTGAGCAACGCGATCGCTTGGTCAGACAGTGGGACGCGGAATGGCTCGGGCTTGCGGTCTTTCCTTCGTTCGGGCGGAACAGTCCAGACCTTATGCTCAAAGTCGATCTCGGACCATTTTGCGTCATTGAACTCAGCTTGTCGCGTGGCGGTGAGGACGCCGAAGACGAAAGCATTGTGCACGGGCCTGTCGACACGAAGACTCGCCTTCAGCTGATCGGCGAGCGCCTCGATGGTGTAGGCCTTCTGATGTTCGCGCCTATGGACCCTCGCCGGCGGCGGGAAGTACGCCTCCAGATTCCCTTTCCATGTGGCGGGATTCTCGCCAATGTAGACGCCTTCACGCTTCGCGAGCGTGAAGATCGCTTCCAGTTGTCCACGGATCCTCGATGCGATTCTCGTCTTCTTTTCCCACAGTGGGTCTAGCACTTCGCAGATGTCCTGCACCGTGATGTCTGCGACTAGTTTGTGCCTGAGCACTGGCAGGATGTGATTCTTCATCGGTCCTCGCCAAGACACCTTGGTCGCTTCGGACAGGTGCTTGAGCTCGAAGATCGTTTCGAGCGCGTGCTCCGCGTAACTTGCAAAGTCGAGCGCTCGCCTGGCGTGCTCGGCGCGATGCTCTGCTCTGACATCTAAAGGGGCGATGCCGCGCGCGAGCAGGGCGCGACACTTGGCAGCTTCTTGCTTGGCGGCCGTGACGGTGACGGTGGGGTGACTGCCGAGCGACAGATCTCGCCGGCGGCCCGCAAACTGGTAGCGAAAGATGAAGGACGCCTTGCTTTTCGTAACTCGGACTTGGAGATTCGTTTCGATCGTGTACCTGCCGTCCGGCAGCAGGCCGATGTTTTTTGAGGTGACTTGCATTTTGCGAAGTGAGGGAGAGAATATGAAGCCCTTCTATTTTGTCCCTCAGTCAAATCCGTAGTTTGCAAGCAAATGAGCGGTGCGCAGAAAGTAAAAACCCCGCAAGATGACTGTGGCACAGTCAATCTTACGGGGTCTTCAAGTATTTAGCTGTTAGTTAGCCAGTCATCAGTAGTTTTCAGCGCGCACTTCGAAATAGGCCTGGCTGTAACCGCAGACGGGGCAGACTTCAGGGGCCTTCGTGCCGACGACGAGGTGGCCGCAGATGCGGCATTCCCACATGCATTCGCCGGCCTTTTCGAAGACCTGCTGCATCTCAACGTTCTTGAGGAGCTTGAGGTAGCGTTCCTCGTGGGCGCGTTCGATGGCGCCGACGGCGCGGAACTTGGCGGCGAGTTCGGGAAAGCCTTCCTCTTCGGCGTCCTTGGCGAACTGGACGTACATGTCGGTCCATTCGTAGTTTTCGCCTTCAGCGGCGGCCTTGAGGTTGGCGGCCGTGGACTGGATGCCGCCGAGGGCGGAGAACCACAGGCGGGCGTGTTCCTGTTCGTTGCGGGCCGTCGTCAGGAAGATTTCGGCGAGCTGCTCGTAGCCTTCACGCTTGGCGACTTCGGCGAAGTACGTGTACTTGTTGCGGGCCTGGCTTTCGCCTGCGAAGGCGGCCTGGAGGTTCTTTTCGGTCTTGGTGCCGGCGAGGGTCTTTTCGCCGGTGGCGGCGGGCTTTTCCTCAACCTTTTCGAAGACCTCGACGCCCTTGTGGCAGAGCGGGCAGATGTAGTCGGCGGGCAGTTCGTCGCCTTCGTAGATGTAGCCGCAGACTTTGCAACGGTAAGACATTTTCTTTTCTCCTAAATCCGACCGGCGGTCGGTGTAGTTGGTGTGAAGCAATTCCTCGGCGAGCTCGCTGAGCGGTTCGCCGTAGAAGTCACGGTAAAGGGCCTTGATTTCCTCGTTTTCGTCGCTCGTGCGGCAGTCCATCTCCTCATCGCGCTTGTAGAGGCTCGCAATGCGGGCCTCGCGAAGCACGTCGGCCTTGTTGCCGAAGGCGGAGGGCTGGCCGCCGCCGGAGATGCAGCCGCCGGGGCAGGACATCACCTCGACGAAGTGATAGGGCTTGTCCGTCTCGCTCGCGTTGAGGCGGCGGATGAACTCGCCTGCGGAGGCGGTGCCGTAGATGACGGCGACGTTGATGTCGTTGCCGGCGATCGTGACGGTGGCCTCCTTGACGTCCTGAAGGCCGCGGACGGGGGTCAGGTGATAGAGCTCGGCGGGGGCGGTCTCGCCCGTCAGGTGGCGGTAGGCGGTGCGAAGCGCAGCCTCCATGACTCCGCCCGTGTTGCCGAAGATGACGCCCGCGCCGGAGCCTTCGCCCATCAGGCGGTCAAAGGCGCCCTCGGGGAGCTCGGCAAAATTGATGCGGGCGACCTTGGCCCAGTCGGCGAGCTCGACGGTCGTGATGACGTAGTCGGTGTCACGCATGGCGGGATCGCCGAGCAGGCGGCCCGCGGCGTTCATCTCCTCGCGCAGGATCTCAGCCTTCTTGGCCGTGCAGGGCGTCACCGCCACGTGCACGATGCGCTTTGGGTCGAGGTTCATCTTCTTCGCGAAGTAGGTCTTGACGGTCGGACCCTGCATGCCGATGGGGCTCTTCGCGGAGGAGATGTGCGGAATCATCTCGGGATGGAAGGTCTCGCAGTAGCGGACCCAGGCGGGGCAGCAGCTCGTGAACTGGGGCAGCGGACCCTTGGCTTTGGTGATGCGCTCGATGAGCTCGGCAGCCTCCTCGCAGATCGTAAGGTCGGCGGCGAAGTTCGTGTCGAGGACGTAGTCGCCGCCGAGGCGGCGCAGGAGCTCGACCATCTGTCCCTCGACGAAGGCGCCGTCGGCCATGCCGAAGGCGTCGCCGAGCGCCACGCGCACCGACGGGCTCGTCGAGAAGATCACGATCTTGTCGGGATCCGCGACGGCCTTCCTGACGGCGTCGCAGGAGGACTTGATCTGAAGGGAGTTGGTCGGGCAGACGGGAATGCACTGTCCGCAGTGGATGCAGACGGATCGTCCGCCCGTCTTGGCAAGATCGTAGGCGTTGTTGACGCCGACATACTCGTTGCAGATGCCGGCGCAGAGGCGGCATTCAACGCAGAGATCCTCGTCGCGGACAATGGCGGGATTGTTCTCGTCGATGGCGACGCGAACCTCCTGCCGAATGTGCTTGGACATACGCTCTCCTAAACTGGGTGGTCTGAATGGGGTGTTCCGCAACCGCCGGGGGAGCGGACCTGGAACGGGCATCCTCATTGTAGCCCGTCGCGTTCCCGACTGCGGCGCGGTTTTCCGAAGCGGCGGCTGCGCGGAACGATGATGCATTTCCATCCTGCGTGAGCCGGAGCGGGTTTTCGCTAGGTGGGGATGCCGTTTACCCTGAGAACGATTGCGAGCGTGAGATCAACTCAACTAAGATGATCTGCCTAGACGACAGACAGACCGACGGTTCGACGAACGGTCCGCGTCCCGTCGCCGTCGCACCTTCGCAGGCGTCCGCCGCCACATATATAGAGGCGGATGCAGCGCGCCCCGTCAGAGGACAGGGCGCGCGGCCCCATGCATATTCCGAACCGCCGGACGTCGCACGGGGCTTGAACACGAAGGAGCGGGCGCCCGATGCAGACGGTTCACCCACAGCCCCGCCCATCCCTTTTGACCACTCGGGCGGGACTACGTGAAACATGAGGAGACCAGCCATGTTCTTTCGCAAGCTTGCCCTGACGCTCGCCGTCACGACCGCGCTTTCCGCCTCCGCCCTCGCCTGTACCACGGTCGTGGTGGGTGAAGGCGCCACCGCCGACGGTTCCTTCCTCGTCGCGCGTGCGGCCGACAGCAGCGCCCTCAAGGCTCAGCACTTCGTCATTCATCCGGCCAAGAAGAACCAGTCCGGCATGTACCGCACCAAGGACCATGACGGTGCGACGAACTTCGAATATCCGCTCCCCAAGGAGAGCATGCGCTACACGACGGTGCCCAACTGGAAGACCCAACTGCACGGCGCCGTGGGCTTCAATGAAGCCGGCGTCGGCATCTCCGGCACGGAATCGATCTTCGCCCGCGACGACGCCCTGAAGCTTGACCCGTACAACGAAGAGACCGGCATCACCGAAGACGACATCCATGACGTCGTCCTGCCGCGTGCCAAGACCGCCCGCGAAGGCATCGAGATCCTCGGCTCCATCGTCGAGACGATCGGCGCCGGCGAAGGCTTCGGCGTGGTGTTCGTCGACCAGAAGGAAGTCTGGTACTTCGAAACCGGCACGGGCCACCAGTGGATGGCTCACCGCACCCCGAAGGACACGTACTTCGCCTCCGGCAACCAGGGCCGCCTGCAGCAGTACGACGCCAAGAGCGCCGACTTCATGGCCTCCAAGACCCTCGTGAGCTGGGCTGAAAAGAACGGCTTCTACGATCCGAAGAAGGACGGCGAGTTCAACTTCTCGAAGGCCTACTGCCGTGACGACGCCCGCGACCGCGTCTACAACGACCCGCGCGTCTGGCAGATTCAGAAGCTCTTCAACCCGAGCCTCGAACAGAAGCCCGACGAAGGCCGTACGTACCCGGTCTACCTCAAGCCCGAAAAGAAGCTCACCGTCGACGACATGAAGACGATGCTTCGCAACCACTACGAGGGCACGGACCACGATCCGTACAGCCCCGTCCTCAACGGCAACGAACCGTGGCGTCCGATCAGCGTGTTCCGCACGTATGAATCCCACGTCATGCACGTCCGTCCGTGGCTGCCGAAGGAAATCGGCGAAGTCGCCTACGTGGGCATCGGCATGGCCGACCTCTCCTGCTACGTTCCGTACTACCACGGCCTCGAATCCTACCCGGCCCACTACGGCATGGGCACGGACAAGGCCGACAGCAAGTCGATCTACTGGAAGTACCGCAAGCTCCAGACGCTCGTCATGACGGACTACCAGAAGCTCGCCCCGGTCGTGAAGGCTGCCTACAAGACGTTTGAAGCCGACACCGCCAAGGCCCAGGCCGACATGGAAAAGAAGTACATGGAAGTCGTGAAGAAGGACCCGAAGGCCGCCAGCAAGCTCCTCAACGAGTTCAACCTCAAGGTCATGAACGACGCCGAGGCGCTCACGGAGGACCTGACGAACCAGGTCTTCACGATCCGCACGACGGACATCCAGGCCGCCAACTTCTTCGCCAACAACAAGCGCAAGGACTAAGCGAGACCATCTGAGCCGCCTGCGCCTCGCCTGAGGCGCGGACGGCGTCCGATGAAAACAAAATGGCCCCGCAGGACATCAAGCCTGCGGGGCCGTTTTGTTTCGTGCGGTGCAAGTCAGAGGAGCTTCACGATCGTCCAGCGCGCGCCGAAGGCGAGAAGCGCCAGACCCGCGATGATGAGGATCGGCCCCTGAATGCCGAGCGGACTGCCGTTGACGCTGTCTCTTATACACATCTCCGAGCCCACGAGACCAGAGAGGATCTCGT
>ENA-OXTJ01000446-OXTJ01000446.1-human-gut-metagenome-genome-assembly--contig:-NODE-446-length-14160-cov-6.795959_pt1 | contig 14160 bp, 10 predicted proteins | sample MGYA00249342_ERZ652646 | MGnify/ENA primary metagenome ERZ652646 (study PRJEB26925, sample SAMN05826522) | human gut metagenome | biome: ENVO:2100002; feature: ENVO:00000062; material: ENVO:00002003...
CGAGATCCTCTCTGGTCTCGTGGGCTCGGAGATGTGTATAAGAGACAGTTTAATACAGACCCATAGAATATGATTGACGTAAAAGCAACATTAAACGAAGCACAAGAGCGCATGGAGATGGCAGCGATGTATCTCGATGAGCAGTTGGCGCGCATTCGTGCCGGCCGTGCCAACGTTGCCATCCTCGATGGCATCAAGGTAGAGTCATACGGGATGAAAGTGCCGCTCAACCAAGTGGCCAACATTTCCACGCCCGACCCCCGCACGATTGCCATCAAGCCTTGGGACAGAAAGGCTATACGGGATATTGAGAAGGCCATTATGGACAGTGATGTAGGCATCACGCCCGAGAATAACGGCGAAATCATTCGTCTCGGCATCCCACAGCCCACCGAAGAGCGTCGTAAGGAGCTGGTGAAGCAGTGCAACAAGATAGCCGAAAAGACCAAGATTGAAGTGCGCAACGTGCGTGGCGAACTCAAGGAGAAGTTCAAGAAGGCCATCAAAGACGGTCTCTCGGAAGACTTGGAGAAGGATGCCGAGGACGAATTGCAGAAGATTCACGACAAGTTCATCAAGAAACTGGACGACTTGATTGCCGCGAAGACCAAGGAAATCATGACCGTATAACAATCACCAATGCCTCATTAGCATTTGAAAGGTTTAGTAATCAAGAACACCGGTAGCTGGTATACCGTAAAGACTGATGACGGGACGGTCATCGAGAGCAAGATAAAGGGCAACTTCCGATTGAAGGGCATACGCAGTACAAACCCCGTTGCGGTGGGCGACTACGTGCAGCTCATCACCAATCAGGAGGGCACGGCTTTCATCTCGGCTATCGATGACCGTCGCAATTATATCATTCGCAAGTCTCCCAATCTCTCCAAGCAGAGTCATATCCTTGCAGCCAACATCGATCAGGCCCTGTTGGTGGTGACGGTGAACTATCCTCAGACCTCCACCACGTTCATCGACCGGTTTCTGGCCGGGGCCGAAGCCTATCGGGTGCCGGTGGTGTTGGCGTTCAACAAGTGCGATATTCTGTCTGAAGAGGAGTTGCACTATGAGCGAATGATGATGACACTCTACGGGCACATCGGCTATCAGTGCATAAAACTATCGGCTGCCACGGGCGAGGGTATCGACCGACTGTTGCCTTTGCTTGTCGGCAAGGTGACATTGTTGAGCGGTAACAGCGGTGTGGGCAAGTCGACGCTCATCAACCGGCTCATTCCCGGGGCATCCTTGCGGACAGCCGAAATCAGCGATGCGCACAACACGGGTATGCACACCACCACATTCAGCGAGATGCTGGAACTCCCCGCCGGCGGCGATACTGTTACGGAGGAGGGGGAAAACCGGCATCCGGGCTATTTGATAGACACGCCGGGAATCAAAGGCTTCGGCACTTTTGACATAGAGCCGGAAGAACTGACGAGCTATTTCAAGGAAATTTTCGAGTTCTCGAAAGACTGCAAGTTCAGCAACTGCACCCACACCCACGAACCGGGATGTGCCGTGCGCAAGGCCGTGGAAGAGCATTACATCTCGGAAAGCCGCTACCAAAGCTATCTTTCCATGCTTGACGATAAGGAAGAAAACAAATATCGCGAAGCCTTTTGAGGGGCTCCGCGATATTTGTTTTTGTAGCAAACAGCATTAAAATTTCAACTTACAAACGGCTGCTTGCTTTTTGTTATCCTTAGTTTTCAATAAGCTTCCCCTTGTTCGATTTCCTCTTTGGTGATTTTCTTTTTGTCGAGGCAATACCATGCATAGACGATGTAAGCAAGCACAAAGGGGATGAATAGACTCACGATGGCCATGGTCTGCAACGTAAATTCGCTGCTGCTTGAGTTTGTGATGGTGAGCGAACTCTGCAAGTCGGCGTTGGAAGGGTAGTAGGCGGTGTTATTCCAACCGGCACAGAGTAGAAGTGCCAACACCGTCAGTACCACACCAATGCCCGTAGGCCAGATGCCGCGGATGTAGCTTTTGGCCAGTAAGGTGCGCCCGATGCCGAACAGCACAAGCACCACGCCGACGAGCAATATGGCTGTGACATACCACATATCGAGGAAATTGTGAAGATACTTCAGCGGTTCCATGAAGATGACCCCTGTCTCGGGATTCACTGCATAGCCATCTTTCAGCAGCGTGCGGATGAGGAACGCGAGGAAGAAGATGAGAAACAGCACCGTGTTGCTGCGCAGAAGCATGCGGCCTCGGTTGCGCAAAGCGTCATCGTCCACGTTGTTGATGATGTAGAGCAGGCCGAGGATGCGGGCGAGGAAGAACACTCCGAGCGCCAACACCAGATTCCACGGGTCGAGCAGTGCGTCAAGACCGTGACTGGCATTGGCCCAACTGCTGATGACGGGATTGAAACCGCTCACGATATTGTCTTTGGCAACGGTGAAATTGCTGCCGTCGAAGAAGGTGGCCACAGCCCCCCCGAGGAGCACCGGCCCCAGAATGCCGTTGATGACAAGGAAAATCTGGAAGGTGTTTACACCGAGTAGATTGCCCAACTTGTTCTGGAATTCATAGCTCACGGCTTGAATCACGAACGAGAAAAGGATAATCATCCACAGCCAGTAGGCCCCGCCGAAACTGGTGCTGTAGAAAAGTGGGAAAGAGGCGAAGAACGCCCCGCCAAATGTAACGAGCGTGGTGAAGGTGAGTTCCCACTTGCGTCCCGTGGAGTTGACCACCAAGCGACGCTCTTCGGGCGTATGTCCCAGACTGAATATCAACGAGTTGGCCCCTTGCACAAAGAGCAGGAACACAAGCAGGGCTCCCAGCAGGGAGACGAGAAACCACCAATATTGTTGTAAGAATGCGTAAGTCATGTTCATTGTTGTTTATTGTTTGACAAACCGGTTAGCCTATCCTCTGTTCCCGATTTCGGCGAGACTGTATTCCGGCCCCTTCTTGATTTGCTTGCACAAGATGTTGATTTCCACGCAGAGCAAGAGGGTAAAGAGAATCAGGAAGATGAAGAACGTGATGATGACACTGCCCGACTGCAAGTTGCTCACAGCCACCCATGTGGGCAGCATGTCCTGAATGGTCCACGGCTGACGGCCGAATTCGGCTACCAGCCAACCGCTCTCGCTGGCAATGTAGCCCAAAGGCAGTGAACTGATGCCGGCAATGTGCAGCCATTTCAACTTGGTGATGTCCTTACGATAGGCCAAGAACAGTGCCACGGCGAAGAACAGGATGAAAAGTGTACCCAAGCCCACCATGATGCGGAAAGCGTAGAAGTTGACGGGAATACTGGGCACGAGGTCGGCCTTGTCTTTGATGTAGCCATAGCCGAAATACTTCATGTCTTTGTTAAGCACGCCCAGCGAGGCCTCCATGCCCTTCTTGTCGTCTTCCTTCTTGGCTTTACGGTAGGTCTGAAGGGCTGCGATGGCATTCTGTCCCCGTGCAATCTTTTCATCCACAGAGGGTTCAATCTCTCCCTTATGGTTGACATAGCCCCCCCTCATGATGTCGTTTACGCCGGCCACATAACCATGGAAATCGTGTGTGGCAAGAAACGACAGCGCGTTGGGGATGCCTATGCGCATAGCCGGTTCCTGTTCGTTGGCATAGTCGGGCTGGCTGAAAGGCGGCACGGCAGCGATGAGCGTCAACGGTTGGTCGGTGCCACCGTTGTACAGGGCCTCCATGGCAGCGAGCTTCATCGGCTGCACCTTGGCCACCTGATAGGCACTTTCGTCACCGGTGTAGAAAGCCAGCAGCGAGGCCACCAGTCCCACACTGCATGCTATCTTGATGCTCTCCTTGGCCAGTTCGGTCTCACGCTTTTTCAGCAGATAGTAGCAACTCACGGCCAGCACAAACACGGCGCCGATGATCCATGAGGAAGTCACCGTGTGGCAGAACTTCATCACGGCAAAAGGCGACAGTGCAATCTCGGCAAAGCTGTCGAGATTCATCTCGTTGCGCATTGTGTCGGCATTGAAGTGGAAGGCCACAGGATTCTGCATCCAGGCGTTGGCCACCAGTATCCACCATGCCGAGATGGTGGCTCCCAAGCCCGTGAGCCAAGTGGAAGCGAGGTGGAAGCCTGCGCTCACCTTCTTCCAGCCGAAGAACATCACGGCCACGAAGGTAGACTCCATGAAGAAGGCGATGATGCCCTCGATGGCGAGCGGTGCGCCAAAGATGTCGCCCACAAACCAGGAATAGTTGCTCCAGTTGGTGCCGAACTCAAATTCAAGAATGATACCCGTAGCCACTCCCATGGCAAAATTGACGCCAAAGAGTTTCTGCCAGAACTTGGCTGCAGTTTTCCAGAACTGTTTGCGCGTGCGATAGTAACAAGTTTCCACGATTCCCATAATCACGGCCAGGCCGAGTGTCAGGGGAACGAAAAGCCAGTGATAGATGGCCGTGAGGGCAAATTGCGCCCTCGACCAGTCTATGGTGCCGGCATCGACAGATAATAATAAGTTTGTCATAATATGGTTATAGATGTTATTGATTTTTCTGCAAAGGGGGATGAGTGGCGGGCTGCTCCGGAACGGCGGTCTCCCGCCGGCTGTTTTATCGGGCCCTGCCTGTTATTTCGGTGGCTACAAAGTCCGATTCCTTGCCTTCCTGCGAGTGTTGCTTGATGAAATTGGGGAAGAAAAACACCTTCAGTATGGCAAACATGATGAATAGTTTGACCAGAATGATAAGCCACAGCGTTTTCCCCACCTGCATGTGGCGGAATCCGTCGTAATAGAGATCAAACACCCGATAAAAGAATCCGGATTTATTCATAGTTTGGTTTTTGTACTTTTTACATTTTGGGACAAATTTAAATAAAAGTTGTGATAACTCCAAGTAAAATGCCTTTTTTCTTGTTCAAAAGTGCGTAAGAACATATTTTTTCGCCTATTTTTCCTCCACCAATGGGATGACGAGACAACTGATGCACCGTTTGTTATGTCTCTGAGGTGGTGGCATAAACCGGTGGAAGCCGCCGGTCGGGCATCCAACTTTTGGGCGTTCGATGCAAGAGGTGAGTCGTGTGATGCCGCTTAAAGCGGAATAACCTTTACAAAAGTGTGCTCACGGAAAATCTCCAACCAGAGCGGGAAACGGTCTTGAACCACTCTCCAAAGCCCTCCGATTTTCTCGTTCAGGCTCTTCGGCATTGCGAAAGGGCCACACTTGGAAGCCGAAAGGGCCTCGGTTGCACTGCAACCGAGGCCCTTTTACAAGCCCGTTTGGGCTCTTTTAGCCCTTTTTTCTGGCCGGGAAATGTGTTGATAAAATTCAAATGACTGATTGTCAGCATTTTAAAAGTATCGCCAAAATTCGCGTATTTGCGCCCGAGTCATGGTCGTTTGCAAATATCGCAGAATAGAGGGCCGAAAACCGGAAAATGGTTTGACAAAACCATCGGCGGACACCCCACGACCGTCAAGGGCAGCTTGCTTCCGTCATTGGTCATTCACAGTCTGCCTATTTAAAAGAGGTGTACGGCTTGCCGCTACTCGCCTATGGTGATGGTGTATTCGCTCATGAAGCTGGCACCGGGCTGCAGACTGTTCATCAGATACTTGTCCTTGAACTCTCCGGCATATTCCACCCGGTCGTGGATGCCGTACCACGGTTCGATGCACACGAAGGGCGCATGCTTGCCCGTAGGATTCCAGATGCCCACGGCCGGACTCTTAAAGTCGACCGTCACCTCGGGATGCCCCTCCCCGTTGAGCAGGGAGATGCGCTTCAGCTGGCTGCGGTCGAATATCACGGCATCGTCGGCAAACGAGTTTTCGGTGAAATGCCACAGTCCGCCTTCCGTCTCCACCTTGTGATAGCCCTCCACAATGCAGCCGCCCACGTTGCCATAGAGGCGTTCGGGAGTCACATTGTCAAATTGCAGCCGGCCTTTCACCTCCTCGCCCTTGCGGGCTCCCGGCACGAGAAAGGCCGGGTGGCCGCCTATCTGGAAGAATATTTCCTTGTCGTCGGTATTTTCCACGTGCCAAATCACACGCACCTTGTTGCCATCCAAGCGGTAGGTCACGGCCAGATTGAAGCGGTAGGGATATTGCTTGAGTGTCTCCTCGCTTTCGTGCAGGGCAAAGGTGATGCGGCTGTCGGTCTTGTTGATGAGCGTAAACTCCGTGTCGCGGGCAAAGCCGTGCCGCCCCATGTGGTATTCCCGGCCACTGATGCGGCAGGTGTCTTTCCACAGTCCGCACACGATGGGGAAGAGAATGGGCGAGTGGCGGTTCCAATACTGCTCGTCGCCGTCCCAGAGATATTCCTTGCCTTTGGCATCCCTGATGCTTTGAAGTTCGGCCCCCATCGGAGCCACACTGATGGTCAGTTTTTCGTTTTTGATTTGTTCCATGATACAATTTAATTAGAATCTACTTGCAAAGATAAAGATTTTATTCGTAATTTTGCACCTGCCTTCGCTGAAATATTGTTTTTAAAGACAGCGGGCACATTGGTGATGAGTGATAAGGTAAAAGGATTTCTGGCAGCTGTCGTAGCCGCCGTTTGTTATGGCACCAACCCGCTGGGCACGCTGCCTCTTTATGCCGATGGCGTCAACTCCGCTTCGGTGCTGTTCTATCGTTACGGGTTGGCCGTCCTGATGTTTGGCGTTCTGATGCTTTTTCGCGGTGAGCACTTTGCCATCCGGCCCGGCCATGCCATCCGTTTTTCCCTTCTTGGGGTCTTTTTTGCCATGTCGTCTACCACGCTCTACGTGAGTTTCCACCACATAGCAGCCGGCATCGCCTCCACACTGCTCTTTGTCTATCCCGTCATGACGGCCGTGCTCATGACTGTTTTTTTCCACGAGCGCGTCACGTGGGGCACCTCTATCTCCATTCTCTTGGCACTTTTAGGCGTGGGACTGCTCTATCAGGGCGACGGTCATGCGAGACTGAGCACGGTGGGTTTCACACTCGTGATGCTCTCCTCGTTTCTCTATGCCGTCTATATCATCTCCGTCAATCGCTGGCACACCGACATGTCGCCGCTTAAGTTCACCTTCTGGGTGCTCGTCTTCTGCTGGGCCACTATCGGTGTGTTCAGTGTGATGTCGGGCGAACCGCTCATGCTGCTTCACGGACCGAAACAGTGGGGCTGTGCCACCCAGCTGGCTCTGTTGCCCACGGTGCTCTCGCTGTTCTTCATGAACATCTCCATCAGCAAGATAGGTTCCACCCCCTCGGCCATCATGGGAGCCCTCGAACCCGTTACAGCCGTCATTATCGGCATTTTCGTTTTCTCCGAAACATTCACTCTGCGGTTGGCCGTGGGCATCCTACTCATCCTCTTGGGCGTGACACTCATCATTCTCAAACGGCAGGGATAGAGGTGGTTGCCATTTTTTCCCTTTCTCCGACCGCCATTCTCTCATCTTTTTCGTAACTTTGCATCATGTTAGATATCAACGAACTGAAAGACAAGCGCATCGCCGTGCTGCTCTCCGGTGGTGTGGACAGCAGCGTGGTGGTATGCGAATTAGCTGCTTTGGGGCTGCATCCCGACTGTTTCTACATCAAAATAGGGCCCGAAGAGCAGGAAGAATGGGACTGCTCTTCGGAGGAAGACCTTGAAATGACCACGGCTGTGGCGGCCAGATACGGTTGCCGACTGCAGGTGGTGGACTGCCACCGGGAGTATTGGGACGAAGTGACCCGTTACACGATGGAGAAAGTGAAGGCCGGCTTCACGCCCAATCCCGATGTGATGTGCAACCGGCTCATCAAGTTTGGTGCTTTCGATGCCAAAATGGGGCACGACTACGACCTCATCGCTACGGGCCACTATGCGCAGACGGAATGGATTGACGGGCGGAAATGGCTCGTGACCAGTCCCGATCCCGTGAAAGACCAGACCGACTTTCTGGCCCAGATCTACGACTGGCAGCTGCGCAAGGCCATCTTTCCGATAGGCCACTACATGAAAGACGAAGTGCGGGAGATAGCCGGGCGCGAGCATTTGGTCAACGCCAAGAGGCGCGACAGTCAGGGCATCTGCTTCTTGGGGCAAATCAATTACAACGAATATCTGCGCCGCTATTTGGGCGAACAGCCCGGCGATGTGATAGAACTGGAGACGGGCAAGACCATCGGCGAGCATCGCGGACTGTGGTTTCACACCATAGGGCAGCGCAAGGGGCTGGGTTTCGGCGGAGGCCCGTGGTTTGTGGTGAAGAAGGATGTGGGGCGGAATGTGCTCTATGTGAGCCACGGCTACGACCCGCAGACGGCCTACAAGCAAGACTTCCGGATGCACGATTTCCACGTGCTCACAGCTCCGATTGACTCGGAGCGCGTCACGTTCAAGATTCGCCACACTCCCGACTATCTCCCCGCCACCGTAGAGAAAACCTCAGAAGGTATCTACACGGTGCATGCCGATGCCCCTATCCACGGCGTGGCCCCCGGACAGTTTTGCGTGGTCTACGACGAGCAGCATCACCGGTGCTTCGGTTCGGGCGAAATAACACTCTAAGGATGTTGTCAATCTTTGACGAAAAACAAGGTTGGAAAAAACTTGAAATAAGACGGGAGAATCGACTCGGAAAGCCGATTCTCCCGTCTTCTGTTGCTATCAGGCCATGATGAGAGACTTAAAAAGGACAGGAGCGGGAGGTCAGAGAACTCCTTTGTAGATCCCGTTTGGGCCGAACGTCACCCCATGCCTGGAGTTTTTGACATTTCTGCACTCCATCGTAGCAAAAGGAATGTAATGGAGGACAAATGCCAAGATAATCACCCCAATAGTGCTGACAATAAAAATAAAAGTCTTATCTTTGCATGAACAAGACGGCATCCGGTTCGCACGCGACGATGCTGCCACAAACCATCAACCCCTAAACTGCACATTATAAATGATGAGAGAAAAGATAGACGTGTTCTTGCCGGCCATAGCTGCCGATACACTTGCAGAAACCGTGCAGGTGCTCAACGACGACAAGACCGTGCAACATATCGTGTTCCTGCAACCGGGAAGCAACGCCATTGAAAACGCACTGGCCTCCACGGAGACCATTCTCCACATAGCCGACAACACCGATGCCGACTTTGTGCTGCTCTGCACAAAGACCACACACATGACATTGGGCCAGAATGCGCTCCACCGGATGCTTCAGGCGGCCGACGACACGGGAGCGGCACTCGTCTACAGCGATCATTACACCGTCACAGGCGGGCGGACGGAGCGTCATCCGGCCATCGATTATCAGCCGGGAAGCATCCGCGATGACTTCGACTTCGGCTGCCTGCTACTCGTGCGCGCATCGCTGCTGCACGACTATGCCAAGGAGGCACGCGCTGCGGAGAGCAGCTATCGTTTTGCAGCCCTCTACGATCTTCGGCTCTACCTGAGCCGAAAGGGCGACTTGTTCCACCTCGACGAGTTTCTCTATACCGAGGAAGAGGTCGACAACCGCAAGAGCGGTGAGAAGCAGTTTGACTATGTAAATCCTCGCAACCGCGAGGTGCAGGTGGAGATGGAGCAGGTGGCCACGGCCCATTTGAGAGCATTGGGAGCATTGGTGGACACCGGAGATTATGGTCATATCGATTTCGACGAACAGGAGTTCGACTGCGAGGCCAGTGTCGTTATTCCCGTCTTCAACCGCGAAAAAACTATAGCTGATGCCGTAGAAAGCGCGTTGGCGCAACGGGCCGATTTCCGATATAACGTGCTGGTGGTGGACAACCACTCCACCGACCGCACGGGCGAGATACTCACGGCCCTACAGTCGACAGACAGAGCAAAAGGCGGACGACTCGTGGTGATGACTCCCGAGCGGAGAGACCTCGGCATCGGTGGTTGCTGGAATGTGGCTGTGAACGACAGCCGCTGCGGACGGTTTGCCGTGCAGCTTGACAGTGACGACCTCTACTCTTCGCCCCATACGCTGCAACGGGTGGTTGATGCTTTCCACGAGCAGCAGGCGGCTATGATCATCGGCAGCTACCGCATGTGCGACTTCGAACTCAATACGTTGCCCCCCGGCTTGATAGACCATCGCGAGTGGACCGACGATAACGGCTGCAACAATGCCCTGCGCATCAATGGTTTAGGGGCTCCGCGTGCTTTCTTTACCCCCCTGCTGCGGCAGGTGCAGTTTCCTAATACAAGCTACGGCGAAGACTATGCGTTGGGACTGGCTTTCAGCCGCTGCTACCGCATAGGACGTATCTACGACGAACTGTATCTTTGCCGTCGTTGGGGAGGCAATAGCGATGCCGCACTGAGCATCGATCGCGTGAACGCCAACAACCGTTATAAAGACCGGTTGCGCACGATGGAGATACAGGCCCGTCGGCAGATGAACGGTGGTAAGGATGACTTGCAGGATGCCTACGACCCGATGACGCGGTTTTTCAACCGTCAACTGGAGGTGTGGGAGGATGCCCGCCGGCGCTACCGCGACTTGAGTAATGTGAAGACACGCACGCTTGATACGCTGAAAGTGCAATTCAACCCGGCCCGCATCGTGTCTACGGGGGCCAAGCTCGACCGCTCTACGCTCAGCGGCCGGCCCTGCTTTCTCTGCAAGGCCAACCGCCCGAAAGAGCAGATGGTGAAAATGCTCGACAACGATTTTGAACTGTTGGTGAATCCGTTCCCCATTCTTCCCATGCACTTCACGATAGCTTCGCGCCGGCACGAGCCGCAAAGCATAAGGAAACACTTCGTAGAGATACACCGTTTGCTTGAAACCTACGGCAGTCTCATGGTGTTCTACAACGGTCCCAAATGCGGAGCCAGTGCCCCCGACCACCTGCATCTGCAGGCCGGTACGAGTGGTCTTGTGCCTTTGCAGGCCGAATGGCAGCGGCTTAGCCGTGAGGTGGTGAAGTTGGTGGAGTGCGACGAGAACGACTATCTGGCCGAGGTGACGGGCTATGTGGTGCCATGTTTCGTCATCCGGAGCCGGAATGCTGAGACGGGCAACAGACTTTTTATGCGCCTTTACGGCAGCATGGAGAAGGCTGCCCGTACACCCGGCGAGGAGCCGATGATGAACATCATGGCATGGAGACAGGGAGATGATACGCTGACGGTGGTGATTCCGCGTGAGAAGCATCGCCCCAACTGCTACTCGGCCGAGGGCAGCGACCGGCTCATGGTGAGCCCGGGGGCTCTTGACATGGCCGGTCTTATCATCACTCCGCGCCAGGAAGATTTTGAAAAACTCACCCCGGAACTCGCCACGGCTATCCTCCGCGAGTGTGGAGCCGGTGCAGCACGGATGCAGGAAATACGCGAAGGACTGCGAACATCAGCTGCCCCTTGCCGCCACCACACGGCCGACAAGCAGCCCGATGTGACGGTGGGCGTCGTGAGTGCGCAGAAGATACATTTTGTGCTCAACTGCCCCTATCTGGCTAAGGGCGAGGAGGTGTGCGGTGAACAAGAAGTGGAGTTCTATGAGGGTGGCATCCTCTGGAACGGCAATCAATACAGTCAGCTCACTTTTCATCCGCATACGCCCGATGCTTCATTCTCCATCGATGATGTGACCATTGGGGTTGACTTCCATTGGGAGCGGCAGGAACGGCAGACTTTCCTCGGTATGTTGCGCTTGGTGGTGGAGGAAGGAAAGATATGCGCCATCAACGAACTGCCCGTGGAGCAATATTTGGAGAGTGTCATCTCAAGTGAGATGAGTGCCACGTCAAGTCTTGAACTGCTTAAGGCGCATGCCGTGATTTCGCGTAGTTGGCTGTTGGCGCAGATGGAAAAACGCCGACAGGTGGCCGAGACGGGCAACAGCTTCTTCTCTTTCGTTAAGAAAGATGACGAACTCATTCGGTGGTACGACCGTGAAGACCATGCCATCTTCGATGTTTGTGCCGATGACCATTGCCAGCGTTACCAAGGCATCACCAAAGAAACGGCCCCCCATGTGGCAGAGGCTGTCCGACAGACGCGCGGTCAGATCCTCATGAGCGGTGGGGAGATATGCGATGCGCGTTTCAGCAAGTGCTGCGGGGGCATGACGGAGGAATTCCAATACTGTTGGGAGAATATCCGCAAGCCCTATTTGTTGGCTGTGCGTGACACGGAAGGCGAAGCGTCCGGTGTCGATCTCACGGTGGAAGCCAACGCTGAAAGGTGGATTCGCACTTCGCCGGAGGCTTTCTGCAATACGAGCGATAGGCGGGTGCTCAAGCAAGTGCTCAACGACTACGACCAAGAGACGGCCGACTTCTATCGCTGGCGGGTAGAATACACGCAGGAAAAACTGCGCCACCTCATCGAAGACAAACTGAAGATGGAGCTGGGGGGCATTGTAGACCTCGTACCCATAGAGCGCGGGGCGAGCGGACGCATATCGAAGTTGAAGATTGTGGGCACCGAACGCACGTTCACCATCGGCAAGGAACTCGAGATACGCCGGGCGCTGAGCGAGAGCCATCTCTACAGTTCGGCTTTCGTCGTGGACAAGAGCGAGGTGGATGCCACAAACGGAGTGCCGCAGCACTTCACCCTTGTCGGGGCCGGTTGGGGCCACGGTGTGGGGCTTTGCCAGATAGGGGCAGCCGTCATGGGAGAGCAAGGCTTTGGTTATGATGACATCCTTCTGCATTATTATAAAGGTGCAACGATTGAGAAATATTACAAATGATGAAGAATCGCATGACTCCGTGGGCTTGGGTGCCCACCCTCTATTTCGCTGAAGGACTGCCCAATGTCATCGTCATGAGTGTGGCGGTGGTGATGTACATGCAGTTGGGCATGACTGATACCGACATTGCCCTCTATACCAGTTGGCTCGGACTGCCGTGGGTGATCAAACCGTTTTGGAGCCCGTTTGTCGATCTCTACCGTACCAAACGCTGGTGGGTATTGGCCATGCAGATACTCCTCGGTTCCTCGTTGGCAGGCGTGGCCTTCACGCTCAATGCCGCTTTCTGGTTTCAAGGCACCATGTTTTTTTTCTTTCTCATGGCTTTCAGCAGTGCCACTCACGACATAGCAGCCGACGGCTACTACATGCTGGAGCTCGACGACCACGCTCAAACGTGGTTTGTAGGCATCCGCAACACGTTCTATCGCATCGCCGTGATCATGGGCAAAGGTCTGCTTGTGCCGGCTGCAGGTATGCTCCAACTCATCTTCCGCAATCAGAAGGCATTTACGTGGAGTCTTGTTTTCTATGGGTTGGCAGGCCTCTTCATTGCCATTTGGCTCTATCACAGCTTCATCATGCCACGCCCCGAAGACGACGCTGAGAAGAAAGACACTTCTGCCAGCGAGGTGATGGCAGGCATGAAGAAGATGTTTGTGGCTTTCATCGGCAAGATGCCGGGGCGCGAAATGCTGGCAGCCCTCTGCTTTCTGTTGTTCTATCGGTTTCCGGAGGCCATGCTCTCAAAGATGACCGATACCTTTCTGCTGCGCCCGAACTCGGAGGGCGGACTGGGACTTTCGCCGCAGGAATATGGCTTGGCCAATGGCACTGTGGGACTAATAGGGCTCCTGCTGGGCGGCATCGTGGGTGGAATGCTCGCCAGCCGCGACGGTCTGAAACACTGGTTGTGGCCTATGGTGTGCGCCATCACGCTGCCCGACATCGTCTATGTGTACATGAGCTATGCCATGCCCTCCAACGTGTGGGTGGTCAGTGCATTCCTTTTCGTCGAACAGTTTGGCTACGGCCTGGGCTTCACGGCCCTTACCCTCTACATGCTTTATTTCAGCCAAGGAGCTTATAAGACCTCACACTACGCCATCTGCACGGGCATCTCCTACCTTGGACTAATGCTCCCGGGTATGATTTCAGGCTATCTGAAAGACATCATGGGTTATCGCACTTTCTTTATCCTTGTCATGGGATTTTGCGCCATCACCTTTCTTGTGACGGCATTTATCAACATCGACGACTCTTTCGGCAAGAAAGCGAAACGGCGGGAGGAGGTATAAAAAAGAAGCCTGCAATGCCATTAAGACACAGCCGCAACGGAGTGACAAACCATTCCTGTTGCGGCTGTGTCGGAATATAGGGATAGTGGATGCCCGAAGGAATCTGCCGTAATTATAATTTTTGTAAATTGTGGGGACTGACTAAAACTTTTTATTATCTTTGCAATATTAAAGAACAGATTCATATACATACAAAACCTGTCTCTTATACACATCTGACGCTGCCGACGA
>ENA-OXTJ01000456-OXTJ01000456.1-human-gut-metagenome-genome-assembly--contig:-NODE-456-length-13971-cov-14.374533_pt1 | contig 13971 bp, 13 predicted proteins | sample MGYA00249342_ERZ652646 | MGnify/ENA primary metagenome ERZ652646 (study PRJEB26925, sample SAMN05826522) | human gut metagenome | biome: ENVO:2100002; feature: ENVO:00000062; material: ENVO:00002003...
ACTATCCTCTTCGTCGGCAGCGTCAGATGTGTATAAGAGACAGGTACAGGCCCACGGCGCGGCACTCGACCACGCAGCCCGGGAACACGGAGTTCGGAATCATCACGAGAGCGTCCAGCGGATCGCCGTCCTCGCCCAGGGTGCCGTCGATGTAGCCGTAGTCATCCGGGTAACCCATTGCGGTGAACAGGGTACGGTCCAGGAAGACGCGACCGGTCTCGTGATCGACTTCGTACTTGTTCTTGGAGCCGCGCGGAATTTCCACAACGACGTTGAAGGTTTCTGCCATGTCATTTCTCCTTGAAAATCGACAGTTACGTTATCGTCTCACCACAATACCCTGTTTACGCCTGCAAAACAGGTGCGGAACTCAAGAAACCGTGCTGAGATTATGCCGACACTATGCCCAAACAGACGAAATCCTCCCCTTGAGGGGAGGATTTCTAGCGGTTTACGCGCACGATAAACCCATGCACGTCAACGGCATCACTGTTGCATTACCGTTGCAGTACCGCATCACTGCACGGACAGGATGTGGGCCACATCCGTCCAAGGAGCCAGAGACACGTAGTTGTCCCAACCCCACTGGAATTCGCGGCCGGTCAGCTCGTCGCGCACGTTGAGCGGGCGGTCGGTGGGCAGACCCAGCTCGCTGAGTTCCAGGTGAATCATCGACTGGTGTGCGTTGTGTCCATCGAGGTTCACGACCACAATCAGCGTGTCCGCTTGGCCGGTACCGGTCAGTTCGGCCGGCGTGTGGCGTGCGAAAGCCAGAATATTCGGGTCGGACGTAGGCAGCACGGTGAGGTTGTGGTAGCTCAACGCGGCCGGGTGGGCGCGACGAATCTTGTTGAGTGCGGTGAGCATCTCGGCCACGCCGTACTGCTTGGCCTTGCTCCAATCGCGAACCTTGACCTCGTACTTCTCGTTGTCGATCTGCTCTTCGAAGCCGGGGCGCTGCTTGTTCTCGATGAGTTCGTAACCGTTGTAGATACCCCAGGACGGCGAGCCCATGGCTGCCAGCACCGCACGCACGCAGTGGCCGGCTACGCCGTTGTCTCGCACGTAAGCGGTGAGAATATCCGGCGTGGTGGGCCAGAAGGTGTTGTGCTGGTAGTAGCCGTCGTCGCCATTGGTGACCGGCAGATACTCTTCCAGTTCGTCCTTGGTGTTGCGCCACGGGAAGTAGCAGTGGGACTGGGTGAAGCCCACGTAGCTCAGGGCGCGCATCATGCCCGGGCGGGTGAATGCCTCGGCCAGGAACAGGATCTCCGGGTGCTTCTTGGTCACGGCGGCAATCACGTCCTGCCAGAAACGCACCGGCTTGGTGTGCGGGTTATCGATGCGGAAGATGGTGACGCCCGCCTCGATCCACAGATTCATGATGCGTTCGACTTCTTTTTCGATGCCGGGCATGTCGGCGTTGAAGTCGATCGGGTAGATGTCCTGATACTTCTTCGGCGGGTTCTCCGCGAAGGCGATGGAGCCGTCCGGCTTGTGGCGGAACCAATCCGGGTGCTGCTTGACCCACGGGTGGTCGGGCGAGCACTGCAGCGCGAAGTCGAGCGCGATTTCCAGACCCAGCTCGTGGGCCTTGGCGACGAGCGCCTTGAAATCGTCCATGTTGCCGAGCAGCGGGTCGACGGTGTCGTGCCCGCCCAGCTCGGAACCGATGCCGAACGGCGAGCCCGGATCGTCGGGGCCGGCCTCCAGCGCGTTGTTGCGTCCCTTGCGGTTCGTCTTGCCGATCGGGAAGATCGGCGGCAGGTACACGATGTCGAAGCCTTCGGCCTTGGCACGTTCCAGGCCGGACACCGACGTCTTGAGTGTGCCCTGGACGATCTTGCCGGTCTCCGGGTCGACGTAGGCGCCCTCGGAACGCGGGAAGAACTGGTACCATGCGGCGAAGCTGGATTCCGGACGCTGCACGAGGAAACGCTGGGGCTGGCTGGGCGAGACGCCGTCGCGCAGCGGGTTGGTCAGATGCAGCTGGGCGACCGGTTCGCTGGTCGCCGCGGCGAGACGGTCCTCGGGCGTAAGCGATGTGTCCTTCATGGTGGCGGCAGCGGCGACGAGCGTCTTGCGCTGCGCTGCGCTCAGCTTGGCGTCGGCGGTCTTCGCCCAGCGTTCCAGCAATTGCGCGCCGGATTCGAGGGCGTTCTCGACGTCGTCGTTGACCTTGACTTTGATGGCCGCGTCATGCAGCCAGGACGTGTAGGTGTCCTCCCATCCTTCGATGGTGACGCTCCATTCGCCCAGCTGGCGCTTGATGGCGGCGAATTCGGGCTGCCACGGCTTGACGTCGCTGTGCTCGCCGCAGGTGAGCATGACCTCCCAGCGGTCGAGGCCGGGGTTGGTGCAGGTCATCGGCAGACGCTGCATCTCCTTGCCGCGGTGGTTGCGCACGATGGCGGTGGCACCGACTTTGGTGCGGCCTTCGATGAAGACCTGCGCGGTGACCTTGAACGGTTCGCCCAGCTCGACACGGGCGGGGAAACGGCCGGATTCCTCGTTCGGCGTCACGTCCATGACGGCGATGCGTCCGAACTGCGACGGGTCTGCGACGGGAATGGACTGCGCGGGGACCTCACCGTTGGCGACGGCGGCCGCAGTGGCGGCTTTCGTCGTTCTGGAGGCGCGAGGCGTCTTGGCCGTCGTGCGCTTGCGCGGCGAGGTGGTACGTGATGTGGACTGCTTGCCCGACGAAGTGCGACGGGTTGCGGATTTCGCTTCGGTCTTGTCGTCCGAATGCGATGTGGCTGATCGAGATGAACTACTGCTAAGCGCTGACGCGCCTTTCTTTTCTTCTGCCATACCGCCCATTGTATACGGCTGATGGCCAATGGGCGATTGTGGATAACCCTCTGTCTTATATGCCGAGAACCGCCAAATGTGGATAACTGTCGTGGGGAGTTATCCACAACACGCCGAAGGGGGATAGCCTTCGACCACATTGCCTGAAATCCGGTGGCCGACGGCGTCCGGCATGGCATGGTGTCATCAACCGCCCATCGTGGACGCGGCGGGATTTCAGGAAGGGAATATCATGAACATGGTTGTATTCAGGCGATGTCAGGCCGCGCTGGGGGTCGCGGCCGTCATGGCTCTCGCATTGGTGGCCTCGCTGGTGTTTGCCGCCATGCCGGCCGCGGCGGTGACGTTGAGCAGGGCGGATGCCGGCACGTTTCTGCGCTATGAGCATGGCGGCGAGCAGGTCATCGGCGTCATGGCGAAGGATTCGACGAACAACTATTACTGCATCGAGTCTGGCGAACGCGTCGAATACCAGCTGGGGGAGAGCGTCAAGCTGCGCGACGACGACACCGCGCGCCGGCTCGGCTGGCTGATGGACCATTATCGCGACGGGACGGCCGCGGAGCATGCGGCGATCGCGGTGCTGGCCCATGATCTGCTGGACCTGAAGCCGGACACGTGGAAATCCCGGCGCGTGTCCGTCATGCGCGACAATCCGACGCTGCGGCGCAAGGTAGAGCAGATGTGGGAGGAGGCGGGATCCAACGCCCCGGCGAATGCGACGGTGACGCGTACATACGCCGAAGGCACGCGGACCGGGCGCGTCACGGTGTCGGTGACCAATGCGCAGGGGAAGACGATCGCCGGGATCAGATACGCCGCGACGCTGAACGGTCCGGCGGTGTTCGCGAACGGGAGCGCGACGGTGACCGGGATATCCGGGGCGGAGCCGATCGTGTACTCGTGGAAGGCGACCGGCGAGGGTGAAGTGAAGGCGAGTGTGGCATATGACCGCAAGCAGGTGGACGTGTTCGCAGTCGCGGGAGGCCAGGATCTGGTGCGTTACGGTGGCTCTTCGCAGGTGAGTGGCAAGGCGGTGAATTTCTCGGTCCGCAAGGAGTTCGTGCCCACACTGGGCACCGCCGTCGCGGCCAAGGTGGTCGACGCCGGGCAGCCAGTCGTGGATACCGTCACATCCGGGGTGGATGACGGCGATTCCTGGGCGTCCGGATTGGAGTTGCGGGCGTCCGGATGGTATTTCGACGGGCTCGGCGTGGGCGATCTGTCCGAGCCGGTCATGCCTGGTGCCGACGAGACGGCGAAGGAGTTCATCGCGAGGCTGGGCACAATGGGATTCCGGCCGTCCGCTTATGGCGAGGCGTCGTTCACTGCTCCCGGGCAGCGCGTGGACGTGAGAGCGACGGCCGAGCCGGGCGGCGACGCGGCGTATGAGGCGCCGCGAGGTGGAGGATTCGGCACATGGGTGTGGGCGTTCGAAGTCGAGAAGTTGAGCGATACTGCGCGACAATATATAGGTAAGGATGTGGTCAGCGGGTTCCTGGAATACACGGAGACGAATTCGAACCGTGCTCGGGTGAGTGTGGAATCCACGGTCACGGAGCATACCGGCGTGGTTGGTTCCGAACTGAGCGACACCATTACGGTCGACGGATTCCCCGATGATCACGGATCCTTTGACGGCAATGTCAAGCTTGGCATCGGCGCTGACCGGACGATGGCGCAGGTGAGCGTGTGGTGGGCGGGCGATCCGAATGATTCCGCCGGCGACGAGGCGTACCGGCCTCAGGGGGAGACGCCGCCGGCCGAGGACAGCAATCACCGGTTGATTGGCGTGTGGGATTATCCGGCGGTCAACGGGCGTATCCGAGTGGGCGCCGGGGCGCCGGACGCTCATGGCGATCCGGTGCACATCGTGGCCGAATCGCACGGATGGTACGTGTTCGTTTGGAGCTTCGACGGCGATGACCGGGTGATGCCGGCGTCCAGCGCATACGATGACGCGTGGGAGCGCGTGCGCATATGGGATGTGGCACGGCCGCGCAAGCCGGCGCTGACCACGCAGGTGGAGCCGGGCATTGTGCGGGTCGATGAGCCGTTCCGCGATACGGCGCGGATTGTGGGCGATGTGCCCGAAGGGGCCTATGTGACGTTCACGGCGTACGAGGCGGTGGAGGAAGGGGCGGTGCCCGGCATGAACGGCGTGCTGCTTGACGAGGCCCGCGCCGAAGTGGACCATACGCTGTTCGAGCAGACGATCGCCAGTCCGCAGGTGCGCTCGCCGAAGGCGGGACTGGTGTATTGGAGAGCGTCGCTTCGCTCGCGTGACGGTGATGTGCTGGTTTCGCATGAGCTCGGCGTCGAAGGGGAGACCGTAACCGTCGAAGTGCCTGATGATCCACCCGCTGAGCCGAAGGCGGATCCAGAGCCCGAGAAGCCGGTGCTGTCTCATACCGGTGCGGGGGTCGTCGCCATCATCGTCGTCGGATCCGGAGCCGCCGCGGCCGCCATCGGTGCCCTGGCCTTCCGCCGCCGATCCCGTCGCTGACGCTGCCGCTGGCGAAGGTTGTCTAGCGAGACCGGTGGATGGTTTGAGGCACTTGAGAAAGGCGCAATAGAACAGGAAGGCTAGGAATCTTGTAATTCCTAGCCTTCTATTTGGCATGGATTTGAACCATGGGCCTCATGGTATATGGGTCAGGCGTGGGCGTTTTCGCGACGTCGCATGGTGCGCAACTGGTCGGCGATCCATGTATTGACGACGGCGTTGCGGCTGATTGCCAGCTCGGCGGCTTCCTCGTCTAGTTCGCTGACCATCCATGCGGGCATCGTCAGCGTGATTCGCTTCTCCAGCGGGGGATGATGTTCGACTACGGGATTGCCGAGATCGACATAGCTGAGGATGTCCTCGCCGTTGTCGAACATCTCCTCAAACTGGTCGCTGGTGATCGCTTGGCATCATTTTTTGGCTTTCATGGTATGCCTCCTCGTTCTTGCGCGATCGGTGCACGGGTATGATGCGGATGCGCTTGCCGCGTTTGGCTGTAATCGCCGTCCAATGCCTGCCGTCGATCATCCCGAGCACGATGTGGCGCACATCGTCGTTTCCGGGATTCGGGGCGGTCAGCGTCACTGGAGGCATCGCGCCGGTCGACAAGATCGCGGCCTTCCGCGTACTACGATCAGGGTTTTGATTCTCGACTCCGTATTAGTTATATACAAATCAGTTTTATGTATGGATAAAAGATATGTGTAACAATATCATGGTTTGTAAATTCCTAATCCAAGACTTGAAAGTAAGTCTATGCATTGCTAATCTAGTTCACATGACTGCAGTGATGGTCTCGCCGGCGTTAAAGGCGCAGAAGCAAGAGTTGAGCCTTCAGGATCGCGTTACATACAACATGAAGGTTCTTATCGCCATTCGACAGACCTCTCAGAAGGATCTGGCGCAGGCTATGGGAATTGCCGCGCCGACTCTATCCCAGAAGTTCAGTGGGCGCACCCGATGGAACATGGATGATATAGAAAAAGCCTCCGATTTCCTTGATGTGAAACCGGAGGCACTGGTAGCGGGGCATGGATTTGAACCATGGACCTCTGGGTTATGAGCCCAGCGAGCTACCGAGCTGCTCCACCCCGCGCCGGCTGTTTTCAAACAGCTCTATCTAAGATAGGGGAGAATGCGAGATTGTCAAATCGGCGTGTCGGATTTTTGCGCTGAGTGAAATGCCGGGATTGATAACCGGTCATAACTCATGGCGATAACCTGACGGCGTATCAATATCCCGGCCATTGCCATAATAAGAACATGCCTATCAAGATCCCAAGCGGCCTGCCCGCGCGTGCCATCCTCGACTCGGAACGCATCTTCGCCCTGGAGAAGCCCGAGGCGGAGCGCCAGCGTGTGCGACCGCTCAAATTGGTGATCCTGAATCTGATGCCCAAGAAGGTCGAAACCGAGACGCAGCTGCTGCGCCTGATCTCCAAATCGCCGCTGCAGGTCGAAATCGACTTCATGAAGACATCCACCCACGAACCGACCCATGTCAGTCACGATCACCTGGTCAAGTTCTATGAGACGCTGGATGCCTTCCGCGACAACTACTATGACGGTTTCGTCGTCACCGGAGCCCCGGTCGAGCACCTGCCGTTCGACCAGGTCGATTACTGGGACGAGTTCAAGTCGATTCTCGACTGGGCGAGCACCCATGTGTTCTCCACCATGTACCTGTGCTGGGGCGCGATGGGGGCGCTCAACTACCGGTATGGCGTGCGCAAGGTTGACCTGCCGGAGAAGATATTCGGGGTGTTCCCGCAGTACCTGCAGGATGAGTACTGCTTCCTGACCAATGGTTTCGACGAGATCGCGCTGCAGCCGCACTCCCGTCTGGCGGGTGTGAACGAGGCCGACGTGGCGGCGAATCCCGACTTGCAAGTGCTCACTTGGGGTCCGCAGTCCGGGCCTGGCCTGATCGCCACTCGCGATTTCTCCGAAGTGTTCGCTCTCGGCCATTGGGAGTACGGCAAGACGACGCTCCAGGAGGAGTACGAGCGCGACATGGCGAAGGGGATGAGCAACGTCCCGTTCCCGCACAACTACTTCCCGCATGACGATCCGCACCTTGAGCCGTTGTTCGCATGGCGATCGCACGCGAATCTGCTGTGGCGCAATTGGCTGAACTGGGTGTATCAGACCACGCCGTACGATCTCACCGAAGTGCCCGGATTGCGGGCGGAGCGCCGGCTTGGCATCGATCGTTTCCGCCACGCGCCCGCCGGCCCGCGCAAGGACGATTTCTCACCGTTCGTCCATGACGACTACGGCGTGATACGTGGCGAATGATGGTTCTCGCCTGCGCTGCGGTCGTTTGACGGGGGTCTGGGACCATCCCGGTCGGCTCCCGTTGATGGTCTTTCGGATCTGGAGGGTGCAGATGACCTCGGAATCCCGCTGTAATTGGGCGGAGATTCGAGATTTGTTGCATTAGCACGGTTTGGTGTCCACATAGCGTACAAAAGAGGGCCATCGCCGTGCTCAATAGGTGGAATACCGCCTCTTTTGTCCATGCCTTATGAGCGGTGTTTAAAAAACCGTCCAAATAATGAGACAATGACCAATATGTTAACGCTCACAAATTTGGCGAAGAAACGCCGTACAGCCCTTGAAAAATAAGGCATGTTGCGTGTTGTCCAAGGTGGTCATAGGATAATCACTTAGTCATTCGGAGCGGAATGTCTGGGCAGGAACTCCGGTTGGTCGGTCTTATGCCCGGGCAGCTTCGATAACGGCTGGACGGACGATATCCAAACGTCACATTCGCCTCAACCGTTGGGCTAAACTGACAGCTGATAATGAGAGCAGGAGGCGCGATATGGTAGATGCGGTCGGTACGGGCGCACTATTGGCGGCCGACAGCGGTCCCGAACTGCCAACGGTCAATGATTTTCTTCCTCCCGAGATCCTGTTCCAGGGAACCCCCTTCGCGATCAATCGCATCATATTGATCCGCATCGTGGCGACCGTGGTGCTTCTCGTGGTGCTCGGTATCACGGCGAAGCGCGCCAAGCTCATCCCCGGCCGCTGGCAAGGCGTGGTCGAGATGGGCATCGACTTCGTGCGCGACAGCGTCGTATATCAGGTCATGGGCGAGCTGCGCGGCAAGCGTTACGTGCCGATGATTTCGACGTTGTTCTTCACGATCTTCGTGTTCAACCTGTGCGGCATCATCCCCGGCATGAACATGGCGGCCACCGCCACAGTGGTCATGCCGCTGGTGTTCGCGGTCTGGGTGCTCATCCAGTACTGGATCACCGCAGCACGCGAGAAGGGCCTGTGGGGCTACATCCGCGACGAGTGCTTCCCCAAGGGAGTGCCGTGGCCGGTGTACATCCTGCTGGCGCCGATCCAGCTGTGCGAGCTGGTGCTGATCCGCCCCGCATCGCTGACCATCCGTCTGTTCGCCAACATGATCTCCGGGCACTTGCTCGTGGCATCCTGCCTGGCGTTTGCACAGTACTGGGTCATCGACGCGACCAATAAGCTTGCCGGCATCCCCGTCGGCGCGCTGTGGTTCGTCTTCGGTTTGGTGCTCACCCTGTTCGAGGCGTTCGTCGCCTTCCTGCAGGCCTACGTGTTCGCCATCCTCTCGACGGTGTACATCAGCATGAGCTACCCGGAGGAATGAGCCGCACCCGCGTGAGACTCACCACGGACAATACGAATACTTTGCAATTCCCGAGACAACTGAAGAAATTAACCAAGTTTTTTTAACGGTTACGTTAGAAAGGAAACAGAAATGGACATCATTACTCTCGCTCAGGTCACCGGCAGCCTTTCCGTCATCGGCTACGGCCTCGCGACCCTCGGCCCCGGCCTCGGCCTGGGCATCCTGTTCGGCAAGGCGATGGAGTCCACCGCCCGTCAGCCCGAGGTGAGCGGCAAGATCCAGATGATCATGTTCATCGGCCTCGCACTGGTCGAGGTGCTGGGTCTGCTCGGCTTCGTGGCCGCCCTGATCGTTAAGTGAGACGACAGGCGACGATTCACACGTTTATTCGACATTGAAAGGAGGGCTTCATGATGACAATAGCCGCAAGTGACGGCCTCAAGCTGTTCATTCCGCAGGTCTACGACATCGTGTGGTCCCTGATCATCCTTGTCATCGTCGCGCTGTTCTTCCACAAGTTCTTCATGCCGAAATTCAACGCCATCTTCGATGAGCGTGCGGCGAAGATCGAAGGCAACATCGCCAAGGCAGAGCAGTCCAAGAAGGATGCCGACGCCGCCAAGAGCAAGTACGAGGCCCAGCTGAGCACCGCTCGCGTCGAAGCCTCCAAGATTCGTGACGACGCCCGTGCCGAAGCTTCCCACATCATCGCCGACGCACGCTCCCGCGCGGAGTCCGACGCCGCCCAGATCACCGCCAACGCGCAGCGCTCCATCGAGTCGCAGCAGCAGCAGGCGCTGGTCTCCCTCAAGGGCGAAGTCGGTACTCTTGCCACGGCCCTGGCCGGCAAGATTCTCGGTGCCAAGCTTGAAAGCGACGACGTGCAGTCCTCGATGATCGACAAGATGATCGACGACCTGGACACGAACGACAAGAAGTGATTCCGGCGTTCCGGAAAGGGAGGTGACCAATGCGAGGAGAGGCATCCCGCATCTCGGATCGCGTTTCGCGTGACGAGTTGGCGCCCAAGCTGCGCTCGACCGGCAAGGACGCATGGCGTATCGGCAACGAACTGTTCACGATCACCAACGTGCTTGACCACACCGTGCAGCTCGAACGCGCTCTCACCGATCCGTCACGTCCGGTCGACGACAAGATCGGCGTGCTCAAGGAGCTCATCGGTGCCCAGGCCCATCCCATGACCCTGGAGATCATGAGCGATCTGGTCGGTCGCAAATGGAGCCGTGCCGCGCACATCGCCAACGCCGTCGAAGACTTCGGCGTTGACGCCATGATGTACTACGCGGATGCCACGGGCATCACCCTGCGCGTGTCCGTGGAACTGGCCGAGCTGCATTCCGCGCTGCTCAACCTGCCGGTTCTGCGTTCGAAGCTCAATGACGACAGCGTGCCCGCCAAGGCGCGCATCGATCTGCTGAACGCCGTGCTGGGCAAGACCGAGTTCAACGAGGTTACGCTCCGGCTGGCGGAACACGCCGCGTGCAACCCGCGCAACCGGCGCTATCTGGAGACCATCCAGTGGCTGATCAACAAGTTCTCGCGCCACATGGGCGAGTCGATGATTACCGTGACCACCGCGTCGCCGCTGAACATCGACCAGATCAAGCGACTGACCGACGTATATTCCGCGAAGCTCGACCATCCGGTGCACATCAACTCGGTCGTCGACCCCACGGTCCTCGGCGGCATGCGCATCCAGGTCGGCGACGAGGTCACGGACAACACCGTGGTCGCCCAGCTCCAGCAGTTGCACCGCACGGTAAAGGCGAAAGCCTGACGATACGGTTCCGGGCCGCGCCACACGCGGCGACGGAGCCCGACATGAAATTTTCCAACAATAAGGAGTGATCATGGCAGAACTTACCATTGATCCCGCCACGATACGCAAGGCGCTCGATGATTTCGTCGAGTCGTACAAGCCGAGTGACACCCCCACCCAGGAAGTGGGCTATGTCGCGACGGCCGGCGACGGCATTGCGCACGTGACGGGACTGCCTGGTTGCATGGCCAACGAGCTGCTGACCTTCGAGGACGGCACGCTCGGCCTGGCGTTCAATCTTGACGCCCGTGAGATCGGCGTGGTTATCCTCGGCGATTTCGCAGGCATCGAAGAAGGCCAGGAGGTCCGACGCACCGGCGAAGTGCTCTCCGTGCCCGTCGGCGACGGCTATCTCGGCCGCACCGTGGACCCGCTGGGCAACCCGATCGATGGTCTGGGTGAAATCAAGGGCATTGAAGGGCGTCGAATCCTCGAAGCCCAGGCTCCTGACGTTATGCACCGTCATCCCGTCGACGAACCGCTGTCCACCGGCCTGAAGGCCATCGACGCGATGACGCCGATCGGCCGCGGCCAGCGTCAGCTCATCATCGGAGACCGCCAGACCGGCAAGACCGCAATCGCGATCGACACCATCATCAACCAGAAGAAGAACTGGGAGACGGGCGACCCGAAGAAGCAGGTTCGCTGCATCTACGTGGCCATCGGTCAGAAGGGTTCGACCATCGCATCCGTGCGCCAGAGCCTCGAAGAGGCCGGTGCCATGGAGTACACCACCATCGTGGCCTCCCCGGCTTCCGATTCCGCAGGCTTCAAGTACATCGCGCCGTACACCGGCTCGGCCATCGGCCAGCACTGGATGTACCACGGCAAGCACGTGCTCATCGTCTTCGACGACCTGTCGAAGCAGGCCGAAGCCTACCGTTCGATCTCGCTGCTGCTGCGCCGCCCGCCGGGGCGTGAAGCGTACCCTGGCGACGTCTTCTACCTGCATTCGCGTCTGCTCGAACGCTGCGCGAAGGTCTCCGACGATCTGGGCGGCGGTTCCATGACCGGCCTGCCGATCGTCGAGACCAAGGCGAACGACGTGTCCGCGTACATCCCGACCAACGTGATCTCCATCACCGACGGCCAGATCTTCCTGCAGTCCGATCTGTTCAACGCCAACCAGCGTCCCGCCGTGGACGTCGGCATCTCGGTCTCCCGAGTCGGTGGCGCCGCACAGACCAAGGCCCTGAAGAAGGTCTCCGGCACGCTGAAGATCTCGCTGGCGCAGTACCGTTCGCTGGAATCCTTCGCGATGTTCGCGTCTGATCTGGACGCCGCGTCCAAGAACCAGCTGAACCGTGGCTCGCACCTGACCGAGCTGCTCAAGCAGCCGCAGTTCTCGCCGTATTCGATGGAACAGGAAGTCGTCTCCGTGTGGGCCGGCACCCATGGCAAGATGGATGATCTGCCGCTGGGCGACGTGCTGCCGTTCGAGCACGCACTGCTCGATTACCTGGAGCACAGCACCGACATCCTCAAGACCATCCGTGAGACCGAGAACTTCACTCCTGACACCGAAGCCGCCTTGGACGAGGCCGTCGAAGCGTTCCGCGAGACGTACGTGACCAAGGCCGGCAAGCCGCTGGTCGTGAAGAAGTCCTCGACGCGCAAGCCCGTGCCCGTGGAGCAGGAGAAGATCATCGCCAAGGCCGACAAGCCCGCGCACGATCCGACCAAGCACCCGATGGCTGGAGAAAAGAAGTAGCCCATGGGATCGCAACTCGCATTGAAGGGCAGGATCGCCTCTACGGGATCGCTGGAGAAGATTTTCAACGCCCAGGAGATGATCGCGTCTTCGCATATCGCCAAGGCCCGTGACGTGGCCCTGAACGCGAAGCCGTACGCCGATGCGATTTTCGATGCCGTTCAGGCTGTGGTAGCCCACACCCGTATCACGCATCCGATTGTCAAGAAGGAGGAGGACAACCCCAAGGTTGCCGTCCTCGCCTTGACGGCGGATCGTGGCATGGCCGGCGCATACACCTCGTCGATCATCCGTGAGACCGAGGAACTGCTCACGCGACTCGACGACGCCGGCAAGCAGCCGGAACTCTACGTGTATGGCCGGCGCGGCGTGACGTACTACAAGTACCGCAACCGCGCAATCGCCGACACGTGGGAGGGGGATACCGACAAGCCGGGCGTTGAAATCGCCGAGGCCATCTCCAACGCACTGATGACCGCCTACATGAAGCCGGCCAGCCAGGGCGGGGTCTCCGAGCTCTACATCGTCTACACCGAGTTCATCAACATGGTGGTGCAGAAGGTGCGCGTGCTGCGCATGCTGCCGGTCGAAATCGTGAAAAACGAGACCAAGGTGCCCGATCCTGATGAAGAGGCACCGGCTACTGCGGATGTCGCTCCGCTGTACACTTTCGAGCCCAGCCTCGAAAAGGTACTGGATGCGATTCTGCCGAAGTACATTCAGTCCCGTATCCACGAGTGCCTGCTGACCGCGGCCGCGTCGGAAACCGCAAGCCGCCAGAACGCCATGCACACGGCAACCGACAACGCACGAAACCTGATCGACGACCTTACGCGCAAGCTCAACGCTTCCCGCCAGGCCTCGATCACCCAGGAACTTACCGAAATCATCGGCAGCGCTGACGCGCTGACCAAGAAGGAAGAGTAGGAACGCATATGGCTGACAACCAGACCACTGCGGCCGAGCCTACCAACGGTCGCGTCACCCGCGTCCAGGGCTCGGTTATCGACGTTGAATTCCCGGTGGGTCATCTGCCCGACATCTACAACGCCCTGAAAGTAACGATCGTCAACACCAGCGCCAAGGAAGAAGGCGAGGCGAAGGAGACCGAGATCACCCTCGAGGTCGAACAGCACCTCGGTGATTCCACGGTCCGTTGCGTCGCTCTGAAGCCCACCGACGGCCTGGTTCGTGGTGCCTCCGTCTCCGACACCGGCGCCCCGATCTCCGTGCCGGTCGGCGACGTGACCAAGGGCCACGTCTTCGACGTGTCCGGTAACATCCTCAACAAGAAGCCGGATGAGACCATCACCGTCTCCGAGCGTTGGCCTATCCACCGCAACCCGCCGGCCTTCGATCAGCTGGAGTCCAAGACCCAGATGTTCGAGACGGGCATCAAGGTCATCGACTTGCTGACCCCGTACGTGCAGGGCGGCAAGATCGGTCTGTTCGGCGGTGCAGGTGCTGTCTCTTATACA
>ENA-OXTJ01000483-OXTJ01000483.1-human-gut-metagenome-genome-assembly--contig:-NODE-483-length-13346-cov-8.483560_pt1 | contig 13346 bp, 9 predicted proteins | sample MGYA00249342_ERZ652646 | MGnify/ENA primary metagenome ERZ652646 (study PRJEB26925, sample SAMN05826522) | human gut metagenome | biome: ENVO:2100002; feature: ENVO:00000062; material: ENVO:00002003...
CACTATCCTCTTCGTCGGCAGCGTCAGATGTGTATAAGAGACAGGCTGTGGACGGACGCCAAATCATCACCTCATCGCCGGCTTTCAGAGACGGGGAGGCAGCTTTTGATGACGGAGAGACGGGGATATGCCGACTGCCCAAAGGCACATCAGCCGCTACACGGAGCGTATCCGTGACGCGCAAATCATTACGCCCCTCGAGATAGACGATAGCCCCACGATCCACGCCGTGCTTCCGGAGCACCGTGGCTTTCTTGTCCACACCGCGCAACACCACACCCGAAGCACTGATGCGTAGCGGCAGAGAGAGTTCAAACGTCCCCCTGTCGAGCAGCACAGCTCCCCGAACTCCGGTCTTACGGTCGGGGCGCAGCGAGGACACATAGTCGATGGCACGCTGGATGCGGGCTGCATTGTCACCCGGTTTGTAACCAACAAATACGGCTACCGGCACGTCGGGAATCGGTTGTTCAGACATGCGGTAGCCGCAATAGGAATAGTCCAACGGGAAAGATTGCGCTGATAGTTGCGCAATCCCGGCCGTGACAGCAATGAAAAAGGCTATTATTTTTCTCATACACTTATCTTAGTTGGCAGACGGACGAGTCTACTTGTTCACCCGCTTCATCCACGCTTCGCGCTCAGCCTTAAGGTCGTAGCCGCGGGATGCCAACCAGTTGTTGATGCGCCCCTTGTACTTACCAAACCACGCGTGTTTGCTTTTGGCATCGGAAGCATCGATGGCAAACTCGCGTGCCTCTTTGAGCCAGTTCAGTATCCGAAGTTTTTCATCCTCCTTGAGCGAAGGAATCATCTCCAAATGCGCCTGGTAGGTCTTGGGCACCACACCGTAGGTCATCCCGTCTTTCACGGTTTCGATTTGCCCGTCTGTGAGATAATCAGCCAGTGCAGCCGCAAATTCGAAATGATGCTTGTAGAGTTCGGCCTCAAGTGCCTGCCTGTCAGAAGCGTATTTCGCATAAAGATCGTTCAACAGAAAATAACGGTTGGCAATGACATTCAGTACATTTCTCTTGGCATCATCATTGCTCAGACCGAGCAGATTCACAATTTTCCCGGAACGGGCGACAATATTCTGCACGTACTCGGGCGCACGTCGGGTACTGTCGAGAGCCACTTGTGCTTTTGCTCCGGCCAACATTAAGGCGCAACAGAGCGTCAAAAACAGTCTATTCATGTCTTTCCCTCCATCTTTACATCACCCCGCCACGCTCGGCCAGCGTGTCATGATTATTCTTCAAGTCGGTCCAGTCCACCTTTTTACGGGTGTCAATGCCATTGATATACTTCTCAATGTTGGTGTATCCGTCACCGTTGATGTCGCCGTTGGCATCCGATGGATCGTTGGGATTGAGACCGTTGGCCGTCTCCCATGCGTCGGGCATACCGTCTCCGTCGCTGTCTTGATAGGGCTTGCCTTTATATTTGGGATAGCCCCCCATCTGTCGGGGATCGGTGATGATGCCAAATTTATAAGAATCCTTGCCCAGCCGGCGATATTTGAACAGTCCGTCTTCGTTCTGACTTTTCTCGGAGAGCCCCCATGTATCGCCGTAGGGATTGTCTTTCGGGAGCTTGTTCACATAGAAAGCCTTGCCCGTGCGCACCTCTTCAATGATTTTCCTGTCCACCTCATCGCGCACCGGCAGCGTGGCTCCGGCATTGTCAAGCACCCAACTGTAAGCCCGACCGGCATCCATGATAGTGAGATGCGGCATTGCAAACGGCTCGTTGCTGCACATCATCGACTTCTCAAGATTGGGAATCCGGTCAGTGTCATCGGCTATCTGGATACCCCCTGCCCAGTTGTCGCGGGTCACGGCCTCGTTACCTTCCATCACATTGCCCGAAGCATAAATCCGCCCATACTGCTTATAAGGGAAAAGATGCTCGCTACGACTCTCCGACTTGATAAACCGATGACCCACGGGCTTGTCCAAGGGAGTGAGCGGCCCCGGCTTATAGTAGTTGTTGATGAAGTTGGACATGGTGGAATACTCACCGCCATCGGCCGTGCGATGCACCCAGTTGTAAATCACATTGTTGACAAAATTGAACACACCGCCCCATCCGATGGAGGGGTTGCGCCCCGTGTTGTCAGCCCACAGATTGCGCATGAAAGAAGCGTTTTCGCCACCGATGGTACTGCCGAAGGCATGATTCCACGTATCGAGAGCCTTCGCAGAAATCGTATTTTGTATGGTGACATTCACGGTTGGCTCCTTCCGTTTGCCCGTTTTGTCGCCCAAGTCGAACATGTGCCGATAGAAAGAGATATTCTCATCGAGTCCCCATTCGCAGGAACAGTGGTCTATCATGATGTTTCCGATGGGATTACCCCCAAAGGAGTCTTCACGATAAATGACACTGGTCTGCCCGCGACGGAAACGCATGTGGCGCACAATGACATCGTGAGTGTCTACCTGAAATGATTCACCGGCAATGCACACCCCGTCGCCCGGGGCTGTCTGTCCGGCAATCGTGATGTAAGGGGCACGCACGAAAATGGGACTCTTCAGCCGGATGATGCCTGCCACGTTGAACACCACGATGCGGGCACCGCCCTGTTCGCAGGCCCAACGGAACGAACCGGGTCCATCGTCATCCAGATTGGTGACCACAAGCACCTTGCCACCACGACCGCCAAAGGTGTACATACCGCCACCCTCCGCACCGGGAAATGCCGGAATCTTAGCCTGTCGCAGGTCGTAGGGTCGCGAAGCCCACGGCACGTATGGCCGTCCCTGCTGCGCTTCTTTCTGAACAATGGGAAATGCTTTGATCCATGCCTCATCGGCATGCCGTTCCCACGCCTTTTTCATCGAATCGATTCTGGCAGCACCTTCGCCCGAAAGCTGGGGATATTGCGCCATTGCCGCACTCGGGGTCAGCAGCAACGCGCAAACTGCTATCATTATTTTTTGCTTCATATTACCGTTAATGTGTTTTGTTTTCACCTTATAATAATAAACGCCCTTGTCTGCCCATCAGTTGAAGACGAACACATAAAAGACGGAGAGAAAGCCTTTTTGTACTCAAAAGCAGCACAATATACCATTATGGACAATAAAAATGTCGCAAAAAGCCCCCTCGGTCATGAAGATGACAGTCTCCTTATATAGATTTTGTGCTTTTCTATCACCTCAAATTATATTTCCCCATACACCTTGACGACTTTCTCCTACCAAACACGTCTTTATATTGATATCCCCTCTATTACTCAAGGTACCATTTACACACAATCCAACTTAAACAATATGAACAAGAAACTCATTACCATGACAACTACAATGATCTTTGCCATTTCAGCCATGGCACAGAAGATCGACTTCGACATGGCCAATCGACAGCCTTCGGAAGTGACTACCGACGGCTACACTTCATGGATGGTTGCCCAAGGCACAACCGACAGCAAAACGGTAGACGGAATCACCATTACCATCTCAGCCTCCGGCAATGCCAACATGCTGCGAAGCCAATGGAGCAAGAACGATGTCAAGACACGAGGCCTCAAACTGACCGGTGACGGTGTTGCGGCCTTCATCAGTGACAACGGCAACACTCCTAACATCACCGATAAGAGTGTAGCCATCACGCTCACCATCGCCGGACTTCCGAGCGGCCGGCATACACTCCAGGCCTATCACAATGGTGTCAACGGATATAGCTACTTGGCTCCCCTGAGCATCAGGGTCAACGGACAACTGTTGAAGCGAGGTGTCAAACAGTCTGAAAACGCCTCAACTCAGGAAGAAGCAGCACAGTCGTATATCAGCTTCGATGCAGAGGATGGTAAAAACACGGTTATCACCTATGCCTCTGAAGTGACCGAAGGGGAGACTTTCGGTTCGTCGCTGGTCTATCTCAACGCACTTATCTTTGACCAAGCATACACAGCCACACAAGCACAGTCACCTTCACCTGCCGACGGAGACAGCCATTTCGATGCCGACAACGGCATTGTCGCCCTGTCATGGACTGCGCCATCGGGCACTGTCAAACACCATCTGATAGTGGGCACACAACCAGATAATATGGTCGAGGTGGCCGCCACATCCGATGCCGCATACACCATGACGGGAGTGAGCAGCCTTAACCAATACTATTGGAGGGTGGACGAGGAAGACGATGCTGGCCATATCACGGAAGGAACCGTATGGTCGTTCCGCACCCGCCGCCTTGCTTTTCCAGAAGCCCAAGGTTATGGAAAATATGCCATTGGTGGACGCGGGGGAGATGTCTATCACGTGACGACACTTGAAGACAATGGGGACGACAACAATCCTACACCTGGCTCTTTACGTTATGGCATCAAGAAAGCCAGTGGGCCGCGCACCATCGTCTTCGATGTAGGCGGTGTCATATCGCTCAAGAATCGCCTCACTTGTTCAGAGCCTTATGTTACCATCGCCGGACAAACCGCCCCTGGCAAAGGCATCATGCTCTCCACGTGCCCATTCGGAATGGGCAGTGATGGCATCACACGGTTTATACGCATGAGACTCGGACACAAGAAACTGGTCAACGGTGTCATACCGGGTAACAGAAACGGCGGAAGCTATGGCAGTGAAGCCGGAACGACTGCAGAAACGACCGTTAACGGGTTAGACGGTATGGGGATGGCAGGCAACGACCATGCCATCATGGACCATTGCTCTATCAGTTGGACCATTGATGAAGCGTTCTCCAGCCGCAATGCCAAAAATCTCACATTGCAACACACGCTCATTTCCGAGGCACTCAACGTAGCCGGACACCCTAACTACGATGCCGGAACAGCCCACGGCTATGCAGCGACAATAGGCGGTGGGGAGATGTCTTCACAACTTTCCGTGGGGAGCTACCACCACAATCTGCTGGCTCACTGTGAGGGTAGAAATTGGAGCATCAGCGGCGGACTCGACGGCAATGGGAATTATGACGGTCATCACGACATTTTCAACAATGTCGTTTACAACTGGGGAGGGCGTGCTTCCGATGGTGGAAGTCATCAGATAAACTTCGTGAACAATTACTATAAAAAGGGACCGGCCACCTCACAAAACTATCTGATGCGGCTACAAATAGAAGGAACGGGTACCGGAACCCAAAGTGCATACATCCACGGTAACATCAGACAAGAGAGAGGGCATGGCAATATCACCGAAGACCAACGTGGAAATACCTATCGGTGTGAAATATCGTCAGGACAAGTGGTCGTCTGGAATCCACTTGCAGATCAACCTTTTTTCGACAGCAAAGCCGATATCGAGACGGCCCGTGCCGCCTATAAGAATGTGTTGTGTGACGTAGGATGCACCCTGCCCGTAACCGACAACCATGATCGCCGCATGATTTCGGAGACCCTCACCGGCACTGCATCAACCCAAGGCAGCCGTTCTGGCAAGCCCGGTCTCATAGACTCTGAAGAAGACACCGGCTGTGAAGGATTTTCGGGACTGGATATCAATACAGCTATAAGAGAAGAAGGCTATGACACCGACGGCGACGGTATGCCCGACTGGTGGGAAGAAGCCAACAGACTCAATCCCACAATGGCAGACAACAATGATGATGACGATGGCGACGGTTACACCAATCTGGAAAATTTTCTTAACTGGATGGCCGAGCCCCACTTCATCATCAATGGCCACGGCAAACAGCCCATCGACTTGAAAGCTTATTTCGCAGGATATACCAACAAGCCAAGATATGAGATAAAACCGAACAGCCGGATAACCATCGACTACACCGATGCTTCTGCACCTGTATTTTCAGTCGCCAAAGGATTTTCGGGATTTACCACAGTCCGCATCAAAGCAACCGATGGAGATGGTTGGGGGGAGTTGGAGCGTTCGTTCAACTTCTATTTCAGAAACACCACCAACGGAATCGTTGAAATCGAATCCGCTGCATCCGCTCAACGAAATCATAAGGACAGGTGGTTTAACTTACAGGGCCAACGTGTCACGAGACCGACAAAAGGGATTTTCATACACAACGGCAAGAAAGAAATAGTCAGATAGTCAACAAGCCGCAAACACCCTCAATGGCAAGCGTATCAGAAAGATGACAAAAGCTCGCGAAAGAGCGTCGTCTTCCTGATACGCTTCTTTATTACGTTCTGCCACAAACGGTACACCTCATCTTTCCTATTCAAAAACAGAACGATTACATATATAACACGCAGTGTTAAAGAACCCGGAAATACCGGACACAGAGAGAGATATAAGGCTGGTAGAAGACACCTTCCACCAAGTAGCCCTTCATATCGGAAAAATGATTTTCCGCACCTCATCAAGGTCGTACAATTCGGGGAGCAACACACGTTTCGATCGGCAGAGCACACTACGAAGCATACTACCGTGCAGATCAGATTGTTTCATCATTCCCCTTACTTTTCTTTATATTCGGTTCAAACGAAAACTGACAATCAAGAGACCGACAAAACGGGGGAATTGCCGATGAGGATCGGCAGTCCCCCTCATAAAAAAGTTAATTGTCTCCGGATCAATAGCCCGGATTCTGATATTCAGCACCGTTTATGATACCTGCCGTGAAAGTTGTAGAGATGGGCCTGAGGGCATACTCAGGCTTGAAATAGACGGCAAGATCGGGATGTGTATCTTGCAAATAAGCAGCATCCTTGAACTTTCCGGTGCGCTTTAAATCGTAAAAACGGCAATACTCACCGCACAATTCACGTCCACGCTCGTCAAGAATGGTGCGAATGGTTGGTGTCCCAATCAGTTCATTCGCACCGGCACGCCGGCGAATCTTGTTGATGAAAGCCTGTGCCTCGGCCGTGTTTCCAAGATAGATATCGGCCTCGGCGGCTATCAAATAGACTTCAGCCATACGCATGATGAATGTGGCATTCAAGTTGGCGTTGCGCATTTTATTAGCATTAGCCACATAATAGTTGCTGCTGTTGTGCTTATTCAACGACGGATAGAAGTTATTTAGGATATTCTCTTTGCCCCCCGATGTCATCACCACGTTTTTAGAAGCATCGTTATAGATGTCTTTGTAGTCTATCACAAGATACTTCGCAGTGGATTTCTTCGCCAGTTCTGACTGATAGTCGGCATCTTGCGGCATGAGTATTTCGATTGCCTTGTCGCCGGCAGACAACATTTGACCGGCAAGACCTGCATCTTTTCCGTAAACGGCTGCCGTCGTTGCATCCCACACAAACTTCTTGTTACCCGCCCATTCGGTGGTGAACCACTGGTGAAAACGGGGATCGAGCGTACCGTCGGCCTGCACGTAGAGGCTCAACAAATGCTGGGTGGGCATGAAGATTCCTGCTTGCGAACCGCGCCATGTGAGCCGCGTAGCTTGATTGTCCTCACAGGCTCCGAAATAGTTGATATTGGCCAGAAACTTCTCATCGTTACGATTGAGCCTGTAATTGCCGTTGCTCGAGCCGTGTCCTTCGGTGCCCGCATACCAACGGTGCTTCCACAACGCTTCCTTGTTGCGGTAGTTGTTTGCCTCCTTAAACACGTCTTCCACCGACGGATACATATAGGCACCATAAGTGGAACCACCTGATTCGCAGTCATCAATTAGCAGTTTGGCTGTGTCATAAGCTTTTTGAATATATTCATCGGTGCCATATTCCTTGGTTTGCAGATAGGCCTTGGCAAGCATACCGAGCGCAGCCTTCTTCGTGGGGGTAGTGGTGGTGGCATCATCTCCCTTTTCCAAGTGTGCTACGGCAAACTCAAGATCGGGCAAGATGACCTTCCGATAGATTTCCAACGGTTCCGTGCGTGTGGGCGAAAAGTCCATGCCGGAAGGCACGTCGGTAATCATCGTAACGGCTCCGAACTGCTCCACGGCATTGAAAAAATACACCGCACGCATAAAGCGGGCTATGGCCACTTTGGCATTCCGGTCGTTCTCGGTCTTGAAAGGAGCTTTCGGAGCCAACGAAATGGCCATGTTGCAGCTGCCGATTCCATCGTAGAGGGCATTCCATATTCTATCAATGTAAGTTGTATTGGGAGCTGCACCAGCAAAAAACCAGAAATACTGTGTGTTGCCTCCGGGCTGATTGCGCCTGTGCGTCCAGAGATCTGTGTCTCCTTCCGTGAGTTCCATGAAGCCATCTGTGCCATAGAGCACTCGTTCAGCCCCGAAATAGCATTGGTTGATGAGTGTTTGATAAGACTCAAGTGAGTTCTTGGCCATCGCCTCCATGGTGAATCCTCCGGGATTCTCCTCATCGAGCGAGCAAGCCTGAAATGTGAGTCCCACTGCCAGAAAGGCCGAACTCAAAACTATGTTTTTAATTGTTGTTGTCATGTCTATGTCTGTTAAAAGGTCAAGTTGATACCGAATACAAATTGCCTATAAGTGGGAAAAGCATCTGAGCCCCCCATCTCCGGGTCGGTGCCTTTCAGTTGCTTCTCCTTGGTAAAGATAAATGGATTATAAGCCGTAAGGTAGATGCGGGCTTTCTGTATGAACGCCCTCTGGGTAATGACCTTTGGGAGCGTGTAGCCCAGTGTGGCATTCTTGATTTTGATGAATGAGCCGTCAAACACGCGGAGGGCTGAAGTACCCACCGTTTGTTCATCGCCAGTTCCCGGACGGGGATAATAGGCTCCCTGATTGGTTTCCGTCCAGTAGTCTACACCTGCAATTTGGTTGTGGGTAATGTCCGATTTAGCCGTGTAGCGACCGAGTAAATCGCTGTAGATGGTCTGCCCATATCGGAGCATGGCAAAGACAGACAGGTCGAACCCCTTGTAAGTAAAGGCGTTGTTGAGACCAATAATCCAGTCGGGATTTTCATGTCCGAGAATCTGACGGTCCTGGTCTTGGCTGTATTTATGCACTCCGTTATCGCTCTCTCCGGTGTCTTTGTTCACCTTAGGCACCGTTGCAATCTTCACCCAACCGGGTTTCACACCATAAGCAGCAAGCTCTTCAGCCGACGCATTGGTGCCCCATATCCCTGCATACTTGTAGTCGTAGATGGAGTGGATGGGACTCCCCACAAACAGCTTCTCGGCTATAAGGTCGCCGTTGGGCAGAGCATCGATTTTCTCTTTAGCCCAAGTACCGGTCAAAGTGGTGCTCCAAGTGAAATTACGAGTGGTGATGTTGCGGCTGTTGATGGTGAATTCGATGCCCTTGTTGCTTGTCTTGGCAATGTTTTCCCAACTCGACAGTGGTGAGCCCCAGCCCGTGATACCGCTTGTGATGGGCATGGTGCGCTTGAAAAGCAGGCCCTTAGTCTTGGTCGTGAAAAGGTCGATGCTGCCGTCAATGCGCCCGTTCAACACCCCGAAGTCGAGTCCGAAGTTCCAGTTGTAGGACTTCTCCCACCCCAGTGACGGACTGCCGTAAGTGCCGGAATATTGCGTAAACGGCACAAAGGTGCCCTCCACACTCACGCCCCATTGCGGATATTTGTAGGCATTGGTCTGTGTGGAGTAGGCTCCCACACCACCAGAATTGCCCGTGATGCCTGCTCCCACGCGCACTTTCAGGTTGTCCAGCCATCCTTTCGTGCCGCTCATGAACGCCTCGTCTGACACACGCCAGCCCACGGCTGCGGCCGGAAAGGAATCCCACTTGTTACCGGCCGAAAAGAACGAGACACCGTCCCAACGGTTGGAGAAGGTGAAAAGGTATTTGCCCATGAATGAATAGTTGAAGCGAACGGCATAGGACATTTTTTGTGTCTGCGTGTAGCCCGACTCGTCACGGAACTGTGTTGCGGCTATCAGTCGCCAATATTTCCAGACATCCAAGTCTTGGTTACTACCTCCGGCATTGGTAAACTCGGCCGAGTTTTGCTGCCACGAGGTCACTCCGGTGAGGGTGAAACTGTGATCTTTGGCCAACGTAAAATTGTAGGACAGAATGTTCTCCCACGTGTAGTTATAGGCATCGTTGTTCCACATCTCGGCATGGGGTGTACCTGCGTAGGTAGGCCGCCGGGAGGTGCAGTTGGCTCCCCAATACTGCCCCTGTCGGGAGTGCATCAAAGTGCCATTGATTTGTGTGCGCAACGTGAGGCCCTTAACCGGCTGCAATTCCAAATAGCCAATGGCGTTAATATAGGTGGAACGCGTGTTGTTGGCATACTGGTTTTCCAGATAGTCGCCCAAAGGAGTGTACTGGTTTTGAATATACTCCGCATTCAGTTTGCCTTGCTCGTCGCGCACATCTCCGAGAGGGAAAGCTCCGAGTGCGGAAGTGAACGTGACTTTGTCTCCGCGGTCGTGAATCTGATAGACCACATTGGACGAGAAGCCCACCTTTGCCCACGTGAAGACCTGCTGGTCGATATTCAACCGCAACGCATACTTGTTGAGCAGTTCGTTACTCAGCAGGCCCTCGTCTCGACTGTACACGGCAGAGGCGTAGACATTGGTCTTGTCGCTGCCTCCGGTGACGGAGAGCGCATACTTCTGCGTGGTGGCCCTGTTGCCCGAAGCCTCGTCCACCCAGTCTATCCACTTGCCCGCATTGTAAGCATCTACATAGTCCTGATTGCCTTCCATCAGGGCAGTGACATTCTCTGGGGCCGCCCCATTCTTATAGGTATAAGCTTCACGGTAGTAGGCAGTCCACTCGTCACCCGTCATGCCGTGCTTGAACTTCGGGCTTCCGCTCCAACCGAAATAGGCGTCGAAATTGACGCGCACCTTTCCGGCCGAGCCCCGCTTGGTGGTGATGATGATCACGCCATTGGCTCCGGCAGAACCGTAGATGGCCGTGGCCGAAGCGTCTTTCAGCACATCCACGCTCTCAATGTCGTTGGGATTCACTTCGTCGTAGTTGCCCGGAAGTCCGTCAATGATGAACAGCGGGGCGTTATCGCCATAGATGGAGCGGGAACCGCGGAGGAGCACTTTCACGCCGCCACCCAACTCACCGCTCGACTTGGTGATGTCGAGGCCGGCCACCTTGCCTTGCAACGACTCCATCACATCGTTGGTGGGTGAGATGGTGATATCTTCCGTCTTCATGGTGGTTACGGCTCCCGTCAGGTCTTTCTTCTTTACCGTGCCGTAGCCTACCACAACCACCTCGTCGAGTCCCAAGGCATCGGGCTCAAGGGCGGCATCGGGGTGGCCTACGGAGATTTTGCGCGACTTGTAGCCGGTGTAGGAGAGTTCGAGCTCGTTCTTTCCCCCGGGCACTTGAATTGTGTAGTTGCCATCAATGTCGGTAACGGTACCGATGGAGGTCCCGGCCACCCGGACGGTCACGCCAATGAGAGGCTCGCCGGTCTCATCGACAATGTGCCCTTTCACCTGACGAGACTGTTGGACAGACTGGGCGAACGCCAAACCGGGTGCGGTCGAGGCGTATGCCTCCGAGGAAACCGACAAGAACACAGCCAATGCCAGAATTCCCCTGGCAGTGAGCCGCCACAGACCGAAATTGTTTTTTAATTGATTTGCCATAAAAGTAATTCGATTGTTTATGTTAATGATTAGGTATAGTTTGATTGGCAATAGCGCAGCGAAAAAAGACAAGAAATGCTGATGGTATAAATAAAGTCGAAGACGAACACATAAAAGACGAAAAGACGATATTTTTGTACTCAAAAGCAGCACAATATACCGTTATGGGAAATAAAAATGTCGCAACGGCTGGTTTTTAACCATTTCCTTATATATGCGAGTTCGGGATAAGAAAATTGCTTAAAAAGTTGGTAATCTCGCTATTATTTTGTAACTTTATAGTTCTGAATCAGTAACTTACAAAACAAATATAGCGATGATTACCAAGGACAAAGTTACAGAAATATTCTGTATTATCGATGAGTTTGACAAGAATTTGGATGGTGAACTGAAGAGAAACCTGCATTTACCCACCCAGGATGGCAATGGAAAACGTTACAGAAATCGTAAAGGAAAGCTTTCCGAAAGTGAGGTAATGACGATTCTTATATGCTATCATTTCGGTACCTATCGCAATTTTAAGGAGTATTATCTGAATTGTATCCGCGGCTGCTTCCACAAAGAGTTCCCCCATGCGGTATCCTATAATCGCTTTGTAGAGCTCATGCCTCGTGTATTCTGCAAAATGATGCTCTTCATGAGGCTCTATGCTTTCGGCAAGTGTACGGGGATAACGTTCGTTGACAGCACAATGATCCCCGTATGCCACAACGTAAGAAGGTATTTCAACAAGGTTTTTTCGGGGCTCGCCAAGAACGGAAAAGGGACGATGGGCCGGTGTCATGGCTTCAAACTTCACCTGCTTTGCAATGATTCGGGCGAAGTAATCACATTCTGTCTTACCGGAGCCAACGTGGATGACAGGGATAGCAGGGTGTGGAATATATTTACAAAGGTGCTCCATGGGAAGGTCTTTGCTGACAGAGGATATATCAAGCAAGAACTCTTCGAAAGCCTATTCAGTCAAGGTATTCTGGGATCGTTCATGGCCTAAAGGCTAAAATGAAGAACAAGCTGATGCCGATGTGGGATAAGATAATGTTAAGAAAACGCTATATCATCGAGTGCATCAATGAACTTTTGAAGAATAAAGCTAACCTTGTACACTCGCGACATCGCTTGATACACAACTTCATTATGAACCTATGTTCTGCCCTTACTGCCTATTGCTTTTTTGACAATAAACCTGAGGCTCAACCTGTTTATGTCGAAAAATCAAAGCAGTTAGAACTGTTTGTATACTAATCTTATCCCGAACTCGAGTCTTATATACAAAAACAGAATGACCGAATATATATCACGAAGTATTAAAGAATTTGAAAATAGCGGACACAGAGAGGAACGGCTGACAGGATGAATCTCCAACCAAGCGGCTTTCCATGTCTGGAAAAATGACTTTCGAACCCCATCAAGGCCGAACGACAAAGCGAAAGAGCCACACTTGGGAAGTCATCCGGGCCGGATGACAAGCTCGCGGAGACCGTTTTGCAACACAATTTGACCATGACAAGAGGCTTTTTCAAAGGAAAATTAAAAAAGAGGAACACCGGTGTGCTCCTCTTGCTGATGCAAAGATACAAAAAGAATGGGCTTTTTGCAAATGCGGGGTAATCATTATTGACAACCTTCAAGGTTGCCGACAGCACGGCTAAAGCAGTGCGGGCACGGCATATTTGGCCAAGGCATAACCGCCGGCCGTCAGCCAGACATAAAGAATGGCGGCAAGCAGAAAAGGCTTGAAGCCGGCTTTCTTGAACTTGTCGATGCTGGTTTCGGCTCCGAGTGCCGTCATGGCCATGGTGAGCAAGAAGGTGTCGAGCGTGTTGATGCCTTCAACAACGGATGTGGGCAACAGGTTGAGGGCTGTCTCTTATACACATCTCCGAGCCCACGAGACCAGAGAGGATCTCG